>Ga0310694_10005477_pt1 | contig 12139 bp, 7 predicted proteins | sample 174DNAGHGhighgp2_FD_203884 | JGI IMG/M metagenome (GOLD analysis project Ga0310694, IMG submission 203884) | Sheep rumen microbial communities from Palmerston North, Manawatu-Wanganui, New Zealand - 1742 DNA GHGhigh gp2 (v2) (version 2) | ecosystem: Host-associated > Mammals > Digestive system >...
CCGTATCGCCGGAAAATCTCCACCCTTCTCTTGACAGGGTGTTGCTTGACTCTCATGTTACCGATGCTTGACGCTCGTACACAAAATCCTGGATGCGGCGGAATGACTGCCTTGCAATTTCCGTAAAATCGTGTATAATAAGTGCGGCGTCAAAAACGAGCCCAAGTGCATGGCATGAGGGGGAGCCAAGGCGCCGCACAGCGTTTCCCTTGAGGGCTTTCAGATGCGTCCGGGCCCGAGAGCGTAAGGAAGCGAATATGTGCATGTTTGGACGCATGGCAATTTTGCCATGCGTTTTCTCGTGAAAGGAGGGCATCATGGAAGAAGAACGCATCGGCTTTATCGGCATCGTGATCGACGATCTCACCCAGGCAGGCAGGGTAAACCAGCTGGTTTCCCAGTACCAAAGCCTGGTGACGGGCCGCATCGGCGTGCCGGACCATGAAAGCAACCGGGCCGTCATTGGGCTGCTCATCAAGGGCAGCGACGCCCAGGTGGGCGCGTTCACGGGCAAATTGGGCAACGTGCCCGGCGTGCAGGTGAAAAGCGCCATGACCAAAAATGAAAGGAAGGAATCCTGACATGAAAAACCTGTTCAAAATCCTGGCTGTGTTGACCCTCATCGCAGCGCTGCCCTTCGTGTGCGGCGCGGAAACCGCGCAAAAACCGATCACCGTGGTCTCCCCCAACGGCGCGCCCGGCCTGGCCCTGGCCACCCTGGCCGTGGAGCAGCCCGAAAACTACACCTATGTGGCCGCCGAAACCATCTCCGCCGAGTTTGCCAAGGCCGAGACCGATTTCATCATCGCGCCCCTGAACGCCGGGGCCAAGCTGTTCAAGGCCGGCAAATCCACCTATAAGCTGGCCGCCGTGGTCACCTGGGGCAACCTGTATTTCGCCTCCCAGAAGGAGAATTTCTCCCTGGCGGATATGAACGGCGCCGCCGTGACCCTCTTTGGCGAGGGCACCATCAATTCCTCCGTGGCGCTCTACTCCCTGACTGAAAACGGCGTGACCCCCGGCGCGGTGGAATACCTTGCCGGCGCGGCCAACACCCAGGCGCTGCTTCTGTCCGATGAAAACGCCATCGTGCTCACCGCCGAGCCCGCCTTGTCCGCTGCCCGTCTCAAGAGCGAAAAAATCACCGCCTTTTCCGTAAATGACCTGTACAAGGCCGCCACCGGCTTTGACGGCTACACCCAGGCCGCGCTGTTCGTCAAAGGCGAGCTGGCTGAAAACGATCCTGCCCTGGTGGACGAATTCCTTGCCAAGGCCCAGGAAGCCGTAGACAAGTGCCAAAGCGACGTGGACGCCGTGGCGGAAGCCGCCGTGAAGCTGGAAATCCTGCCCAACCAGAAGGTGGCCAAGAGCGCCATCCCCAACTGCGCCATCCGCTTCCTCCCCGCCTGGGACGCCAAAGAACAGATCGAAGCCACCGCGAAGATCGATTTGAGCCAGTTTGGCGGCGAAGTGCCCGCGGACGATTTCTACTATGGTCAAAAATAAGGGGCGCGACACGCTGGCCTTCTGCCTGGGCATCCTTTTGATCGGCGCGCTGATGCACCTGATCGGCGCGGTCAAGGGAAATCACCTGGTGTTTCCCGCCGTGGGAGACATCCTGGACGCTTTCCTGCGGTTGCTTGGGCAAAGGGAAACCTACCGGCAGATCGGCGTTACGCTGCTGCATCTGCTGGAAGCGCTGGCGCTGTCCACGGTGCTGGGCGGCCTGGTAGGGCTTCTGTCCGCGGCCAGCTCCTTCGTTCGCACGCTCTTTAAGCCCCTGCTGTTTTTCCTGCGCTCCATCCCCATGATCGTGATGGTGGTGGCGGTGATGATCCTCATGCCGCGCACGCAGTACGAGCGGGTGCCCCGGATCACCGCCTGCCTGCTGCTGTTTCCCCTCATCGCCGAGGCCGTGACCGAGGGCTGCCGCCGCATCGAGCCGGAGATGATCGACGTGTACCGCATGAACAGCCGCTTCAATCTGCGGGTGCTCCTGCAGGTGTACCTGCCCCTGATGGCCGGGTACCTCCGGCAGGCTTACGTCAGCGCGGTGGGCATGGGCCTGCGCATGGTGGTGTCCACTGAGTATCTGGTGCAGACCCGCCAATCCCTGGGCAAGGCCATGTTCGACCAGAATTACCACAACGAATACGCCAACGTGTACGCCTACGCGCTGCTGATGATCCTGCTGGTGCTGCTTTTGTCTGAATTGCCCACGCAGCTGATCCGGGCAGTGCAAAAACGAAAAAAAGGCGTGCTGACTTTGCCCCGCTGATTCTTTGCCCGCGGCATTCATGCCGCGGGTTTTTCTTTGCTTGCCGCCAAGGCGCATCTATGGTAAAATAGCGACATCACCTAAAAAAAGGAGAAGCATTATGCGAGATGTGACCGCCAGCGTGCAGATCGTTCTGCCCCAGCACTGCAACGGCTATGCCCGGCCCCGGCTTTTCGGCGGGCAGATCATGGCCTGGATCGACGTGACCGGCGCAGTGGCCGCCCGGCGATATGCCAACGCCGCCGTGACCACCGTGTGCGTGGACAACCTGAATTTCATCGCTCCCGCTTACCTGAACGACACCGTGGTGCAGGAAGCCCGCGTCACCTGGACCGGCCGCACCAGCATGGAGGTGCGGGTGGACAGCTTCGTGGAGCGCCTGGACGGCTCCCGTTCCCTGGTCAACAAGGCCTACGCCGTGTACGTCGCCCTGGACGACGACGAAAAACCCATGGCTGTGCCGCCCTTCGTGCCCGAAACGGACGAGGAACGGCAGGAATTTGCCGCCGCCCTGCTGCGCAGAGAAATCCGTTTGCAGCGTTAAAGCGCTTTGGGAGACTTCTGCGGCCTGAAACGCTAAGCTTTTGTGGGGGCTCTTCGCCCCTTCCCGCAAGCTCAATCTTCACAACTCCGTACAGCGGAGCTTGCTCGTTTCGCCTGATCTCATCGCCGATGAAATCCTGTCCGCAACCTCAATGGTCACAACTCTCCACAGGAGAGCTTGCTCCCTTTCAGTTGAACGCATCACGATTGAAATTTACGCCACAGGCGGTCAAAAGGCGGTTCGTCCCCGAACCAGGAGGCTTGTCCACCTGGACCCATCCCGGTGAACGAGAAATGAACGAGGCGCCATCTTGCGTGCGCCAGACGCGTGCGAAAAATGCGGTATGGCAAACCACGCTCGTTACGATGATCCTCAATGTCCTGTTATCCCAAGCGACAGCGCCAGATGCGCATGAAAGAACGAAAGCGTGCCACCTTCCTGTCATCCCGAGTGAAGTGGAGCGAAAGCGGAACGGAATCGAGGGATCTGAGAACAGCTTTTTGATTCCGGCATTTCAGATCTCTCGACTTCGTCTCGCCCCTGGCTCGGCTGCACTCGAGATGACATAGTGGGTGGGTTTGCATAGAAACAGGCTTGTGTGCAGCAGCTGCTGCGGTAATCGCTTTTGCTGGGAATCAGCACAATACTGATACGGTTGCACGCCAGCTTCCGGGCAAAAGAAAAAGGCCGGGATTCCGGTGGAGAAAACTTGTTTTCTCTGCACGAATCCTGGCCTTTTTCGCGTGCGCTTTGCGCACGCTCAGCCGACAAAGTCGGCCTGCCCGGGAGCGACAGTCTGCAACGATGCTGCTTATTCAATCCCGCAGTATGGGCGGCACTAACCTCATCCGGCGCTTCGCGCCACCTTCCCCGAAGGGGAAGGCTATTCTCATCCGGCGCTTCGCGCCACCTTCCCCGAAGGGGAAGGCTATTCTCATCCGGCACTTCGCGCCACCTTCCCCAAAGGGGAAGGCACACCTCATCCGGCCCTCCGGGCCACCTTCCCCGAAGGGGAAGGCTCGCCCTCTTTGGTTCTTTCTCGGGCTCCCGAGAAAGAACGTTCCGGTCGTCCCCTCCGTGTCTGCAAAAAAAGAAGCCGGGTCAAAGCCCGGCGTACACCTTAATTCAGGTCAATCCCCGGCAGGCACGTCACGGTCCGCACATACACGGCGTTCAGGTACCGCATCAGAGCAGTCTGGGGCACATTGCGGCGGAAGATGTGGGTATACATCATGGTCACGCCCCGCTCCCGCAGCAGCGCGGAGGCCGCGCCGATCAGCTGCCTGGCCAGGCCCTGACGGCGCATATCGGAGCGGGTATAGATCATCAGCAGCGTGGCGTTGGCGCCGGCGCCGGTGATCACGCATTCGCTGACGGGCTGGCCGCCGCGGTAGAAGCCCAGCGCCATGAAATGCTGCTGCTGCATCCACAACTGCAGATAGTCCCGGGTAATGGGCTGGATGCGGTGGGCATTGACCCGGTCCAGAAACGCGTTTTGATAGGTTTCGTCCGCAAGAGGCACGGAAGCGAACTCCATCCCCATAGGCGCCCGGGCCAGGCCGTCGGGCGGCAGGAAGCGATACATATCCTCCCCATCGTCGTTGCGCATGCCCACAGACTCATAAAAGCGCAGCATATCCAGGTTTTCCGGCGTTACCTGGGCATACATCCGGGCAGGCAGGTTGGGCGTCATGGCCCGCAATTGCTCTCCCCGGGCCAGCAGCGCGCCGTACATCAGCGCCCGGGCCGAAGGCTGGGTGTCGATCTGGATAAACAGATGATTGGGGCGCTCGGGGTACATTTCCCCCTGGAAAAACTGCAGCACATAGCCCGTGCCCAGGCCCACCTGCTGGTCATTGGCCACAAAAAACACATTCTCCGGCGCGATCCCCTGGAAGGGCGCCTGCGGATGGGTGATTCGCATAAAACATCCCCTTGCTGTACTTGCTTATTGCCATTCGATCCCAGCATAATTGGTGCTGGGCGTCAGATCGTAAATCACGCGCTTCACCTTGGGCAGCGACTGCATGATACGCTCCACGGTGTTTTCCGTCACCTCGTAGGGCAGCCGCGCCGCGTAAGCCAGGCTGCGCTCGGTGGCGTTCACGGCCCTCAGGCACACCACGTAGGCATCCTCTCCGGCTTCCGGAATGGGCGACAGCACCGCGAAATACTGCCAAAGCTTCTTGCCCGCGCTGGAGCGCTTCACCTCATCCCGGAAGATGCTGTCAGCCGCCCGCAGGATGCGCAGCCTGTCGGGGGTCACCTCACCCAGTATCCTCAGCGCAAGGCCGCTGCCCGGGAAAGGCTGACGGGACACGATCTCCTGCGGGATGCCCAGCCAATCCCCTACCCGGCGGATCTCATCCTTGAACAATTCCCGGATAGGCCGGATTTCCGGCACCGTTTCATCGGAAAGCAGCGGCACGCTCACCCGACCGGTCATCACGTCGTTATAGCAGGTGCCGCGGATCACCACGTCGATCCTGCCAAGGCCCTCCGCCGTTTCCCGGATGATGCGGCGCATCAGCTCGCTGATCACCCGCTTTTTTTCCTCCGAGTTGGTCACGCCCCTGAGCGCCTGCAGAAACCGCTCCTCTGCGGAAACCCGGATGATGCGCATGCCGATCCTCTCCTGATAGAAGGAAAGGAAATCCTCGCTCTCATGGTCCCGTAAAAGCCCCGTATCCACAAACACGCAGCTGAGCTGATTGCCCAGGGCGCGGAAGCCAAGCAAAGCGCTGACGCCGCTGGTGATGCCGCCGGTCATGGAGCACATGGCGTTCCCATTCCCCGTCACCCGGCGGATTTCATCCACGGCCCGGGTCACGAAAGCGTCGTCGTCCCACCAGGTCGTGCAGCCGCACACGTTCAACGCAAAGTTGCGCAGCAGCACCGCGCCTTCCACATCGTTTCTCTCCGGCTGAAACTGGAGGCCAAAGAGCGGCCTGCTTTCGTGGGCAAAGCCGATCACGGCATCCTCGGCCCGGCAGATGGCCTGCACGCCCTGGGGCAGCTGCAGTGCCCGGGCCAGAGGCAGCAGCCTTTCGCCGTCCTCGATCCCCCGGGTCAGCAGGGTATCCTGATAGCGCAAGGGGGCCACCGCGCCCTCGTACACCCTTTCTCCCGCGCCGCCGCCAAGCGCCAAAAGCAGCGCCGCCGCCGCGTCGCCCAGGGCCAGGATGGGCATTTCCATCCGCAGCACCCGTTCGTCCAGCCCATGGGGGTGCTCACCCTTCGCGCCGCCGCAAACGATCAGGCCCAACGGCTCCTGAGAGAGGATCTCTTCCATGGACGTGCTGCCGGGAATGATCTTGCAGTATATCCTTTCGTAGCGGAGCTTCCTTGTGACGCAGCGGCTGGCCGCGTCGTCAAAATTCAGCACCAGCACCATATCTCGCAAGTCAATCCCTCCTTCCTCGTTTCCCCGCGCAGAGAAAACCTTGTTGTATTCGACGTCTGCGGGAGAAATTCCTGCCTTTTGCCCAGGGATTCAGTGATCAGATGCGATATTCCTTCAATCCTGGTTCACCCAGTTGTCGGGATTATCCGGCGACATGCCCGCCGCCAGCCGCCTGAGCTCCATCTGCACGGCGTAATCGGCGATGCCGGTATCGGGCACGCCCATCTGCCGCTGCAGTTCCTTCACGCCGTTTTCGGTAATAGCGCCGTATTTTTCAGTGAATTTCTGGTTGGCCGGGAAAAAGCCCGCGGCGTACAGCGCCTTTTGCAGTTCCGTCACCTTGGGGCCGGAATTGCCAAAACGCATCACCAGATCGGCTACGTCGTTCACCGTGCCATAGCCCAGAATGGCCCAGTAGTCGATGGGGTAGCTGCTGCGCACCACGGTATCCTTCACCGCCGCAAAGGGGCTGTTGCCCTCGATCACGTGCACCTGCACCTTTCCATCGGCATCATATGCGCAGTATTCCACCATGGCCACATGGGTGGTATCCCAGGTGGACGCGCTGGAGAGGAACATCCAATCCCCCGGCTGGGGCACGTAGCTGTTGGGGGTCACGGGCGCCAGGGTATCCTTATACCATTGCGTGCCCCAGCCCCGCACAATGCCCCGGCGGGATACGTAGCGGCCCTGATTGACAAACCAGTTCAGCCCCGTATTATTGCCGGTGTAATTGGGATACTGCCTGTCCAGCAGTTTGGTCTGGTGCTGCCGGTCCGTCTGATCCACGCACCAGCACAGAAATTCGGCGCACCATTCGGCGGAAGGGTCTCCCGCCCAGGCGCCGTACTTGGTGGTGTTGTTTTTCCCCTCGGCGGTGCCGATTTCCGCCTGTGCGGTTTCCAGCAGCCATCGGACGTAATCCGGCGTCGGATACCGGGGCTCAATCACCGTTTCGCCCGGGTCGGCGCCCTCTGCCCAGGCGAAGGACATGAGCAGCATCAGGCTGAGGCAAACGGCAGCGAATTTTTTCAGCAACGGTATTTCCTCCTGTCAGCAAGGGAAAGTCGGGGCCGGAGAAGCTCCAGCCCCGAAGAGAATGGGATCAGCTCTGCTGCCCATCCGGATTCTGATGGCGTTCAGAGCGGCGGTGCCGCTGGTAGGTGGTGGGCGCGTCGCCCGCAGCGTCTTTCAGCTCCTGCTGCGCCTGCTGCCCCACATCCGCCGCCTTGGGCGGCTGGTTCAGGGAAAATTCAGCGGATTGAGCCGCCGCGGAGGCTCCGGCACGGACATCTTTGTCAATCCAGACCGTCTGCTGCGCCGTCTGCACGTCCTGGGCGGGCCGGAAGGCCTGCGTCGCCTGGGACACGCCAGGCTGCTGCACCGTCTGCACATCCTGAGCTGGCCGGAACGCCTGCGTCGCCTGGGATGCGGCGGGCCGCTGGGCCGTCTGCACATCCTGGGCGGGCCGGAACGCCTGCGTCGCCTGGGATGCGGCGGGCCGCTGGGCCGTCTGCACATCCTGAGCGGGCCGGAACGCCTGCGTCGCCTGGGATGCGCCGGGCTGCTGCGCCGTCTGCACATCCTGAGCGGGCCGGAACGCCTGCGTCGCCTGGGCTGCGCCGGGCCGCTGGGCCGTCTGCATGTTCTGGGCAGGCCGGTACGCCTGGGTTTCCTGAGACGGTGCGCCGGAAGGCGCGGGCTGACCGGCGGGATAGGCAGGCCGGTACGCAGTGGTGCTCTGATCTGTCCTTGCGCCGTTTACGGGCTGCTGCGCCGGCCGGGGCGCGCCGCCCTGAGGCGGCATGAAGGGGGCGCTGGATGCGCCGTAGCCGCTGCGGGGCTGCTGTGAGGTGGGATTATTCTGGGCCGCCCGCATCTGAGGCTGCTGGGCCGCCCGGGCCTGCCTGGCCTGCTGGGCGCGCATGGCCTGCCTGCGGCGCTCGTTCCTTTGATGAATGGTGTACGCGTAGTAAGCTCCGCCGCCGCCCACGGCCGCTATGGCCAGCAAAGCCCACAGCCAGCCCATGCCGCCGCCTTGACTGTCATTGTTGGGCGGCGGAGTGTTCAGGCTGTCGGTGCTCACGGCGGCGATTTCCGCAGTGGGCTGGGGCGTAACGGGGATCAGCGTGGGCTCGGGCGTCACGATCCGCTCCGGATCAGGCGTGGGCGTAGCGTAGGGATTGAAGGGCTCATAGGAGGGCGACAGGTTGGGATTCTGCCACACGGTCTGGCTGTAATCCTCCAGCGGCTGGATCTGACTGCTGGTATTGCCGGAGGAAGAAGCGCCGTCGGTATTGGCGTTGATGTAGCTGTCGCTCTGGAGGAACTGGGTCAGTTCGCCCATGCTGAGCACTTTGAAGTAACTGCCGGAAATGTAGCCCTCGGACCCTGCCTGGATCACGTGATACCACATGCCCTCGTCGTTTACCTCGCTGCCCAGCACCAGGGCGAAGGCATAATTGTCCAGCAGCCTGATCTGGGAAGCGGTGCGGCTGGGGCCGGTGCGCAGGTTCACCTTGCCGCTGTTGCTGATCACATGGCCATAGCTGGACAGGCTGCTTTCCGTAATCGGTTCAGGCGTGGCCTCGATGACGGGCTCGGGGGTCTGCATATTCTCGTTCAGCCGCCGTTCGTAAGCCCTGCTTTCCTCTTCGCTGAGGATGCGCAGCTGGTTTTCCAGGATGAAGCCATGCTGGCCCTTATACTGCACCACATGCCACGTTGTGTCGTTGCCGTACTCCTGACCCTGCACATAGGCCACCTCCTGGTACGGCAGCATGTCAATGATCAGCGCGTTGGTATCCGGGAAAGCGCGCATGGGCACGTTGTCCCACATGGTCATGCCATAGCCGTACACGGGCTCCGGCATGGGAGAGGGCGTGGCCACGATGGCGGGCTGCAAAGCGTCCAGATAAGGCCGGGCCGCCTCATTGGAGATGGGCTGCACCGCGCTCTTGGGCAGGAAGCCATAGTTTCCGCTGGCCATGGCCTGCACGGAATACCAGATTTCGTTGTTCAGCATGGTCTGGCCGGACACTTCCACCAGGGAAAACTCCGGCAGCATTTCCAGAATGGTTTCATCGCTCCTGCCGGCGCCGGTGCGCAGGGCATTGACGCCCTGGGTCAAAGCATAGCCGCGGTAAGGCGCGGGCGTAGCCGTAACGTTCATTTCGGGGGGCGGCGTCAGGGGCGTCAGGGTTTCGGTGGGTTCAGGCTCGGGCGAAGGCTCGGGCGACGCGGTGGGCAGCGGCTGCTGAGTGGGCATGGGGGTCGTCAGGGCAGACTGCACCTGCTCGCTCTCCTCGCGGCTCATCACGTCCACAAATTTGCCCATCAGATAGCCGTCTTTGCCGTTCGCCTGCACCCGATACCATTTTTCGCCGTTCTGGGTAACAGATTCATACACCCATACCCGGGTGCCTTTTTTCACTTCGCCGATGCGGTTGCTCTTTTCACCGTTGATAGTTTCCGGTGTTCTGCGGAAATTCACCTTGCTGTTGGTAACGGCCCAGCGGTCGATGGGCGCGCCATCGGGGATCTCGGTGGGCACGGGGGTGGCGGTAGGCGCGTCGGGAGAAGGCGTGTAATTGAACAGCGCGGCCATCTCTGCATCGCTGAGGATGCGCAGCACGGAATCCTTCAGGAAGCCCATCCGGCCGTTGAATTCCACGGCATACCAGCATTCGCCCTTGCCGTTATAGGTCTGGCCGATCACATGCAGCAAGTCGGAGGACTTTATCGTGCCGATGATATTGTTTTCCTCCGTGGTGGGGCCGGAGCGGAAATTGACGCTCTTGCCCGTGGGGTAGCCCCAGCCGTCCAGCACCACGTCCACGGGAAGCGGCGTGGGCGTCGCGGGAACCGGCGTGGGCGTAGGCAGATACACATAACGGAACACCACCTCGGACGGCGTCAGGGTGCCGTCCCAGTCCAGCGTCACGTTGCGGCGGTTTTCCTCATCATCGGCCAGCGCGTAATTGGCTTCCAGGTTATCCGGCTCCGCCTTGATCACGTTATTGCCAACGTAGCACAGTTTTTCCTTGGGAGAGGCCACGTCCCGTCCGGTCAAAGCATCCTGGAAACGGATAATTACCGAGGCGTTCACTTCATTCTTGAACTGGAATACAACGCTGTCCGGCGTGGCGACGCCTTCACTGTCCACCGCCACCCGCACGCTTTCGGGAGACGCCAGCTCATAATTCCAGGCAGGATCAACCAGGTCCCAATTCAGGGCGATCACATTATCCTGATTTTCCTGGCAATTCACCGTTTCCGTATAGAAGGGCTCGCCATCGGGCCGCAGATAACGGACCAGCACCAGCGCCATCTTGGGCAGCGGCGCTTCGGTGGGCTGATCCTCGGGCACCGGCGTGGGCTCTTCCGTGGGTTCAGGTGTCGGTTCTTCCGTGGGTTCAGGTGTCGGCTCCTCTGTGGGTTCCGGCGTGGGCTCTTCCGTGGGCTCCGGCGTCGGCTCCTCTGTGGGTTCAGGCGTCGGCTCCTCTGTGGGTTCAGGCGTCGGCTCCTCTGTGGGTTCCGGCGTCGGCTCCTCCGTGGGCTCAGGCGTCGGCTCTTCCGTGGGTTCCGGCGTCGGCTCCTCCGTGGGCTCAGGCGTCGGCTCTTCCGTGGGCTCAGGCGTCGGCTCTTCCGTGGGTTCCGGCGTCGGTTCTTCCGTGGGTTCAGCCATCCGCTCCACATAAACGAAGGTCAATTCCTGCGGGTGAGCGCCATCATAATCCACGGTGACCTGCTTCGATGTTTCATCATTCAGTTCGTACCCGGGAAGCAGATCATCGGGCATGGGTTTCACATCCCAGACGCCTTCTTCCAGGATCGTCCGGGTATCGCTGGCAACGTTCCAGCCGAATTCATTCACATAATGGATGGTCACCGATACGGCGGGCGCCGCGGGACGGTTGAAGCGGTACAGGAAGGTCACTTCATTGGGATGCGCGCCGTCGTAGTCCACAGTGACCTGCTTCACGTTTTCGTCGTTCAGTTCATAATATTCCTGCAAATCCCACGGTGCGGGCTGCACCCCCCAGGTGCCGGCTTCCACCGTTGCCTGGGTGTCGCTGGCCACGGGCTGGCCTTCTTCATTCACGTAATGAATGGTCACCGCCGCCGCTTCCGGCGCGGGACGGTTGTAGCGATACAGGAAGGTCACTTCATTGGGATGCGCGCCGTCGTAGTCCACAGTGACCTGCTTCACGCTTTCATCGTTCAGTTCATAGTATTCCTGCAAATCCCACGGCGCGGGCTGTACGCCCCAGGTGCCGGCTTCCACCGTTGCCTGGGTGTCGCTGGCCACAGGCTGGCCGTTTTCATCCACATAATGGATGGTCACCGCCGCCGCTTCCGGAGCCGGACGGTTGTAGCGATACAGGAAGGTCACTTCATTGGGATGCGCCCCATCGTAATCCACGGTGACCTGCTTCACGCTTTCATCGTTCAGTTCATAGTATTCCTGCAAATCCCACGGCGCGGGCTGCACCTCCCAGGTGCCGGCTTCCACGATTTCCTGGGTATCCGTAGCGATGCTCTTTCCGTTTTCATCCACATAGTGGATAACCACCACCGCCGCGGCAGGCGCAGGACGATTGTAGCGGTACAGGAAGGTCACTTCGTTGGGATGCGCCCCGTCGTAGTCCACGGTGACCTGTTTCACGTTTTCGTCGTTCAGTTCATAATATTCCTGCAAATCCCACGGCACGGGCTGTACGCCCCAGGTGCCGGCTTCCACCGTTGCCTGGGTGTCGCTGGCCACGGGCTGGCCTTCTTCATTCACGTAATGAATGGTCACCGTCGCCACTTCCGGCGCGGGACGGTTGTAGCGGTACAGGAAAGTTACTTCCGCCGGATGCGCGCCGTCATAGTCCACGGTGACCTGCTTCACGCTTTCATCGTTCAGTTC
>Ga0310694_10005478_pt1 | contig 12139 bp, 9 predicted proteins | sample 174DNAGHGhighgp2_FD_203884 | JGI IMG/M metagenome (GOLD analysis project Ga0310694, IMG submission 203884) | Sheep rumen microbial communities from Palmerston North, Manawatu-Wanganui, New Zealand - 1742 DNA GHGhigh gp2 (v2) (version 2) | ecosystem: Host-associated > Mammals > Digestive system >...
CGCCGTTTGTCGAGGTGGAAATCGCCTTTGGACAAGTGATTCCGGTGGCATCTTCGTCTTCCAGAAGACCGAGTGAAACGAGCTTTCCGAACATTCTCTGAGCGGCGTCGAGACAGCCTTCGGCATCGAAGTGCAAGTTGTCTGAGCCCAGTTTGCAGTCGCTCATATCGACGACGTGGAAGTTCGCGTCCTCCTGTTCCAACTGCCAGAGAGCCTGCTCCACTACGGCGTTGTACTGCGTGCTGCTGCGGTTGACGGTGCCCGCGATGAAGGGCAGCGTGGCGTAGCGCTCGTCGCCAGTCTTGCCGACAAGAAAGGAACGCAGGTACGCGACGAGTTGCTTGAGGTTGTCGTGATAGTCAGCAGCCTGACTTCGGTCCGATTCGCCTTGATGCCACATGATGCATTGTATGCGATAACCCTCGTCGAGTTGGCTCAAGACGTTGTCGATGCAAAGCCCTATGTTCTGCGTAAATTCCAAAGCCAACGAGTGGCCGCTGCGAGGTGAGGCTGTCGCGAGCCATTCGGGAGCAGCGTTCCACCAGAGGTCTCCCGAGCTGGAACACCTCGTGTCAATCGCTGTGCCGCCTCGGCTCTCCTTGATGACGAAGAAGCGCTGCCTTAGGCTCTCCTCGATGAGGTGGTAGACGATGCCGTCGAAGCCGCAGCGCGAGAGCGAATTGTTATCGGTGTAAGGCATATAAGGCTGCAGCTTGCCGCCAAACATCTGCCAGGCCGCGTCCGTTCCATTCGCGTAGCTCCAGTAGCAGAAGCGGCTTCCGTTGGTCGCGTAGTCTTGGATATATTGCGGCATCGTGCTGATAGAAGGACGTCCGTCGGCGTTGCTCTGGCCGGCCATGAGGAAGACTTTTCGGGGCGGGAACGTGTAATCGGGCTGCAAGGCGCCGCAGACGATGCAGTGTCCTTTCTCGTATGTGTGGCCCTGAACCGTGAGACCTTCGTCCTCGTTCGAGAAGAAAGATTCGCCGTCAATTAAGGTCCCGTCGCAGTTCGCCTTGCCGCAAAGGAAGACTCTTGCAGACTCTCCGAAGGGCAGAGGCGCTTCATCTATGCCAATCGTCTGCCTCCAAACGTCGGCATTCTGCCCTTGCGAGAGCCAGTAGCAAAGCTCGCCGCTCGACAGAGGCGCGCTGGTAATCCAGTCATTCTTAAGCCCTTGTGTGTACGTCGAATTGTTGTAGAGCTCGAAGAGGTTGCGTATGACGGACGAGCCGCCGTGGCGAACCATGTTGCGCTTGCTGCCGTCGAGTCCCATGAGGCGTGCCGTGTTGTAGCAGTTCTCAACGAGAGAACCGCTGTTGTCGCCAAGCCATCCGGCTATCGTGGCAGACTCTCCCGAGCCGCGCACAATGCCTTTGTTGACGCAATTGCGAATGTGAATGGCAGGATGAGGACTCATGCTTCCCCCGAGAATGCCGCCGACAGCGGTGCTGGTGCCTGTGATGTTGGCTTCGTTGATGCAGTTTTCGATAACGATGGCCGTGCTGCCTGTGGTCTGGGCAAACGCTGCAATGCCGCCCACACGCTGTTTTCCTTTGATGGCACACGACTTGTCGATGACGAGATTGCTGATGGTCGTGCCGCCGCCGCGCAGTCCTCCGAAGAAGCCCTGCAGGTCCTTCGAGTTCTGCAGCTTGAGGTTCAGGATGCGATGGCCCTGCCCGTCGAACTTGCCGTTGAACTTCGTGGCCTCGCTCACCCCGATGGGGGTGTGCGTGACACCCGTGAAGTCAATGTCGTCCACCATCTTTCCCCAGAGGAAGATGTTGTTGCCGCCCTGGTTGACGAGCGAGGAAAACCATTCTACATTGCCCGCGTTGCCAAGCAAATACCAGCCCTCCTGCAACTCGGCAGGCTGGTAGGGCTCGCTGCAATCACTGTCTGTGCAGATGCCCTGCTCGTTGTAATTGTGTGCAGATGCTGGCTGCAGAATCGCGAAAAAGCCGATGAAAACGGCCAAAATTGACTTGATGCGAAGTGGCATAACGTTTTTGTTTGCTTATTCATCTGCAAAGATACAACAAATTGTCGAGCTTGCAAGGCAAGAAAAGAAAAAGAAGCATAAAAACATGAAGAGCCGCAACGCTGACTTTGCAACGCTGCGGCTCTTACTTATCCACAAGAGTTAAGCTAAATGCTTATTTTTGTTCGGGCTCTTCCACAATGTTCTTGCCTTTGGTGAGGTAAGCCGTGGGAGCAGCTACGAAGATAGAAGACAGCGTACCGAATACGACACCCAGAATCATTGCGAAGGCGAAGCTGCGGATGCTGGCACCGCCAAGGCAGAAGATAACTGCAAGTACGATGAACGTAGATACAGAGGTGTTGATGGTACGGTTCAAGGTGCTGTTCAGAGAAGTATTGAACAGTTCCTGCTTGTCGCGCTTCGGGTGCAAGTGGAGGAACTCACGGATGCGGTCGAACACCACCACCTTGTCGTTGATTGAATAACCGATGGCGGTCAGCACTGCACCGATGAACGTCTGGTCAATCTCAAGTGAGAACGGCATCCAACCCCAGCAGATACTGTACATACCGAGGATTAGGATGATGTCCACAATCAGTGCGGTGATAGCACCGATAGAGAACGACAGGTTGCGGAAGCGGATGAAGATGTAGATGAAGATGGCGATAAAGGCCAGGATGACGCTCCAGATAGCACCCTTTGTGATGTCGGATGCAACGGAGGGGCCTACCTTTTGGCTGCTGATGATAGAGCCGCCAGCACGTTCGTCGCGGTTGATGAAGTTCTCCAGAGTAAGGTCGCTTGCCAGCAGATTGCCGCTCTTGAGTACCTCGAACAGCTTCTGTTCAATCTCGCTGTCCACTTCAATACCGTCCTCTTCAATGCGATAGTTTGTTGAGATACGGATGGTCTTGCCCTCGGTACCGAGTGCGATGGCGCTCGTGTTGCTCTCGGGGAATGCCTCAGCCAGCAAGCCACGAACGGTTTCGGGCTGTACTTCATTCTCGAACATCACAACGAAGTTGCGACCGCCGGTGAAGTCGATACTCTTGCTGAAGCCACGAGTGAGCATGAAGGCGATACTGATGACAGCCAACGTGCCGAAGATAGCGAAGCTCTTCTTGTATTGGCTCATGAACTTGAAGTTGGGGTTCTGGAACGAGATCTTGTCGCCAATCGCGGTGCGGAAGGTGAGGTTGAGCCACTTGTCCTTGTCCATTACCTGTGCGTAAACGACACGTGTCAGGAACACTGCGGTGAAGAAGCTGACGCAGATACCAATCAGCAAGGTCGTTGCGAAGCCACGGATAGGACCTGTGCCGAAGTAGTACAGGATGATGGCCGTAATGACAGACGTCAAGTTAGAGTCGAAGATGGCGCTAAAGGCGTTGCTGTAACCAGCAGAAAGAGCCTCGCGTACCTTCTTGCCTGCCTTCATTTCTTCCTTTGTACGTTCGTAGATGAGCACGTTAGCATCGACAGCCATACCGAGCGACAGCACCATACCTGCGATACCGCTCATGGTCAGGGCTGCCTGGAAACTTGTCAGGATGCCGACCGTGAAGAAGAGGTTCAAGATAAGAGCGCAGTTTGCAACCATGCCAGGAATGAAGCCATACATTATGATCATGTAGATCATCAGGATGACAAAGGCGATGACGCAGCTCCAGATACCCTGGCGGATAGACTCTGCACCGAGAGAAGGACCAACGATTTCCTCGCTGACGATCTTTGCGGGAGCAGGCATCTTACCTGACTTCAGTACGTTTGCAAGGTCGCGAGTGTCTTCTGCTGTAAAGTGACCGGTAATCTCGGAGTTGCCGCCGGTAATCTCGCTCTGTACGGTGGGAGCACTGTAAACGTTATCATCGAGGACGATGGCAACGCTGCGCTTGAGGTTAGCCTTTGTGAGGGCAGCCCAACGACGTGCACCGTCGACATTCATCTTCATGCTGACGCAAGGCATGCCGCGCTGGTCGTAAGAGTCGCTGGCGTCGGTCACTACATCGCCCTCGAGAGGAGCACGACCGTTGCGCTCGGTAACCTTGATAGCGTATAGTTCATAAACGTTTGCGCTGGCACCTTCGCCCATGCCCTTCACGCCCCACTTGAGGCGAAGGTCAGAGGGGAGCACTTCCTTAGCCTCGGGAGAAGCGAGGAGCTCGTCGATGTCTGCCATATCGCGCTTGCTGGCAAAGCCAACTACGCAACCGTAAGCGCTCTGTGCAAGCTGCAAGCGGCTCAGCAAGGGGTGTTGCTTGTGGAGCTTTTCGATGTCGGCTGCAGAAGCATTGGCGTCGGCAACTGTCTCGTCGTTGTTCTCGGCAACGGCAGAAGCGAGGTCGGCAGCAGCTTTTGTAGTGTCGGCAGGAACTTCAACTTTCTGTTCGTCGGTATGAGCTACAGCCTCTTCTGTAGAGTCTGCAGAAGCCTCGTCCTTGATGCCACTCAGTGCAGCAGCAAGTTTTGTGTCGAGGTTAACGAGGAAAGGCACGATTTCCTGAGTGTTGTAGGTCTCCCAGAACTCGAGGTTAGCGCTGCCCTGCAAGAGCTTACGTACACGTTCGGGTTCCTTGACGCCGGGCATTTCGACCATGATGCGGCCTTCCTGTCCTTCGAGGGCCTGGATGTTAGGCTGTACGACACCGAATCGGTCGATACGTGTGCGGAGCACGTTGTAGGAGTTGTCGATGGCGCTCTTTACCTCTGCGCGCAGCACGCTTTCGACTTCTTTGTCGGTGCTCTTTGTTGTCACCTTGTCGCGCAGTTGCTGTGTGGCGAAGAGTTCGGCGAGAGCCTTGTTGGGCTCCAGTGCCTTGTAGTCCTTGATGAATAATGTGATGAAGTCACTTTGGCTGTTTGCAGCCTCCTTTGTGGCCTGTTCTACGGCCTTGCGGAAGTTTTCGTCGGTCTCCTCCTTGTGGTCGGCGAGTGCCTTGACGACGTCGGGCACGCTGACTTCGAGGATGACGTTCATGCCGCCCTTGAGATCAAGACCCAGGCCAATGCCCATCTCGCGGCATTCCTTCAATGTCCAGACATTGCAGTACACCTTGTTGTTGAGCAGTGAGTCCATGTAGCGGTCGGCAGCAGCCTGGCCTTCTGTCTCTGCGAGTGCCGCAACTTTGTTCTCGAAGTGATTGGTCACGACGGAGAAGCTCAGATAGAAGAGGCAGACGAGTGTCAGCAGAACCGCGAAAACCTTTACAAATCCTTTGTTTTGCATTGTTAGTAATTATTTAATGTTTTGTTTAATTATTTTCCGTTTTTGGCATAATAGCGTGCAAAGATACGACTTTTTCCTTAAACAGCGAGCAAAAGAGGCATTTTTTTCTGCTTAACGTGACTTTTAGCGTTCTTTTTTGCTCAATCGGACAATGAGAGGGTAGTGGTCGGAGGACGAAACGGCGCGATCGATGCGACACGAGGTGCAGTTCCAGTCGTCGGAATAAAAGAGGTGATCAATGCGCACAGGGAAGGAGCGCCTGGAGTATGTGAAGCCCGGCCCGTTGCCTGCTTCCCTGTAGGCTGATGTGAGATGGTGGGCGAAGCGTTGATAGACGTAGGAGATGGGTGTGTCGTTGAGGTCGCCGCATACGATTGTGGGGTAGTCGGCGTTGCGTTTGATGTGGGCGCAGATGCTGTCTGCCTGTGCGCCTCGGTAGGCTGCGGCTTCGCTCAGTTTGCCCATGAGCATTTGCGAACTATTGCGGATGGACTCGCGGTTCGGGTCGATGATGGTGTTGGTGTATTCGTCTTTCTCTTCTGGGCTGAGGTGATTGCTTTCGAGGTGGTTGTTGACGATGAACAGGCTGTCGCCGTTGCAGTCAATCCAGCAGGCGAAGCTGTGGTTGGAGCGCGAAGGGAAGTCGATGTGTATGGTGTCGCTGAGGAATGGGAACTTGGAGAGTATGGCGTTGTTGCTGGCCTGTAGTGTGTGGTAGGGTGTGGAGTCGAGCCAGGCCTTAGCCTTTGGTTTGCTGAGGACGCGTAGTCCGATCTCTTGCAGGCAGATGATGTCGGCGTCGGCTGTATTGAGAAATTGAATGAGGTGGTCTTCTTGCTCTTCTGTTGTGGCTTTCCCGGCATTGTATGTGATGATGGTGATGGTGCTGTCGGTGTCCGGATTGCTGCTGAAGTGGATGGGGCAGTAGTCGAGGATGTAGCCGCCTATGACGAGCGCTCCTGCGATGGGCACCCAGGCGAACCGGGCCTTGAAGAGGAGCCAGAAGATGACGAAGAGGAGGTCGACGGCGAGGAAGACGGGGAAGGCGAGTGTCAGCAGCGAGAGGCGCGGGAAGACGTCGGGCGAGACGAATGTCAGGGCGACGCAGAGCCACATCAGCACGATGGTGCAGAGGTTGGCGCCGAGGAAGAGGCTGATTGAGAAGCGCTTCAGCATGACTATTTCCTTGTGATGTCGAAGAGGCGCCGTTTCTCTTCTGCTGTGAGGCCTTCGTAGCCGTTCTTTTTCACTTTGTCGAGGATGCGGTTGAGCTCTTCCTCCTGTTCTTTCTTCTGTTGCCGGTAGGCTGCTTCTTGCCCGTATCGGCCGCCGTAGGTGACGTCGATGTGCGGTTCTTTTTTCTTAAAGAGGGATGAGAACCAGTTGCGGAAGCCGTTCCACGAATCGTCCCTTGGCCCGTAGCTTCTGTAGCCGCCGTTGCTACCGTTGCCTCCGCCTCTGCGCCAGTAGATGATGAGCAGCAGTCCGACGAGCATACCGCCGAGGTGTGCCATATGTGCCACGCCGTCGCTGCTCTGTGAGAGGGCGGAGAGGAGTTCGATGATGGCATAGCCTACGACGAAGTATTTCGCCTTGATGGGCACGGGAATGGGGAAGATGAACAGTCGTTCGTTGGGGAAGGTGACACCGAAGGCAAGCAGGATGCCATAGACAGCACCGGATGCGCCGACGGTGTTCCAGCGGTTGAGATAATCAGCCATCGGAACGAGGACTCCGCCAAGGTTGGCTTGTTCGTAGGCGGCATAGCCGTAGTACCAGTACTCAGCCATCTGCACTATCTCCTGCATGAGTCCTGCTCCGAGTCCGCAGGTAAGGTAGTAGAAGAGGAAGCGGTTACGGCCCATCGTTTGCTCGATGATGCGTCCGAACATCCAGACGGCGAACATGTTGAAGAAGAGGTGCTGCCAGCTGGCGTGCATGAACATGTAGGTGAAGAGTTGCCAGGGGCGGAAGTTGCTGGCCAGCAGGAAATGCAAGCCGAAGAGCTCATCGAAGTCGATGCCGTGCGAGCGGAAAGCGAGGCTTGCGAAGAAGCACAGCACGTTGATGATGAGCAGGTTTTTCGTTACAGGAGGTATTGAGTTCATCGTATTACGTCGAATATTTATTAATTTGCGTGCAAAGGTACGAAAAATAGGCTGAATATTGGGGCAAAACGGGCATTATATAAAGTTTTTTCACTATTTATTGCATTTTTTTGCGGAAAAGCTTTGCGGTTAGGCTAACTTTCGCTAAATTTGTCATGCAAATGTGCAATAAACAGTGTATTAAATAACCTAATTACAAACAACTTAACATTTATCTTATGAACAAGACTGAATTAGTAGCCAAGATCGCTGAGGGCGCTGGCTTGAGCAAGGTTGACGCAAAGAAGGCTCTGGACGCAACTCTGGAGGCTATCAAGAAGGCCGTTAAGAAGAGTGAAAAGGTTGCTCTCGTTGGCTTCGGTACATTTGACGTAACAAAGCGTAAGGCTCGTAAGGGCATCAACCCCGCTACAAAGAAGGCTATCACCATTCCTGCTAAGAAGGTGGTTAAGTTCAAAGCTGGTAAGGAGCTCGCTTTCTAAATTGAAGCAACTTACAGTTGAGACAGCCTCTCCGCAATTCGGAGAGGCTTTTTTTGTGCCTTTCCAAAAACAGGAGGAAAGGCTTTTTTGTGCTGCAACAGGAACGTCGCGTGGGGAGATTTCAAACGCCGCGTGCGGGGATTGCCATCGCCGCACGCGGAAATGGTCATCGCCGCACGCGGCGTTTCCAAACGCGCGAGCGTGCGCACGTCACCTGCGCACACTAAAATATATATAATGTGTAAGAAAAAATTTTGCTCCCGAGTGCAAAAAAGTCGGCTTCAGGGGTTAACAAAAAGGGGGGTGCCGAGTATATAAAGACAGAAGCGCTTCTGAAAAACACGAATCTTTAACCCTTAATCATTAACTTTAATCTTTAACCTTAAAAGTTTATTACTATGATTAACTACAGTATCGCAATCCAAAGCACCAAGCCCGGCACAAAGAAGGCTGAAATCACCGAGACAAAGGCATATGGCGTCGCTCAGGTCGCTGAAGTTATCGACATCAACGCTTTTGCAAAGCACATCGCCAATCATGGCTGCGTCTATAGCAAGGGCGACATAGTCGGCCTGCTCACCATCGCTGTTGGCTGCCTGCGCGAACTCATGCTTGAGGGCAAGCGCGTCAAGCTCGGAGACCTCGGCGACTTCCAGCCACGCCTCAAGACCGAAGGCGCTGAGACGACCGAAGACTTCAACATCGGCAACATCAAGGCCGTCAACGTCGGATGGACGCCCGGCAAGGAGTTCGAGAACCTCCGAGGCGAAGCAACCTTCCAGCTCGTGCCTAGCCGAAAGATGGCAGCCGACGCCATCGAAGTCATCAAAAATACCGACACCATCCACGGACTCGAGTAGAAATCTTGAAGCCCCTATGGTAAGAGGAATGAGAAACTGCAACCCGCTGAACATCCGGCGGGTTGCTGCTACCCGATGGCGAGGGCAAACGCCGCTGCAGACCGACAGCAGGTATGTGCAGTTCGAAGCCGTAGAGTGGGGACTGCGTGCCGCCTTCTGCATCTTCCGCACATACGCACGCCGATATGGCGCTGTCTGCATCAGAGACATCGTCCGCCGATGGGCACCGACTTCCGAGAACAACACCGAGCAGTACATTCGCAACGTCTGCCTCTGGACAGGACTGGGCGGCAACGAACGCCTCACCGAATACGACTGGCCACAACTCGTCAAGGCTATGGCGCGCCAGGAATGCGGCGTCGTGCTCCGCGACCAGACTGTCGTCAGAGGATTCTGCCTTTACAAACTCTATTAACTGAGAAGATACAGTTAACGTACTTAATCATTAATCCACAAACCCGAAAACTAAAGAAACAAATCATGAAAAAACTGAACTTCATCGAGCTCGCGGCAAAGGTTTTAGTAGCCGCACTCACCGCTTTCCTCACAGCCCTGACCACCACCTCGTGCATGGGATGCGGGCCGCTGTGAACAAAAAAGCCTCCCCGTCGGCGGGGAGGCTTTTTCTTGTTTAGAAGAGCCTGTAGGAGAACGTTACGGAAGCGTTCGGATAGACCTTGAAATTCTTCACCTTGTGCACCATGTCGCCAACCTTACCAGGGATGTCCTCCACGTCGTGGAGCAAATCGACCTGCTGCAGGGGCTTGTCGACCACGTAGTCCGTCCAGTCGGCATTCGGGCGAAGAATGTCGAACACGTAGTTGTCGATGTCGATCTTGCTCTCGTCAATCTTGTAAACATTGTCCACATATACGTGCGACTTTCCGCAGAGGAACAGCACACCGGCATCGACGTTCAGGTTCCAACGCTTGTCCTTCGACAGATGCGTGTTGTAGCCAAGGCCCAGGTAAGGGCGGAAGTTGCCCAGCTGCATCTCGGCCTTTGCCACACCGCCTGCGCCGGGCACCATGATGGCCTTGTCGCCGTCGGCAAAATGCCCCAGAGGAATACCGGCTACGCCGTTGTTGTAGAACAAATCGTCGAGCTTCTCGTGGTAATTGCCCGCTATGCCATTCTGGCAGTAGCGCACGTAGAGGTCGTTGTAGGCCGTCACCCCTTCCAGCAGCAGCGTCTCCTTGTCCTGGTTGTGCGCCTTGCCGCTCGTAGAAGGGCCTACGAAGAAACCGGCCGTGAAGCTCCAGTGCTTGTTGTTCTTGAAGGGCAGAACGTCCACCAGGAACTTGAACTGATGCACGTTGGGCTTCATGTTCATCGTCACCCTGTCCTTGAGTTCCACGTTTCGGAACTTGTCGAACAGCGCTTTGTACTCGCTGAACTTCGGGTCGGAGAGGTCAACTCCCACTTCTTGCAGCTTCTGGTCGACGTCGATGGTGTTCATCTTGTCGATGAACCGCTGGATGCTGCCACCGCGCGTCTCGATCTTGAAATCGGACGTGAATTTGATGCTCGGCATATATTCGTATCCTGCGCGGATGCGAACATAGTCGCCCACAGGCATCGCCACATCAATGCCAATGCCCACGGTGCCCACGTTCACGCCGACATCCATGTGGTTCAGGATATTCTTCTCTGCTAGGCGGGAAAAGAATGCAGACCTCTCTCCTGCCTCGTTCTGAGCAACTGCAACTGTCGTCAGCGACAGTGCAAATAGACATATGCCAAACTTCTTCATCATGCGAAAGTCTTATGTATATATTATAATAATGTAGATGGTCTTTTATGGCTCTTTATTTGACGACAACCTTCACGCCGCCTACTACGTACACGCCAGCCGGCAGGCCCTGTACGCTATTCGTCGCACGCAATTGCATGCCGCTAAGCGTAAAGACTCCTTCTACAGAAGTGTCCTCGCGCTCGGCAAGTATCTCATCAATGCCGGAACCGTCAATGCGTACGTCGAGCACAGCAGGTGTGCCGGCGTCTGCCTTCAGATAACTTGTGTTGGCAGGAAGACACATCGGATAGAAGTACTCGTATTCCTCCCAATCGATAGCCTCAGTTTCAATCAAACGCTCCGGAGCATTGTCGCTGAAGACGAGTTTGCCGTTGGCAACCGTGAGGAGACGCATCGTAGAGGCATCGAACTCGGTATATGCATCCGTTGACTCCTGCGGACGTTCACCGTTGCGGAAGTATACACCGTCGAGCTTGTTGTCCGAAAGCTCGGCCGACGACGGAGCAAGAAGCTCTAAGCGATTGTCGGAAGGATTGGCCGAAGCACATTCAATGATAACGGGAGTGCTGCCCGGAATGTCGCCGCTGATTTCCTTCAGGGTCGCAATGTTGCCCGCAACCTTGTAAACGTAATATACATGCATGTTGGGCGATGCTGTCCTGAACGGGAAAGCAGCATAGAAAGGCTGAAAGTATTTGTCGTTCAGCGTGATTGAGGGCGTGATGCCAAAGTAATTGGTGGCATGATTCGCGTCAATCTTATCTACAACCCAACGACGGTAGTTAAGCTTGTTGGACGTGCCCAACTGTCCCTGCGGATCGTTGTTCGACCTGTCGTCTGAAAGGTATTTCTTGACACCGCGTTTCTCTGCTGAAACTTCGTAAATGCCCTCACCCTTCTGCTCAATCGTAACATAGTAACCTACACCGTTCTCCTGATATGTACTGGTAAGGTCATAAATGCCAGTACCCTGCGCCTTAAGATCGTACTTCGAACCATGTTTCTCAATGAAAATAACGCTGGCAGGATCCGATATGGTCTTGCTGGCATCCTTCCACAACTGGATGGCCTGAAAGTCTTCCGCGTCGTGAGTCATGTCGTAGTAGTCCTTGTTGTCCGTCACATAAATGTATCGTTCCGACGCAAGGTTATGAACACGATAGTAGTTGTCGCCAACAATTCCTGTGGGGCTCTGAGCAATAGCACTCGCCAGACTGAGCGAGGCCATAATGAATAATGTGTAGAGTCTTCTCATAGATGATAATTCATCCCCCCGCCACTACGCTTGCAGCAGAATGACGGGGGGAAGTTAATATTTGAAGTAAATCAAAGATTACTCGCAAATGCAAATAGTAACACGGTTGAGGTCGTTCTGCTCGTAAGGCTGAACGGTGTCACCCTTGCTGTCGCTTATGATGCGGCTGCGGCTGATGCCAAACTGGTTAACCAGCATGTTGGTGATAACGTCGGCACGCTTCTGAGCATAGCCAACATTAAGCCTGGGATTGCCTGTACCCTTGTCAGCATAACCTGTAACGGAAACCTTGGATTCGGGATACTTGTTCATGTAAGCCACAACATCCTCCACCTTGGCCATTTCTGTCCTGCTGACCTGTGAACCGCGGAGAGTGAAGAAAATGTCACGACGCAGAGTCTCACGCTTGGGTGCTTCGGGCTCCTTGTAGACGATCTTCTCAACGGGCTTCTCAACAATCTTCTC
>Ga0310694_10005479_pt1 | contig 12139 bp, 9 predicted proteins | sample 174DNAGHGhighgp2_FD_203884 | JGI IMG/M metagenome (GOLD analysis project Ga0310694, IMG submission 203884) | Sheep rumen microbial communities from Palmerston North, Manawatu-Wanganui, New Zealand - 1742 DNA GHGhigh gp2 (v2) (version 2) | ecosystem: Host-associated > Mammals > Digestive system >...
TTCAATGGTGGCATCCAATCCTACGCAGGCAATGGTAACATCTGCCGCTTCCGCATACATGGCAGCCTCAGCCAGACGATCATCCGCCTGCGCCAGACCGCTGGTGCGATCCCTGTACAGATGGCATCCCAGGCTGTAGAGCACACGAATACCATGTTTTTCACAATAGTTTCTGAGGCCATGCAGGAAGGTGACATATCTGCTGCTCGTACCGTTATAATTGCCCTCCAGCGCCGGTATGCTGTCGGCGTTGGGGCCGATCACGGCAATAGTACGGATCTTTTCCGGGTTCAGTGGCAGCACACCGTCATTTTCCAGCAGCACCATGCTCTTCTCCGCAGCCTGCAGGGCCAGGGCTGCATGTTCATCCGTGTCCACATCCGTGACCGGAATCCGGTCATATTCACAGTCATCCGCAAACAAGCCCAGAAGGAACCGGGTTGTAAACAGTCGTTCACATGCCTTTGTGATCTGCGCCTCCGTTACCAGCCCTTCCTGATAGGCCTCCAGCATATGCAGATAAGTATTGCCGCAGTTCAGATCGCATCCGTTTTCAATGGCCAGAGCCGCGCTTTCCGGCGCTGTATCCGTCACATGGTGGTTTTCATGAAAATCGCGGATCGCCCAGCAGTCGCTGACCACATGGCCCTGAAAGCCCCAACGCTCTCGTAATATATCTTTCAGAAGCGTCCTGCTTCCGCAGGCAGGTTCTCCGTTGACACGGTTATACGCGCCCATGACGGATTCCACTTCCGCTTCCTTCACAGTCGTTTCAAAGGCCGGAAGATAGGTTTCCCAGAGATCTTTGGGGCTGGCTTTCGCATCAAACTCATGCCGGATCGCTTCCGGACCGGAGTGAACAGCAAAATGCTTGCTGCAGGCCGCCACTTCCAGATACTTTCCGTTTCCCTGAAGCCCACGGATAAACCGGACTCCGAGTCTGCCGGTCAGATACGGATCCTCCCCGTAGGTTTCCTGACCGCGTCCCCAGCGTGGATCACGGAAAATATTGATATTCGGACTCCATACGGTCAGGCCTTTATAGATATCCCGGTCACCGTGGATGCTTTGTCCGTTGTACTTGGCGCGGGCTTCACGGGCAATCACCCTGGCAATTTCTTCCTGGAAATCTTCATCAAACATGGCAGCCATCCCGATCGCCTGCGGAAATACCGTTGCCGTTCCGGCGCGGGCAACACCATGAAGCACCTCATTCCACCAGTTGTATGCCGGTACTCCGAGCCTTTCGATGGCAGGGGAATCATATTTCAGCTGGGAGGCCTTTTCCTCCAGGGTCATCTGGCTTACCAGTGCTTTGGCCTTGGCTGTGGCTTCGGATCTGTCTCTCATTCTTTTCTCCTTGTCGATGTTCGGTATTCCGGATTGTATTTATAATAAAAAGATTGCCACAGTTGCAGCAATCTTTTCAGCACAAATTACACGCGCTTGATCTCTTTGATCTTCGCCGCCTTGCCCTGACGTTCACGCAGGTAGTACAGCTTAGCACGGCGAACCTTGCCCCGACGGATCAGATCCACGTGATCCACGCGGGGAGAATGGATCGGGAAAGTACGTTCCACGCCGATGCCGTAGGATACCCGGCGAACCGTGAATGTTTCCCGGATACCGCCGTTGCGTCTGGCGATCACCGTGCCCTCAAATGCCTGCAGACGCTCACGGTTGCCTTCAACAACCTTCACCCACACGCGAACGGTATCACCGACGCTGAAGGGGGTCAGATCCGTGCGCAGCTGCTTGGCCTCGATGGAACGAATCAGCTCATTCATATCTTTGTGCCTCCTTCCCTCTCAGACGTTCATGACCCGGCAAATCAACCGAACGGTTGATTCAATCTGTATCCCGGACAGAGGACCGTCCGCATAACAGCGCTATTTTATCACGAAACAAAAGCATTTTCAAGAAAAACTTCTTTACAGCTCAATAAATTTCTTAAATTCCGGCAGGATTCCGATTCCGTCCGGATAATGGGCCGCAAACTGCGGCACTGCGTGGGACGGAAAGCTGTTTCCTTCAATGAAAGTCGGCCCGTTTTCGGTGATGGCAACATCCCAGGCAATAAAGCGCATCTGCGGAATCTTACGGGCGGCCTCCATGCACATCTGTTTCGCTTCTTCCCAGAAGGGAATCTGAAATCCGATGATGCTGGTATTTGTCATCGGGTGCTTCAGAAAGGTGTTCCCCTGTTTATCCGCTCCAACCGTCAGAAGTTTTCCGCTTTTCAGATCGATCCTGGCCGCCATGCCTCCACAGTCCACATTATCCATTACCTTCCCGTTTCCGATCCGAAGAAACGCATATACGATGCCCTCCTGTTTATCCCCGAGCAGGGTCGCAATCCGGCACGTATTGACACTGGTCGGACAGAGGGATGCCATCCTGGGGTGCTGGATCACCACTTCCTCGAGAATACCGATTCCATCCTTTCTGAGGGATGAAAGAAAAGCTGCTGTATTCTTCCAGTCTTCCGGACAGAATTTGATGATTCCGGCTCCGCTTGATCCTTCAAGCGGCTTGCCAATCAGCTGAGGTTGATTGCGGCAGAATTCAAACAGCTCTTCTTCCGTCGTCCTTTCGTTGATGCGCATCCATTTTCTGGGAATCCATTCCCGGAAGGTCTCATTGAACTCAGCTTTATCGTCAAAAAAATGCCAGTATTCCTTTGGATTCATTCTCCGTACAATATCATTGGAAATGCCCCGGGTAATGACGGTTTTTCTCTGTTCCTCATTCAGCTTGTACATTTGGGCTATTTTATAGTCCACATAGCCCGCATTATACCTGATACCGCACTTCAGCATATCCTGCAACAGCCACAGCCGGGATTTGCCGCTGCGTTTTTTCAGAATGCCGGTGGTTTTCCACATGGCTTTCCAGTCCATTTTTGCCAAGCGTTTGCTGAAATACTCCAGCCTGGACACGCGCATCGCCTCCTCTGACCCAATGATCAAACATTAAACCGGAAAAGAGTAACATCCCCGTCTTTCATGATATAGTCCTTGCCCTCGCTGCGGATAAGCCCCTTTTCCCTGCAGACTGCCATGCTGCCGTTTTCAGCCAGCGTATCAAACGGAACAATTTCCGCCCGGATAAACCCTCTTTCAAAATCTGTATGTATTTTTCCTGCGGCCTGAGGCGCTTTGGTACCGTTCACAATGGTCCAGGCGCGGCATTCATCCTCCCCGGCAGTCAGGAAGGAAATCAGGCCCAGCAGATCGTAGCTGGCCTTGATCAGCCGGTCAAGTCCGCTTTGCCCGATACCAAGTTCCTTGAGAAAATCGGCCTTCTCGTCTGTGCTCATGCCGGCAATATCCTGTTCAATGGCTGCGGAAATCACAATCACTCCGGCACCTTCTGAGCCGGCGGCGGAAAGAACCTTTTCGAGTCCGTGAATTTCATTTTCGGGTTTTCCGAGATCTTCTTCGGAAATATTTGCCGCATAAATCACAGGCTTTGTGGTCAGAAGGAACCATCCATTCATGATCGCCTTCTCATCATCAGAGCATTCCAGAGTTCTCGCAGGCTTCCCGCTTTCCAGGTGAGTGTAGAGACGGGCGGCGAGTTCAGCCTCCTCGCCCGCCTTTTTATCTCCTCCCCGGAAACTTTTCTCCGCCTTGTCACGTCGTTTCTGCACCGTTTCCATATCTGCAAATATCAGTTCCAGATTTATGGTCTCGATATCCCGCGCAGGATCAACGTTTCCATCCACGTGAATGATATTATCGTCCTCAAAGCAGCGCACCACATGCACGATCGCGTCTACCTCTCGAATATGGGACAGAAACTTGTTTCCCAGCCCTTCTCCCCGGCTGGCGCCGCGGACAAGGCCGGCGATATCCACAAATTCAATGACAGCGGGTGTCACCTTTTTCGGATGATACATCTCCGCCAGCACGTCCAGCCGATGGTCCGGCACCGGTACGATGCCTGTATTGGGTTCAATTGTGCAAAATGGATAGTTTTCCGCCTGAGCACCCGCATTTGTGATTGCATTGAACAATGTACTTTTTCCGACGTTAGGCAATCCCACAACACCCAGTTTCATCCCGGAGCCCACTTCCTTTCAGCCGTTTCCATCCCGATCGTCTTTACCGGAAGCTATTATATTTATTCATATTTGCTGCGTCAAGCTTTCAAAACAGGCCGGATTATGATAAAATAGATTGATTCTGATTTGGAGGTTGTTGCCGTGACGATTGTTCAGGGACTGATTCTTGGTCTGGTTCAGGGGCTTGGTGAGTTTCTTCCGATTTCTTCCAGCGGCCATCTTCTGCTGAGCCGCATTTTATTTGGTATTCAGACAGATACTCCCGCCATGAAAATGCTGGACATCCTTCTTCATGTCGGCACGCTGGTTCCGGTCCTCATCGTTTTCCGGAAAGAATGGATCGACATGGTTTTGCATCCGATCCGGAACAAAACCCTGCTGCTGCTCATTGCTGCCTCTCTGCCCACGCTGGGCATCTATCTTGCGGCCAAAAAGCTTTTTCCGGAGGTCAACGGTTTCGCTGTGTTTGACAGCGGCTGGTTCCTTGGCGCTTCCTTTCTGATTACGGCGCTGTTCCTGCTGCTCTGTGACCTTCTTGCCTCCGGTTCCTCAAAAAAAGAACAGCGTGTGTCTTTTCTGAATGCGCTTGTGATGGGTCTTTTCCAGGGAATCGGCATGGTTCCGGGCATTTCCAGAAGCGGATCCACGATCTTCGGCGGCGTCTCCACCGGACTGAACAAACCGGCAGCTGCGCGTTTTTCCTTCATGATGAGCGCGCCGGCCATCCTCGGTTCTCTTCTGATGGAAGGAAAGGATGCGCTCGATCTGGGTTATGCCTCTTCGATCGAAATACTTCCTTGTCTGGCAGGCATTGTTACTGCCGCAATTGTCGGATATCTTTCCATCCGTTTTATGCTGAAAATCATTTCCAGGGTTCCTCTGTCCTGGTTTGCGCTCTACCTGGCCGTAATCGGCGTTCTTTATCTTGTCCTTCAGATGACAGGAACCATGGGTGTTCCTGCTTTTACTGTTCCGGCTTCGCTTCCTGCTGTCTGATCGTATGTACCATTTCTCTTCACGGAGGTGATTCTGCAAATGAAGCGGCTGATGACGCTATTCATCGCTTGTCTTCTGCTGTTCACCTTTTCTGATGCAGGATATGCTGAAAGCGCACCAACACCCGAGAAAATACCCGAGCCTACACTTTCTCCGGATGCTCCGGCCTATGATCCGGAACATCCGGAGGATCTGATTCCTGAACAGCTTTATGCTGCTTCTGCAGTCCTGATGACGCAGGAGCGTGGAGAAGTGATTTTTGAAAAGGATCCGGATACCCTGCGTTATCCTGCATCCACGACCAAAATACTTACGGTTCTCCTGGGCATACTATATGTTGATGATCTGTACGAAACGGTAACAGTAACCCAGTCGGCGTTGAATATTCCTGAAGATTCCTCCGTGATGCACCTGAAGGTGGACGAGGAAATCCGTTTTATCGACATCCTGTACGGGACAATGCTCCTGTCCGGAAACGATGGCGCAAATATGATCGCGGAAACTGTATCGGGCGATATTCCACGATTTGTCAGCCTGATGAACGAAACAGCGGAAGCTCTGGGATGTACAGGTACGCACTTTATGAACGCTCATGGCTACCATGAGGAAGGGCATTACTCTACAGCCCGCGACATTGCAATCATCGCCCGGGAAGCAATGAAAAACGAAACCTTCCGTGAAATTGCCCGGACTGTCACCTATCAGATTCCCAGAACCAACAAACAGCGGGCAAGAACAATCACCACCAAATCGGAATATATGCTGACCGGCAGTGAAGAAAGTCCAAACAAATATTATTATGAATACGCAACCGGCATTAAGACCGGCTCCCATACGCATTCCGGCTATTGTTTTGCAGGTTCGGCATCCAAGGACGGCGTGGATCTGATTTCTGTTGTTATGTTTACAGGGAAACGCGCCCGCTGGGCGGATACCATCAAGCTGATGAATTACGGCTTCAGTCAGTATATGAGCGTAACCCCTGTGGATCTGTACAACATGAATCCCATCACCATTGAAACCAGCAATTACTCCACATCCGATCCGAATCGCGGAAAAGTACAGCTTCTCTGTCAGCCGCTGCAGGGTTCCGCCACCATCGTTGCAACAAAAGCTGAAATCAAACGAATGGCCGGCAGCCTTTCCGATCTGGCACTGATTCAGTACAGCAGAGATTTTCAGGCGCCCATTGCTGCCGGAGAACAGCTGGGAACCCTGACCTACTTTCCGGAGCACGGAGATCCTGCGGTCTATGCCCTGACGGCATCCAGAAATGTGGAGCAGCGTGATAATGTTCCAAAAACGCTGGACCAGATTGTGGCCGAAACCTATGCAGACCCAAATCCTTTCCCGCCCTTTACCCTTGAAGTGGCACTTATTCTCTTTGTTCCGCTTCTTCTCCTTCTGGCGCTGTTCCTTCTGCTCCGCAGACAGCGCAGGAAGAAACATTCCAGTCGAATGCGCGTGCCGAAGCCTGTAAACCGGTACGTCAAATGAATGCTTTACAGAAAAAAACGCCTGTGATACCATATTTTTCAAAGATACAAGTATTGATTGGAGGCTGAATCATCATGAGTAAGGATCTCATCCAGTCTGGCGAAGTAATCCTGGGCATCGAGTTTGGATCAACCAGAATCAAAGGCGTGCTCATCGACCGGGAACATCGTGTCATTGCCTCCGGGAGTCATGAATGGGAAAATGATTATATCGACGGGATCTGGACTTACAGCCGCGAGGCGATTCTCGGCGGCCTTCAGGCCTGTGTTGCCGATCTGAAAAGGAATGTCTATTCCCTTTATCAGACTCATTTGAAGAAGCTGGCCGGTCTTGGCGTCAGCGCCATGATGCACGGCTATCTTCCGTTTGATGCCGACATGAATCTGCTGGTACCCTTCCGCACATGGCGCAACACGATCACCGAAGAGGCTTCTGAAAAACTTACATCGCTTTTTTCATTCAATATGCCCCAGCGCTGGAGCCTGAGCCATCTGTATCAGGCGATTCTGAACAATGAAGAGCATGTAAGCCGCATTGATTATCTGACTACGCTGGCCGGCTGGATTCATTATCTGCTTTCCGGAAAAAAAGTGCTGGGCGTCGGAGATGCCAGCGGCATGATGCCTGTGGATCCCGCAACCTGTGATTTCCACGCCGGTATGGTAGCCGCCTTTGATCAGCTGATTGCCGACAGGCATTATCCCTGGAAACTTCGCGGTCTGCTTCCGAAAGTGCTTTGCGCCGGAGAGAACGCCGGAGTCCTGACGCCCGAAGGAGCGCTTCTTCTCGATCCCGAGGGCGATCTTCTTCCCGGATGTCCACTCTGTCCGCCTGAAGGGGATGCGGGAACCGGTATGGCCGCCACGAACAGCGTCAGAGAAAGAACAGGCAACATCAGTGCAGGCACTTCCATTTTCAGCATGATCGTTCTCGACAAACCGATGAGCCGCGTCTGTCCGGAAATCGACATTGTCACCACTCCCGCCGGAAAAGAGGTGGGCATGGTACACTGCAACAGCTGTACCAGTGATATCAACGCCTGGACAGGACTGTTTCTTGAATTTGCCCGGCTGATGGGAATACAGCTGAACACCGGTGACGTCTTTACTTCTCTTTTCCGTGAATCCCTGAAGGGAGAGTCCGACTGCGGCGGTCTGGTAAACCTGAATTATCTGGCTGGTGAGCCGGTGACCGGATTTGCAGAAGGCCGTCCGATGTTTGTTCGTCTTCCGGACGCAAGAATGAACCTGGCCAATTTTATGCGCGCACAGATCTATGCCAGCATGGAAACCCTGGCCTATGGCATGGAAATCATGGCCCGGGACAACGTGGCCATTGACCGTGTCTATGGACATGGCGGTCTGTTTAAGACGGAAGGCGTTGCGCAGAGCTACCTTGCTTCGGCCATCCATGCGCCGGTTACGGTGATGGAAACTGCCGGTGAAGGCGGTGCCTGGGGGATTGCGCTTCTGACAGATTACTGCGTATACCGGGGCGTAAATGAATCTCTGGAAGACTATCTGGACAACAGGGTATTTAAAGGGATGAAGCAAACCACGGTTTCTCCGGATCCGGCGTGTATGGAGGGTTTCTCCCGCTATATGAAGCGTTTTACAGATTCTCTTCCTGCTGAAGCTGCAGCCGTAAAGCATCTGAAAGACTGAGGAGGCTTCGTCGTGATTTCAGCCGCTGACTTTCAGAATGAACTGCACCTGGATTGTCTGGTGGAGTCTCCCGTTTCGGAATGGGATATCCGTACGCCTGATCTGAACCGTCCCGGCATGCAGTTCTGCGGTTTTTATGAGTTTTTTGCATTCGAGCGCCCTCAGCTTATCGGAAAGGTGGAAATGGCCTATCTGGAAAAGCAGTCCAGCAAGTCCAGATATGAGATTCTTGACCGCTACTTTTCCTATCAGATTCCCTGTCTGATTATCTGCCGCAGCCTGATACCGCCGCCCGAACTGATTGACGCCGCCAGGAAGCACCATATTCCGGTATACTCCAGTCCCATGGTTACCAGCAAGTTTACGGCTTTGGCGATTCATTACCTGAACCGTTGTCTTGCACCTCATGTGGACAAGCACGGGGTTCTCCTGGATGTGTATGGGATTGGCGTATTGCTTACCGGAAACAGCGGAGTTGGAAAAAGCGAAGCCGCTCTGGAACTGATAAAACGGGGTCATCAGCTCGTTGCGGATGACGTGGTGGATATCTGCCGGATTTCTGACAACCGGCTTATTGGCACCTGTCCCGAAAAGGTCCGGCATATGATGGAAATTCGCGGCATCGGCGTGATCGATGTAAAAGCTCTTTATGGAATCGGCGCGGTCGCGCTCAGTAAAACGATCGATGTGGTCATTGAGCTGCAAACCTGGGATGAGAACCGGGATTATGACCGTATTGGGCTGAAGGAGGATGAAATCCGTATACTGGATGTTCCCGTTCCCTATCAGACGATGCCGGTAATGCCCGGAAGAAACCTGGCCATCATTGTGGAAGTTGCAGCGCGCAATCTGAGCCTGAAGCGGACAGGATACAACGCCGCCAGGGAATTGACTGCTTCTGTTATGCTATAAACCTGATCAGCAAGGAGGAACTGCTTAATGAAAAGAATCGGCATTGATGTCGGAGGCACCGGGATTCAGATCGGTCTGGTGGATGAAACCTTCAGGATTGTGGAGGAGGATTCAGTTCCCACCCGCACTGATCTGACCTTTGAGCAGCAGATCAGCCAGATGGCGTCCTGTGTGGATCGTTTGCTGAAAAAAAACGGTCTTCAGGAAAAAGATGTGGCATCCATCGGCGCCGGCATTCCCGGAATTGCTGCAGAGGATGGTGTTGTTGTGAAATGCACAAATATGGGATGGGAGCATGTTCCGTTTCGTCAGGAATTTCAGAAGCATTTCCATCTTCCAATTCTGATTGACAACGACGCCAATGTTGCAGCTCTGGCTGAAAGTGTTGCGGGAGTCAGTGCCGGAACTTCATCCAGTGTATTTATTACCATTGGCACAGGAATCGGCAGTGGCATCATCATTAACGGAAAAATCTGGAAAGGGGCACATGGTATCGGCGGCGAACTCGGGCATGTGATTATGAATCTGGACGGTGTCCCCTGTACCTGTGGAAACCGCGGATGTCTTGAACGATACTGTGCTGCCACAGCCGTCATCCGCATGGGACGTGAAGCGGCAATGACTCACCCCGAATCACTGCTTCATCAGTACAGTAAAAATCTTGATAAGATTACAGCGAAAACGGTTTTTGAAGCTGCGAAGACCGGTGACCAGGCTGCGCTGGTGGTCTATCACAACTTTATTAACTATCTGGCGCAAGCCATTGCAAGCGTCATCAACCTGCTGGATCCTGAAATCATCGTTCTGGGCGGAGGCGTCAGCAAGGCCGGTGATTTCCTGCTTGATCCGCTGAAAAAAACCTATCGTAAATATGTTCTTTTCAGGGACCTGCCTGTACCCGAAATCAAGATTGCCACTCTTGGTTCAGAAGCCGGAATCATCGGAGCTGCCATGCTCACCTGATCTTTTCGAAGAAAGGAAATGCTATGTCTGATTATGCTTTTACACGGCGCAGGGACGGCAGTTTGCAGCTCGACAGCTATGAAGGAAATGAGACCAGACTTGTCATTCCGGCCGAATTTGAAGGTCGTCCCGTCACAGCCATCGGTGACAACTGCTTCTCCTGGTCAGGCGTTCATGCGGTTGAAATTCCCGCCTCCGTAACCATGATCGGCGAGGCTGCCTTCTCCTGGTGCGAAAATCTGACCAGCATCAGCATTCCCGAAAGCGTAAAGATCATCGGGGAATGGGCATTTATCGGCTGCTCCTCCCTGAAAAGCATCACACTCCCCGAAGGAATCAGGAAGATCAATTATTCGACCTTTCAGTCCTGTACATCTCTGAGTTCCATTGTGATTCCTTCTACCGTCCGTCAAATCGGACCGGAAGCCTTTTCTGAATGCAGAAACCTCCGATCCGTTTCTTTGCCGGATTCTCTTACATCCATTGCCGACAATGCCTTTGCTTCCTGCGATGAACTGAGGGAAATCAATCTTCCGGATAAACTGACCGATCTCGGCAGCAATGTTTTTTCCGGATGTGTTTCCCTTCCAGGTTTCATTTTATCCGACCATCATCCTGTTTTTCTCCAGAAGAATGGCGCGTTGATACACAAACGGGATCATCGTCTGATCTTTTACCCCTTTACCCGGAAAGACAAAACCTATCAGATCCCTGATCAGGTGCGCGTCATCGCTGAAGAAGCCTTCGCCAACCGTGTTCACCTGACGGAGATTCTTCTTCCTGATTCATTGACCGAAATTGAAGCCAGGGCATTTTATGGTTGCCGTGGCCTACAGGAAATCGACATACCGGACTCTGTCCGCAGAATCGGAAACAGTGCCTTCCACAGCTGTTCTTCTCTTCGTCGCATCCGTCTTCCTTCAGGAATTAAAGCGCTTGAATATTCTGTTTTCTACGCCTGCGTCTCGCTCGAATCTATTTCCATCCCTTCCTCAGTAAAAATCATTTCCGCCTGTGCATTCAGCGGCTGCGGCTCTCTGGCTTCCATCGGTTTCCCGGATGAGCTGATGGATATTGGTGATTCTGCCTTTGAAGGCTGCCGCAGCCTTGAAAGCATTGAGTTGCCTGCTTCCTTTGAAACGCTCGGCGCGCACGTCTTTGGATCCTGCATCTCGCTGGATTCCGTTGTGCTTAATTCAAAGCTTCGTATCATTCCTCCGCAGGCATTCTCCCGCTGCGAAAACCTGAATCATGTTGTGATTCCGGAAGGCATTGAGGAAATAGGAAGCGAAGCTTTTGACAGCTGTGAGAATCTTCTGACGCTTGAGCTCCCATCCAGCATTACGGAAATTGAACCCGATGCATTCAGCAACTGCCGTCATCTGATGCTTTTTGTATATCCTGACAGTTATGCCATGAACTATGCCAAAGATCAGGACATGCTGTATACTGAAATGTAAAAACGAATCGATACAAAAAACCCCGTATGCAGGCATGCATGTCAGGCACACGGGGCTTTTTTGATAAAATCTCTGAGACGCTGTTTACTGTTTAGCGCCGCATTCCGGGCAGAACTTTGTTCCAGCCGGAATCTCTTTTCCGCAGGCAGTACAGAAGGCAGAAGCCGACTGCTTTGCACCGCATTCAGGACAGAATTTTGAACCGGCCGCAATCTGCGCGCCGCAGGCTGTGCACGCTGCCGAAGCTACAGCCGGCTGTGCGGCAGGCGCCGGGGAAGCAGGATTCATGGACTGGGCAAACATCTGACCCATGGCAGCCCCTGCGCCCATGCCCACACCCATGCCGGCCATCCCGTTGCCATTCTGGGCAGCATCGCGCATTGCTTCCGCAGCCTGATACTTAGCATACTGATCCAGATTTCCAAGGACACCCATGGATGTCCGTTTATCCATGCTCTTTTCCACTTCTTCGGGCAGGGAAATATTTTCAATCACAAAGCTGCAAAGCGTCAGTCCCAGAGGCGCCAGCTTCGGATTGATCGCATTCAGCGCGTAATTGGCCAGTTCATCGTAATTGGCAG
>Ga0310694_10005480_pt1 | contig 12139 bp, 11 predicted proteins | sample 174DNAGHGhighgp2_FD_203884 | JGI IMG/M metagenome (GOLD analysis project Ga0310694, IMG submission 203884) | Sheep rumen microbial communities from Palmerston North, Manawatu-Wanganui, New Zealand - 1742 DNA GHGhigh gp2 (v2) (version 2) | ecosystem: Host-associated > Mammals > Digestive system...
ATGTTCTGGCAAAACACAGAAAATACAGCCGCCTGAAAAATATCCCATTCTCAGGCGGTTGATTTGCAAAGAGGGTGAGCCATAACTGAATTATGACACACCCTCTTTTTATCGAGACGGTGAGATGAGATGATTGTTCGGGGAATTGTTGTGGGAGTTGGTGTTTTTTAGTACTTTTGCGATATGGAGAAGATATCAACTTATCAGATGCTTGTCAAGCAGGTCGAGAGCCTGATTGAGGGCGAGAACAATCCTATCGGGCAACTGGCCAATGCCGTCGCCCTCATTCACGAGACGATGGGATTCTGGTGGACAGGATTCTACATGGTTAAGGACGACGTTCTGCAGCTGGGAGTCTTTCAGGGACCTGTGGCTTGCTATAACATCAAGAAGGGCCGTGGCGTGTGCGGCACTGCATGGCAAGAGAACCGCACCATGGTCGTCCCCGATGTGGAACAGTTTCCTGGCCACATTGCCTGCAGCAGCTTGTCGCGCAGCGAGATTGTCGTCCCCTTGCACGATGTTGAAGGCAATGTGATTGCCGTGCTGGATATCGACAGCAAAGAGTTGGGCACCTTTGACGACATTGATGCCCAATGGCTGGAAGAAATCGCACATGTCATTGAACGCCATGTCAACTTTTAGCATTTAGCTTTCAGCGGTTATTACTAAAATATTAAAAGCCGAAAAAAGAATGAGTTACGAACCACTTGCTGAACGGCTGCGGCCACGATCGCTCGATGACTATATCGGGCAACGCCATCTGGTGGGCGAGGGAGCTGTGATACGCCGCATGATCGAGAGCGGCAACATCTCTTCATTCATTTTGTGGGGACCGCCGGGTGTGGGCAAGACCACCCTAGCCCGCATCATTGCCGAGCAGACTCAAGTGCCGTTCTACACACTCAGCGCAGTAACCTCAGGAGTGAAAGACGTGCGTGAGGTACTGGAACGCTGCCAGGCCGATGCCCGCAGCGTCTTCTCCAAAGGACGACCTGTGCTGTTCATTGATGAAATTCACCGATTCAACAAGTCACAGCAGGACTCCCTGCTGGGAGCTGTTGAACGCGGCACCGTCACACTCATTGGAGCAACGACCGAAAACCCATCATTTGAAGTTATTCGTCCCCTGCTCTCCCGCGCCCAGGTCTATGTATTGAATCCCCTGGACCGTGATGACCTGCTGCAGTTGCTTGACCATGCCTTGAAGACCGATAAGATGTTTCAGGGCCGTGAAGTACGCGTTGAGCAAACCGAGGCTCTACTTCGCTTTGCAGGAGGCGACGCTCGCAAACTGCTCAACATTCTGGACTTGATACTCCAGTCGCTCAAGGACGGTGAACCCTTTGTCATCACCGATGACATTGTTACCAACCGCCTGCAGCAGAACCCGCTGGCATTTGACAAGGGGGGCGAAATGCACTATGACATCATCTCGGCCTTCATCAAGAGTATCCGCGGCAGTGACCCCGATGCCGCCGTCTATTGGCTGGCACGTCTCATCGCAGGTGGCGAGGATCCCAAGTTCATTGCGCGTCGCCTATGCATCCTGGCCGCAGAGGACATTGGCTTGGCTAATCCCAACGCACTGCTGCTGGCCAACGCCACATTTGACATCATCAACAAAATCGGCTGGCCCGAGGGTCGCATTCCCTTGAGCGAGTGCGCCATCTATCTAGCCACCAGCGCCAAGAGCAACAGTGCCTATCTCGCCATCGACGACGCCCTGGCTCTGGTCGAGAATACCGGTAATGCACCTGTTCCACTTCACCTGCGCAACGCGCCGACAGGGTTGATGAAGCAGTTGGGTTATGGCAAAGACTACATGTATGCGCATGACTATCCCGGGCATTTCGTTAACCAGCAATACATGCCCGAAGAACTGCACCACCCGCAGCTGTGGCATCCGCAGGACAATCCTTCAGAGAATCAGATGACGGCTCGCCAACAAAGCCGTTGGGGCAAGAATGCCGGTCATGGCCCGTCGAAAGAATAGCATCGTTTCGCGCCCCACCCTCACATCACATCAATAATCATGGCACAGCACAACAAGCTAGGTAAAGAAGGAGAAGAGGCTGCCCGCGATTACCTCATCAGCAAAGGTCTCACGGTTCGCGAGATGAACTGGCGCATGGGGCACCTCGAAATCGACATTGTCGCCCATGATCCATCTACCAACCGCTTGCACATTATCGAAGTGAAAACACGGTCCAATGCCGACCACTTCGATCCCATGCAGTCCATTACTTCAAAAAAAATCAACAATCTGGTGAATGCCACCAATGGTTATATCGGCCTACACCGACTTACCATGACAGTGCAATATGACGTCATGGTGATTCTGGGCTTCCCACCCAATTTTGAAATCCGATTCTATCCTAATGCATTCCAGCCCCGCCTGCGCTTCATTCGTTGAGCGCCGCCGGACAAATCATCACAGGTCCTCGAAGAGATTGCACAGAAATGTGCCAATTTGCTCCCTGATGCTTGCCTGGGAGCAGGTGAAGTTGTTCACAAGCACGGCAAAGGCATAGTGCGGCTCATCGGCTGGATAATAGCCCACATAACACTGCACATGACGCATACTGCCAGACTTGAGAACAATCAAGTCGCTCAGCGGATTGGCCTTGAGGGTTTTGCCAGCGCGGCCTGCAGCCTTTGGCATGAGGTCACACAAGCGCACGCCGTCAAAGCGGCGATGGGCCATCATTGTGAGCATGTCACCAAAGAAATTAACCGACGCCTTGTTGGCCCGTGCCAGTCCGCTACCGTCTCTCATGAACAACGGCTCGGTATCAATGCCCTGCAGTTCCAGCCAACGTTTCACGGCAGCCACTCCCATGACATCGAGGTCAGGGGGCATGCTGTCCAATCCTTTCAATTCATAGTCTCTTGCACCGATGGCACGCAACAGAGCATGAGCAAACATGTTATCGCTGCGGTCAAGCAGTGATGTGATGATTTCAGTCAGTTCAGGTGACTTGTGCAACACGAGCAGTGTGCTCTCGGCATTGTCGGCGCCGTCACGGGCATTGAGGTCGCGCTCGTAATGAATGCCACTTGCCTCCAACGCGCGCTCAACGCTATCGACCAGCATGGGTGCCGGAGTTGGGTTGGCATAGGTGTCCTGATAGGACTTAGCTGTTGTTTCACCAGTAAAGACCAGAGCGGGAACACTGCTGTCCAAATAGGCAGTAATTGCGTTGCGGCCACGACTGCCGCGGCAACGGCTAATGACTTTCAGCCCCGGAACGGGGGGCGAAACGGTGGATTTGGCTATGCGTCCGCGCGAATCCATCGTGTAGGATACTTTCACCAGGTTGTCATGGAAACTCAAGGCATGAACTGCCGCGCCATAATCAAAGGCCAAGTCGCCCACATCCCAAGCCTCATCAAAATAGGGAAAACTGTAAAAACTGTCGTCACCGATGACGGTTCCTTCTATTCTTGTAATTCCATGTGCTTGTAACGCCTCAATGATTTCGGTCACGATATTGGCCTGATTGGGCAGAAAGACCGAACCAAGAGAGGGATCTCCAATGCCACGAATGATGATGTTGCCTTTGAAATGCCCGTTCTTGAGTTCACCATCAAGATAAACAGGTGTCTCGAACCTGAAGTGAGGCCCCAACAGGCCCAATGCAGCCGATGAAACGACAGTCTTCATCGTTGATGCGGTGATGTTAGCCTGCTCAGGTCGGTAACTGGCAATGGAGCATGCCGAGTCAAGACTGATGACCTGCACACCAACCGATGCATATCGCAATGAAGAGTTGGCGACAAACCTGTTGACCGCTTCCTGCGGCGTGAGGGTTGCCGAAAGCTGGAACGAGATGACAAAAGCCATCATTATATATAATGTAAATCTTCTCATAATCATTTATATTATGGTTGATGATAATGGCGTTGGCGTCTCATGTAGTGCCGCCAGGAATACAAAGAACGATTGCGCAGGTAATTCAAATCGCGCTGATTGGCATAGGCCTCACGTTCAAACGAGATATTGCGATAGGCATTTCCACGCATGGGCAAGCGCACCAACCATTCAATGAAATAGGCCAAGAAAAAGAAGACAAAGAGCATCTCGCGCTGCTGGGCCGAGTGTATGCGTTCGTGGTTCATCATCTCGTTGCTCAAGTAAACCCCCGGATGCACAAACAGCACTCCCAGCAGATTGATGGCAGTAAATCCCCTGAATGGTAATATTGAAGTCCGCACAATTTTCACTGGTGCAAATTTACACAGAAAATCTTGAACACGACGGTAAATCAATTAAAGAAAAGCACAACGACAGTAATGCTGCTTCTAAATTGGACAGTTTCGGAAGGGTTGCATAGGCTCTTGTTGACTATTTAAAAAGACCGAAAATGATAGCTAAACAACAAATAGCAGAAAAATCTTTTTGCGTTATTTAAAAATTGAAGTATATTTGCCGCTTATAGTAAGAATTTGGCCCTGATAAAAAGATGGAAAAGATAACAAAACTATTGATTTTAGCAGTTCTATATGTGGCGGCATTGATACTTGTAGAATGTTTGGGATTTTTTCATCCCTTTGCTTGGACCTATAGCGCTGTTTTCGCAGCCGTCCTTGCAGCATGGCCCTATTTCAAGCTGTGCCAGCGTTTTCCCATGCCAGGAATTGCCATCACATGTGCCATACTGTTACTGCTGATCAACTTTTTGTTTGATCAAGGTCATGAGTATTTCGCAGTCGGGTGTGTTGGATTCGGTTGCCTCGCCGAGTTCTTGCGCAAGGTGTTAGGCAACTACCACGGGCGCAAAGGTGTCATCGCCAGCTACGCAGCGATGTCCCTGATCCCGTTCTCCAAGAGCATTGTCCTGTGGATTGATTATGAAACGGCCATGGAACTGGTCATCAGCCGCATGGGCGACATCTATGCCGCCGTGATGGGCCGCATGCTATCGAAATACATGTTACTGGCAATGATTATTCTCACTCTCGTGTTTGCGGTGACAACGATGTGGATTCTCACACGCAACTGGAGACCTCGCGAGAACTACGACGTTTACCGTGTTGAAGAAGAGTGATGCGCTGAAATAAAGGCGCTTTACTCGGCAGTGGGCTGCCCTGGATTGACCGAATCGACGGGCACGTTGCTTTTATCGGCATGTGCTATCTCCTTGTCGATAGCCTCATACTCGCTGTGCTGGCTCTTGTACTCAGGCACAAATTCTTTCATGGCATATATCATTCCATGCACATCTCCCTTTGCCGCCAGGTTAATGATCCTGTCAATATTGACACACACATCATGATAGTTATAGGTTCTAACCTTGGCAACCATGATTTTCTTGTTGACGGTGGCAGTCGTCTTCTCCTTGTCGTTGAGCAGTTCCTCATACAATTTCTCACCGGGACGCAGACCGACCTCAACAATCTTGATATCCACGTCGGGCTTGAGGCCAGCCAATGAAATCATGCGGCGCGCCAGATCATAGATTTTGACCGGCTCGCCCATGTCAAAGATATAGATTTCACCGCCATTGCCCATACACCCAGCCTCAAGAACCAGGGAGCATGCCTCAGGGATGGTCATGAAATAGCGGATAATATCCTTGTGTGTCACGGTAACCGGTCCACCTGCAGCAATCTGTTTACGGAACAATGGGATTACCGACCCGTTACTGCCGAGCACGTTACCAAAACGTGTGGTGATAAACTTGGTCTTCTTGCCTTGACGTTGTGCATCAAAGTAAAGTGACTGGCAATAAATCTCGGCCAAGCGTTTGGTGCAGCCCATCACGTTTGTGGGATTGACAGCCTTGTCGGTGGAAATCATCACAAATTTGTAAACGTCATACTTGAGAGCCAAATCGGCAACATTGCGCGTACCCATCACGTTGGCTAGAATGGCCTCGGTGGGGTTGATTTCCATCATGGGCACATGCTTGTAGGCAGCCGCATGGAAGACATAACGGGGGCGGAACTTCTTGAATGCCGTCTCAAGCCTGTCGCGGTTGCGGACATCGCCCATAATCAGCTCGATGTGTGCACGAGGATTGGACTTCATCTCCAGGGAGATGTCATGCATCGGGGTCTCGGCCTGGTCATAGAGCACGACCTTGCTGGCCCCATAATTGACCACCTGTCTTACTATCTCGCTGCCGATGGAACCGCAAGCGCCTGTAATCATCACGCAGGAACCCTTGATTTGCTCACTCACCATGGGGTTGTTGAGCACAATGGGATCACGCCCCAGCAAATCCTCAATCTGAACTTCCTTGACAAACGTCGAAATGCCTTTATCGCTCTCCTTGTCCTGCTCAAACTCGGCAACCTGGTTCATGGCGAGCAACGAGATGTCATTTTTAATGAAATAGTCGGCAAAACCGCTGCTCATCAGATTATTGCTCTTGGAGTCAAAAATCAATGCATCGATGTTGTTCTTCTCAAACAAATCAGTCATCGTGTTGGGGTCAAACCTATAGACCTTGAAACCATTGATTTCAGGATTATCTTGTCCGCCCTTGATGCTGAGAAGGCCTACAGGCAGGTACTTACCGCCAATCTCGCCCTTTAACGCATTGGCAAGAAAAACCGATGAAAAAGAAGTGCCCAGCACGAGGACGCGTTTCCGCCCCTCGGTGGCACTGTTCATGCGCATATACAAATACTTGATGCACAGGCGCTCAATCATCATGATTGAGAACGACAATGCAGCAATGACAATGATATCCCAATACTTGAGGAAAGGAGTTCCCGTCACAGCCATCTTCACAACGTTCATGCCGAACAGCAATAGCGTTGAACAGACAATTGCCATGAAAATCCGATAGAGGTCCTCGATTACCGACAAGCGGATAACGCATGTATAACTCTTTGATACATAGGTGACAATAAAATATACTGCAAGAACAAGAAAGCCATTGACGAGATAGGTCTGAGAAGGGACCACCCTGTGTAACGAATACATATCGGCCACAACGGTAGCCGTGTAACATACCATGACAATGAGCATGTCAAGTAGAAGAACTATCCAACGAGGTGTCGTTTTTACTTTGAACGATCTGAATAGTCGGAGGTCAAAAAGCTTTTTTACAAGTCTTTCCATTATATCTTATTGTCCAAGTCAACATTGCGTCTTACCTGAAAGCCCTGGCTCACAATGCACCATCACGCGAGGGCAAAGGCCACTTCATGCCAAGACATTATTTCAAGCGCACAAAATTAATGATTTTATCCCAATAAACAACATCATTATTATATAAAAAAGTCTTTGAAGAACCAATTCCAGATAGTCACGGCACCCTAGTATCAATAAAATGTGACAATAAAAATGTTGCAATCGCAATAATTTTCCTAATTTTGCAGGCTGAAAAACATCATGATACGATAGTAATGCGGCATTTAATGATAAAACAAATGACTATATGGGCTGCGGCCCTCATGTTGACTGTGCTGACCACGTCATGTTTTGGTGATGAGCCTGACGGTTGCGAGGCAGACATCGAGACGGTAACGATTCACGTGGACGACCCATCAGGGTTCTTCTTCCAGCCCACCGACTCGATGCAGACTGTGTTCTCAACCGACAGTGTCATCACATTTGTGGTGCGTGGCGACGCCGACGTGAGTGCCTTGTCACCCGTTTTCACATTGTCACCCGGTGCAACCGTTTCTCCAGCCAGCGGCAGCACCCATGACTTCACCCAAGGTCCTGTTACCTATACCGTAACGTCTGAAGACGGCAAGTGGTATCGCCACTATCGCGTGAACGTTGTACCCACAATGGTGACCGTGAGCGACACCTTGTGTTATAACTTTGAGCACTTTGAACTTGAACCGTCATCACAGCGCTACTACATGTGGCACAACACTCTGCCCGATGGCACATTGGGCAATGATTGGGCAACCGCCAACGCCGGATACCGCATCTCGATGAGCTCAGCCCTGCCCGAAGACTATCCGACAACCCCTCTTATCAACGGATATGACGGTGCTGCGGTGTGCTTGACCACACGCGATACGGGTCCCTTTGGCAAAATGGCCAACAAGCGCCTTGCTGCCGGCAACATGTACCTGGGCACTTTTGACATCAGGATTGCCATGAGCGATCACCTTCATGCCACCAGGTTCGGCCTCCCATTTACCGATCGTCCAGACCGTTTCACAGGCTACTACACCTTTGAACCCGGCCCGACGGTTCAGGACTTCTATGGCAATCCAATCAATGGCAGGGTGGATTCGGCGTCGGTCTATGCCGTCTTCTACCGCAACCATGACGCCGAAGGCAACGAAATTGTACTCTATGGCGACAATATCCTGTCAAGCGACCAGATTGTAGCTATTGCCAACATGGGCTATGTTGCCCCGACAACGACTTGGACGGCATGGGATGTCAAGTTTGAATACCGCTCCCCCATCGACGAACAACTGCTTGCCAGTCGCGGCTACAGCCTAGCCATCGTCTTCTCGTCGAGTGCTAGTGGCGGTGACTTTATTGGTGCCATCGGCAGCCGTTTGTGCGTTGACAAGGTGCGCCTCATCTGCACCCGTGAGGAATGATTTACCACAACAGGAATTGAACAGATAATCAAATGAATATCAACAAGATATTAGCTACTCTCCTACTCGCTGTCACCTTCATTAGCATGAATGCGAGGGTTCTTGACAGCCTCAAGGTTGACCTTCGGGCAGGATTTGTAGTGGGCGGAACATTGCCGACTCATCTCGACAACAAGGTGCGCCACATCAATAATTTTGACCCTGGTTTCAACTATTCTTTAGGCCTCGAAGCAACTTTGCCGCTTAACGAACGATGGTCGCTGCACTCCGGATTGCGATATGAGCTGGGAAGCATGGATGTGGACAGCCGTGTCAAGAACTATGATATTGAAGTCGTGCGTGGCGATGAGTCGCTTGACGGCATCTTCAACGGCAATGTGCGCATCAAGAGTGCCCAGCGCCGCTTTACCTTACCCGTGCAGGCCGCGTTTGTCCTCAGCGACAAGGTGCAGTTGCGCGGTGGCCTGTTCATGGGACTGCTCACCCAACGGCGCTTTTGGGGATGGGCCTATGACGGCTATCTGCGCGAGGGTTCACCCGTGGGTGCCAAAATCGAGATGGGCACTGAGCCGGGAGAGCGTGGCGACTTTGACTTCGACACCAGCATGCGCCGCTTCCAATGGGGAATCGATGTGGGAGCCGACTGGCAGTTTCACGCTCAATGGGGCTTGTTCGCCGAGTTGACCTACGGTCTTAACGGTCTGTTCAAAAGCAACTTCCACTCGGTTCAGCCGCTTCATCAGATGTATGGCACACTGGGTTTCATCTACCGCATCAAATTGAACAAAAAAAGAATCAGATAATTTAACAACGTAATGAAAAAATTGTTTTTAACATTTATCCTGGCATTGGTAACCATTACAAGCATCAATGCAGAATCTTACAGCGGGAACCTCGTTATTACCCGCAATGATCAAGTTTACGAACAGGCCGTCACGGTAACAATCACTCCAAGCGACCAAGGCCTGTACACATTTGTACTAGAAATGTCGATGTTTGGCAGCATTACAATGTATGACGTACCCGCCGCCACAAATGGCGACATTACAGTATATAACGCTGAACGTGATGTTGAGACTTTCCTGGGAACAATGCGTACCACCCTGTTTGCCCGCACCGTCAATGGGATGATGGCTGCTGATGTTACCATTCCTTCTCAAAATACCAAAATGTGGTTCAACACCGTTGGCGACCACTTCCAGATGCCCAACAGCGACATGGAAGACTGGAACAGCAGTTACACCAACGAGCCTAACCGCTGGCACGGTTTTAAGAGCGCAGGCGGCACGTATGCCAGCACATCTGCCGGTATTGCCAGTCTTGGCTCCAGTGACGACGTGCGTCCCGGTGCAACTGGCCACAGCGCAGTTCTTACCGCCGGCTCATTCCTTACTATCGTTGCCAACGGCACCATGACCAACGGCAAACTCATGGCCGGATCATATGAAGCCAACAGTACCCTCAATCATGCCGAGATGGACATAGACAACGGAACCGGCGACTTCTACATGCCGCTGTATGCCAAGCCTGATAAGTTCAACGTATGGCTGAAATACACCCAGGGCACTGCCAATGCCAACAACAAGGCCAGCGTCAGTGTGAAGACCTTTGACGGCACCTATTATCAGGAGCCCGTTGACAAGACCTACACCAACCTGTCAGGCAGCATTGTGGGCGGATCGATCGCAGCATGTGACTGGACACATTTCACATTTGACTTCGACTACGACAGCTATGCAGCCAACAATGCCGCCACCGAGGCCATCTTTGTCACCTTCTCGACCAACGGAAATCCTGGTTCGGGCAGCAAGAATGATGCCGTCTATGTTGACGACATGGAGCTCGTATACCTCGGTAACATGACCGACTTGCGCTACCAGGGTGCCACCATCGCTGGTTGGAATCCCGCTGTCACTGAATACAGCATGGAATTCAACAGTGAGCCTGACCTTGATGACTTCACCGCCACCATTGAGGGCGCCAGCGCCGTGCTCACCAAGTCGATGGAGCAGAATGCCGATGGCAGCTACCGCATCGCCATCTGCGTCGTTTCAGGCGATTTGCAGAATGCCGAATCCTATATCATCAATGCCACCATCGCCTCCACTATCCTCAGGGGTGACGTGAACGGCGACGGTTCAATCACCATCACCGACGTTTCGGCACTGATTGACTATCTGTTGACTCATGATGACAGCAACATCAACGCTCAGAATGCCGACGTTGACGCTAGCGGAAACATTGCCATCAGTGACGTGAGCACTCTTATTGACATATTGCTCAACAAATAATCCCGATTAAACGCTAACTCAAATTAGAATAACATAACGATGAAAAAGTTTTTTGCAATGCTTGCAGCTGTGAGCTGCACAATGGCACTGAGTGCCACATCCTATATGTGCCACCTCAAGGTTGTCATCAATGACGTGGCCAGCGAACAAGATCAGGTTGAAGTTGTCGTCACGCAAGAGAATGGCGCCTATAACCTGAGCCTCAAGAACTTCTGCCTTGTTTCGGATGGCGTTACCATGCCTGTTGGCAACATCGCAGTGAGCGGCGTGGAGGGCGTGAACGAATATGGCTACACAACCATTAACTTCAGTTCTCCCATCAACATCACCCCTGGTGATGATCCCAACTTCAATGAGAGCGACTGGATTGGTCCCCTATTGGGTGATGTGCCCATCGATCTGACCGCTCGCTTTATTGGCACCGCGCTGAGCGCTAATATCGACATAAACATGGTCGAGATGCTGGGACAGGTCATCAATGTTTCAATCTTTGGTGTTGCTCCGGCTTTGAAGGGCGACGTCAATAATGATAACGAGGTGAATATCGCTGACGTGAATTCCGTCATTGACATTATCCTGGCTCACTAAGCCGTTTTCACAGCTTCATTATAAATGATTGCGGGTGTGCTCATGGGAAGCACGCCCGCAATTATTTTTATAAAACCTGTCTCGTGAGTGATTAAATCCCTAAAAGAAGATAATTAATCACAGTGTTCACATCGGCAATATTCACGTCACCATCGGCATTCACATCACACGCTGCATTGCCGTCAGCCAAAAAGATGCAATCAATGATGGCGTTGATGTCGGCTATATTCACTTCACCATCTCCGTTAACATCACCCATGACAGTATCGACATTGGTGCCTATCATACTCTTGAACCATGGCCAAATGCCACTGTTCTTATAGTCATGATAGGACGCAACAGGAACCCGCAGTGTCGCCTTGTTGTAGATTGATCGCGTGAAACAGTCAGGATTGGGGGTTGATGGCGGTACGATAGGCCTACAGGTAACCACTGAGATCTTAGGGCAATCACGGAAGGCGTCCACACCCAAAGAGAGAACCGATGAACCAATAGTGATATTACTCAAATTGGCACACTTATAGAACGCCTGGTATCCGATGGTTTTAACCGAATCAGGTATCACTACTCGAGACAACGACGTACAACCCTGGAAAGTATTGTCGCCAATGGCGTTCAGGCATCGAGACAAATTAATCTTCCGCAACGACGAGCAACCGGCGAAAGCACTCGCACCCAGCACATTAACGCTATTGGGAAGAGTTATTTCCTGCATGGCAGAGCAGCCATTG
>Ga0310694_10005482_pt1 | contig 12137 bp, 12 predicted proteins | sample 174DNAGHGhighgp2_FD_203884 | JGI IMG/M metagenome (GOLD analysis project Ga0310694, IMG submission 203884) | Sheep rumen microbial communities from Palmerston North, Manawatu-Wanganui, New Zealand - 1742 DNA GHGhigh gp2 (v2) (version 2) | ecosystem: Host-associated > Mammals > Digestive system...
GTAGCACTCGAAAATATGTGGAGCGCAACGGCAGACGTTATTCTCACTGCATCGACCCTAAGACAGGCTATCCTGTAGAGCACAATGTGCTCAGCGCGACTGTTATGGCCGAAAACTCCGTCTGGGCTGATGCCTTGGCCTCCATCTGCATGGTGATGGGCATGGAAAAGTCGTTACCGCTCATCGAAAGCATGGACGGTGTGGAGGTTTATTACATTTTCGTCAATGATCAAAACGAATTGGAAACCTTTGCCACTGAAGGGTTTCAGGAACTTATAATCGATTAACGATTATCTTCGTTTTTCATCCTCAAGGGTCTCCAAAATGGCCTCAACCATATTGTAAGCTCCGTCATAAACGTCTTTAATTGTCGCGTCGAGCATATAGGCTGGCGTGGTGAAGACCAGCAGTTCGTTGTCGGCGCATACGTCGCCATGTTCGGTCTGCACATGGAAGGCACCCATCTTGCGGACATTATCGGCATCAGGTGTGCCTTCGTTGCCCAAGGTGACACACACGCCAGGCAACAACTTGGCGAACATCACGGGAGAGATGCACATGCCACCGATGGGCTTGTTGGCCTCGCGGGTTTCGATAATAGCGCGGGTCACATCAGGTTGCACCTCCATATCGGCACCTTTGAGGGCATAGTTACAGAGGTTTTTGGCTGCGCCAAAACCACCACTAAAAAGCAGGCCGTCATAATCTGCGGCCTTGTAATCCTCGATAGGCAAGATACGACCACGAGCGATGCGAGCAGCTTCAGTAATGATGTTACGTTCCTCTTTGACGGCATCGCCTGTCAGGTGGTTGATGACATCATGTTGTGGACGGTTTGGAGCAAAGCATTGGTATTCACAATGATGTTGGTCGATAGAAAGTAATAATGTAGTGGCTTCGTGAATTTCGCTGCCGTCCTTGTGACCGCAGCCTGAAAGAATTACTGCAAATTTTTTCATGATGATTTGAATTGATTTGAAGGCAAAAATAAAAAAAATCCCAGAATCATTGGATGAAAAGGCAGTATTTTACAAAAACGCCTTTGTCAATCCGCAAAAAGTATTTTTTAAAGTATATTTTTTAATGGATCCCTTACATTTGAAGTACTTTTGTATTATCTTTGCAGCATCAAATCTAAGCAAGATTTTTAGAGAAAGAATTGTATCACATAAAATTTCAAAACTATGAAAAGATTTTTTACTTTAATCATTGCTGCCACTTTAGTGTTTGCGGGCAGCCAGTTATTTGCACAAACAAACATTTACCTCAATCTGAGCGGAGCCATCCCCAATGGTGATTTTGCAGATGGTGATGAAAACGAATGGGGTCTATTGGGCGAAGACTATGAAGGCGGTGCCGGCATCGGCTTTAATGTTGGTCTCAAATTCAATATTGCAACTGGTGTCAATGGCTTGAGAGCCATGATTACGTTTGATGGCATCTACAACGGTTTGAACTCCGAATTACGTGATGCTTTCGAAGATGCAATTGAAACAGGCGAAGACAATTACAAGGAATATGAACTCACCACACCAAAGTACATCAACATTCCCGTTATGGGAGGAGTGAACTACACTTATAATTTCAACAATAAGTTCGGATTGTTTGCCGAAGCAGGCTTAGGCCCCGACCTGCACATCATCACAAAAATGGAGGAATATAGAGAACAAGGTTCAGCAAAAAGAACCGATACGTGGGAATACGATCCAAAAATATCATTGGCCTACCAAGTTGGAGGCGGCATCGAACTCAGCAGGCGAATTACCATCGGAGTTAGTTTCTACAATCTTGGCAAAGGTAAAGTAAAAGGCAAGCATTCATACAAAGTGAAAGACACTGGTTCCTCCTATTCTGATTCGGATCCGTTCTCATGGAAACGCATCACTCCTACCATTGTAATGCTGCGCGTCGGTTTCAAACTCTAACAGCCCCATCTTTACACAATTAAAAAGAAAGGCCGCATACCATTCTTTGCGGCCTTTCCATTAATAACAAATCAATCAAAGAAAAATGAAACACCAATACAAACAATCCATTATGGCACTTGCCGTCGCACTGCTTCTTTCGTGCATGAGCAGCTGCCTGAAAGACGATGAGGACACCATACTCCTCCCCACTCCTAAGACGCTAAAGGACATACCAAACGACTATTCGGCCACAGAAAATCCTTTGATTTACAACCCTAACGCCATCATCCCCAACTACCAGTTTGAGGAAGAAGAGGAAGAAGATGGACTGTTTGTCTATCGCCTCGACATGACGGGCATTATGAACCCCAATACACACGAATGGCTGGAACTATACGGGACTGGCCTCTCAGAACAAAACACTTGGCTCTCGCTCGACGGCATTCCCAAAGGAATCTTGGTCAAGAACCACTCTGAAGATGGCACCGTTTCAAGGAAATTCGACCTTGTTTTCCTGGTGGACAATTCGGGAAGTATGGACGAGGAGTCAGATGCTGTGGCACGGGATATTGTGAATTGGGCCAATAGTCTGACCAATTCAGGTATAGACATCCAATTTGGATGCGTGGGATACTCCATATCTGGCAACATAAACGGTGGCATTGACTTTACCAGTCAATCCAGTTTAAGCAATTTCTTGAATTATGGCACTGGAACGCAAAGAACCCAACATTTCGGAGGAGCGAATGCATCAAGTTTACAAAATAATGCAATTAATTATGGCCAGGTTGGTGGTGAATGTGGGGTAATGGCTCTGCGCTTCGCCAATGACCATTTCACCTTCCGCACAGGAGCCAACAGAATCTACGTCAATTTCACTGACGAGCCGAACCAGCCCAATTATGCAACTGCTTGGTCGGTGGAATATCTGAATCCATCCAATGGCAACTGGACACCGCAGCAAGGCACTGTTCACACTGTTTATAGTGGCTCCACATATTTCTCTCACCAGACAGGTCTCAATGAAAGGCCATGGTTGATGTCGGAATACACTGGCGGAACCATTCTGTATGCAAGTTCCAGCTTCACTGGCGTATCACTCAACGACCTTCCCGTGACAGGTGCCATGCAGCACTCCTACTCCATTTATTTCACCGTTCCCGAATCGCTGAAGGATGGTCAATACCACAGCCTGAAAGTGACCGTGCTTTCGCAAGACCAAGCCGTCAGGGCCGAACGTAATTTCTCAATCAGATTTGAATGACCATGAACAGGACAAAACTACCCATAGCACTTGCCTTGCTGTGCCTTTTGCTTTCCTTGAAAGTAGAAGCTCAGCGTTTCATCGACAAGAACGAAATCGGCTTTCGCTACTGTATGAACTATGCCGATATGAACTATACGCACAAGATGTATAACATATATAACCACAAGGATTTCTGGCAGAACGGCTTCGGCTTTTTTATGACTAACCATGTCAGCAGTCATTTTGCAATTCGCCCCGAAATAGACTTTATCGGAAGAGGTACAAGTCTGAAATTTGAAGACATCAGCTACAAACTGGATGCCAAATATGTGGACTTGCGCCTTCCGTTGATTATTTCGTTGGCTCCCCATTCTGCCGTAAACCCCTATCTGTTTGTGGCTCCCGAATTGTGCATTGTCCGTGAAGGAGAAATCACTTTTAAGTCAGACAGACTCCCAATAGATATGTTTCCAACAGGAAAAATCACCACCGACCTTGCCGAAGGCAACATCAGGCCATACGATTTCAGCGTAATGGGCGGCATAGGATTTGAAATCCCTATTAAAATCGACAATTTCCGTTTTTCGATTGCCGCCGAAGCAGGCTATAGTCTTGGCCTGCTTGACACGTTTTCCGATGACGAACTTGATGGAGACGCCAATGTGCTGGATTATATGTTGCCCTACACCTACACACCCGAGAGTTCACGTTTCAACCGTGGCATCGAAGGAGCCGTGACCATCAGTCTGCCATTGAGCAACTTCCGCCTGATTCCCAAACCCGCTCCTAAACCTGTCGTTGTAGAAACCATTCCGGAACCAGAGCCCGAACCCGAAACTGAAGTGATTCAATACGAAATCAAGGACTGCTACTCGTTTGAGGAAATGTATTCCTTTGTGAAACAGGGTTTCGATGTCAGCGATAAACGCATCTGCGTATTTGACATGAAGTTCCAATTCGGTTCGGCCAAGCTCTTGCGCTCGTCTGAGAAATACCTCGACAACGTGGTTGGAATGATGAAGGCCTACCCGAGAATGAGAATCACCATCAACGGGCACACCGACAACATCGGCTCCGAGGAAACCAACCAAACGCTTTCTGAAAAACGCGCCCAGTCTGTTGCCGACTATTTGATCAGGCACGGAATCGAGGCCCATCGCATGACGTGTTACGGCTATGGTTTGCGCTATCCTATCGACACCAACGCAACCGAGGCAGGACGCGCCCGCAACCGTCGTGTGGAGATTGAAGTGACGAGAATCCAATAAATCAAACTGTTATGTTCAAGAAAGCGCCAAAATTTCTATGGATCATTATGCTCGCTTTGGCCACCGTCACCTTTAGTTGCAACAAACACGATGATGACGACGATGACGGTGGCGGCGGCAATGGAGACAATAATCCTACCATCAATTCTATCGAAAACGGTATACTACCTGGATTGTTTTCTATTAGCTCAGACAAGCAAGTCCAGTTCTCGCAAGGCAATTTGCAGTATCAAGCTTCAACTAATACTTGGCGTTTTGCTGAGAACCAGTGGGTAATCATAGGAGAAGGAAACGAAAATATTTCTCCAACATTCACTGGATGGATTGACCTTTTCGGTTGGGGCACCAGCGGATGGGATTGCGGCAACACTTATTATCAACCATGGGATTCCGACAACTCCAATGGAAGTTTGTACGGTCCTCCAGGTCATTCCGTTTTCTCAGGCTCATATTCACACTCAGATTGGGGCATTCACAATGCCATTCTCAACGGAGGCAACACAGCAGGCCAATGGCACACATTGATGAGAAATGATTGGAAATATCTTTATTATATGCGGAATACAACTTCCAACATTCGTTTCGCCATGGGACAAGTAGAGGGCATAAATGGTTTAATTCTGTTGCCTGACGATTGGGATAGTAATACTTACACTTTGAACGATGCCAATCAATATGATGCGAGTTTTACAAGCAATGTGATAAGCGCCTCATTATGGCTCAATAATTTGCAACCTTACGGAGCTGTATTTTTGCCCTGCGCAGGTATACGTCGTGGTATAGATATTTCGATAGTCAATGGCAATGATGGTGCTTATTGGTCATCTCAATGTGAATATGATTACAACCAAGCAATGCCCATTCCATTGCGTTATAATACTATGTATGACTATCCAATGGATAGATGCAATGGTCTGGCTGTCCGCCTTGTTCGTTCTGCCCAAGGTACCAACAATAGCAACTACATTGAAGTGACAACCAACAACGTAACGGACATCACCCATACCACTGCGGTTTGCGGAGGCAATGTAACCGTTACAGACAACGTCACAATAACTGCACGTGGTGTATGTTGGAGCACAAACTCCAATCCCACAGTAAACGACAACCACACCAGCAATGGCACGGGTACAGGCAACTTTACCAGCAGCATTACTGGATTAACCCCAAATACAACTTATTATGTAAGGGCATATGCTACTAATAATGCTGGTACGGTTTATGGAGCGCAAAAAACTTTCAGCACAACCGCATTGTCCACCGCACCTTCCATAGTGACCAACAACGTGACAAATATCACCCAAGACGCAGCTATCTGTGGAGGCAATGTGACCTCTGACGGAGGAAGTCCTGTGACTGCACGCGGCGTATGTTGGAGTGCCATCCCCAATCCCACAATAAACGACAACCATACCTACAACGGCACGGGAACAGGCAACTTTACAAGCAGTATTACAGGATTGACACAAAACACAACCTATTATGTTAGAGCGTTTGCCACAAACAGCATTGGGACAAATTACGGTGAACAGAAATCTTTCACCACAACAGATTACGCCGCCGCTTATGTCGGCAACTATCTTGGGCAAATTACATTCACTTTCACCTCAATGAACAACACCCCTGTGAGTAATTTGTCATTCCCCATCAACGAATTCCATATAGAAATTACTAAAACAGAACAGCTTAACACCGTCACAGCGATAGTGACCATCAACAATGAATCACACCAAACCTATGGAGTGGCCACGGAGGAGAAATTGGATTTCATTCCCTTTAACCTCGTCTTAGACAAGCCCGAACAACAATGTTTGTTCCACCTTGACCTAAATATGGATGGCTACAAAACCAGCAATGAAGTCCTAAACATCACCGGCAACTTCTCTGGCAATGGCTCGGCCACCATCATAGGACAAGAACAAGTCTTCGATGAAGTTTCTGGCTCCGCCAGCGGAATATTAATGAAACAATAACTTTAAATCCATAACGCTATGAAAAAATCAAGATTTATCATTTACCTGATGCTTGGCGCATTGTGCCTCGCATCATGGAGCTGCACCAGGCATGATGACGACGATGACGACGATTATTCATCGAACCATACCTCTGTCACATCCCTTTCAGGAACGACTTGGACCTATGGGGAAAATTCCCACACGGCCATAATCGACTTCAGCCAAACGACTTTCGTCATGACTTTCGATGATGGCGACACCGAAAGGGGAACATACAACTATGACGGCGAAAGTTTCACTTGCTCATTTTACGATGAAGAAGGAACTTACAAAGTATATTGTATAACAAAAGCCAACACTTTGTCATCCTTGCAGGGAACCGTTTGGAAATTCGAAGAGAACTATAATGGAAGAATCTACACTTCAACCATTTATCTCTACGAAAACACTTTCACTCTTATCGAGGACGGCTACGGCGATGAAGAAAGAGGAACCTACTCCTATGATGGGAACACTATTACGGCAACTTGCGATGGCGACACATATTACTTGAAATGCGGAAGGGTATTGTATGAGATGGCAAGAAACAACACGGGTATTTGGTAATCAATTTCAAACAGATAGCAAAATCATCCTAATCATTTCAAATTCAACATTATGAAGAAATCAAGATTAATCATTTGCATCATGCTCAGCGCATTATGCATAGCAACTTTGGGCTGCAAAAGCCACAACGATGACGACGATGACAATCCCGTTACCCCCACCCCAACATCTCTGATGGGTTCCACTTGGCGTTATGACCAAGGGCAAAAGCTAACAGCGCTGATTAATTTCTCATCCCAAAGGTTCACAGCTTCCGTAACGGAATTCTATCACGATTCCTATGAAACAACAGGCTCTTACTCATACGATGGCGAAGTCATTGAGTTTACTTACGATGAAACCACCTATAAAATTTGGTGTACCAAAAAGACTAATGAAATGTCTTTGGCAGGCACGAAATGGGTGAGTGAAACGATTTACAGAAATGGGCGAACCGAAACCGGAACAGGGGAGTTTCTCTCCGATGGCAGTATCTATTGCGACAATTTCCTCGGGCTTTATTTTGGAGGCAAAGGTGATGGAGAAATCGTTGGAAAAAGTAATGTCTTTTATTCATACGATGGACAAACCATCAGATTCACCGGGACAAGAGAGGGCACTGTTTCCTTGCAATGTGGAAAGATACTGTATGAAATGGCCAAAACTAATACGAATATTTGGTAGCCTAATGTGATGAAAAACGGGCTCACAAAGTCCTTACATGCGGCGAAGCATTTTAAACAATGATGCTTCGCCGCGCTGTTTAATATCCTTCTTCACCTATACTCAATAACGCATACTTAATCACCTCTCTTTTATAGGTATAAGTTACAATAATGTCATTCCCGTCAGCAATGATGGATGGGTAAGAAAACTCCGAAATAGGGTTAAGCGACTCCTCTAAAGTCACGACATCTTCCCATTGATTTCCATTATCCATGGAAACAGAAAGGACAAGCTTGTTTCTTCTTCCATCTACAATAGGATTATAGGCCAACCAAAGCCAACCATTGGATGTTGTAACACAATCTATGCTACTATTGTTATTGGGAAGATATGTTGGATAAGCTTCACCCCAAGTATAGCCACCATCATATGAATCACTCCTATAAATATGTTTGTTTTTCGTTCTAAACAAAGCGTGAATCACTCCGTCCTGGTCTTGCCACAAAGTGGGTTCTATCATTTCCACATAGCTTCCACCAGAAACTTTTGCAACAATATATTCCGTCTTTTTCCATGTGTTTCCTCCGTCTGCTGACAAGTCAAAAAATGATTTCCAAAGCCCTTGCTCAGTAGATGCACCCGCAATAATCAAACCGTCTGAAGTAATAAGGCATTTGTTTTTTACAGGACCTCGCCCACCAGTATAATCGCCTTCAACAAGTTCTCGGGTACCACTCCAAATTCCAGAGGAATAATTATAGTCACAATACTTTGTCACCCAAGTTTGGGTATTAGTTCCAACTTTGAAATAGACCCTCGCAAAAGAACCGAAATCCTGTAAAACAGGATTCCAATGAGCCATATCATCAGAAGTTGGCATCTGCATAGGAGTATCCCAAGTCCCTTGATGATAAAACGAATACCAAATCTTTGTCCTTTTATTCACAAGTCCTTCTTTAGATTTACCATACCACACACACATTAGTTTACCGTTTGGAAGCAACAAGACAGAAGACGCGTGTGCCATTTTTAGTTTTTCACCCTTCTTGAATAGTTGACCAGATTGAATTGAATAGGAAATCTTAGAAACTCCATTTTCAATTTTTTTACATCCAGAGACTATTACAAATAAAACGATAAGGACAAGTGCTTTCTTCATAGTAAATACGATTAATCCATTACCCCCCAACTTGGTTTTCTTTTCTCAAAAAACGCCGTCATGCCTTCCTGGCCGGCCTTGGATATGCGTTGGTTAGCGATGGCCACCGAGGTTTGCATGAAGATAGGATTAAAGCGATCGTCGGTGCCGCTCACCATACGGAGCAGGTTCTTGCACTCGGCAATGGCATCAGGCGAGGCATGCAGGAAATGCTCAATGTACTGCCGTTCAGTGTCAATCATTTCGGCTTCGCTAACGACGACATTCACCAATCTAAAATCTCTGGCCTCTTCAGCAGTGAATCGTCTTCCCGTCAACATTAATTCTTTGGCGGCTGTATTGCCTATTTTCTGCACCACAAAAGGCGAAATGGTGGCTGGCGTGATGCCTAAGCGCACTTCGGAGAAGGCAAACTTCGTGTCTTTTTCGGCAATCACGATGTCGGCAGCGGCGATGATGCCATTGGCTCCACCGATGCAAGCGCCATGCACGTCGACGATGACAGCTTTGTCGCAGAAATATATGGTCTGAAACAATTTGGAAAGTTTCTGGGCATCGTCAATATTCTGAGGATAACTGTATTTCGCCATCGCCTTCATGTACTCCAAATCTGCACCTGCGCAGAAAGCCTTACCGTTACCTTTCAGAATGATGACACGGATGTCATCGCGACTGTTGAGCCAGTCGAAAACCTCAGTCAATTCACGTATCAGCTCGGCATTCAGCGCGTTGCGTACCTCGGGGCGGTCAAGGTTGACCCATGCCATGCTCTCGCCCAATTGTACTTTTATTGTCTTGAAATCCATTGTAATCAGTTGTTTAGTTGGATATTGTTCAGTTGCTCAGTTTAGAATTAAAATGCAATATTCGCAAAAATTTGCCAATTTGGCGCAATCATTCAATAAAAAAAGCGTTACTTTGCAAGCGGAATAGAATTTGATGGGGCGTAATCCATCAAAAAATACAAATTATGGACGATAATAACCTCAATAATGGACTCGATGACCTCTTGAACATGTTCAAGAAAATGATGGAAGGCCAAGACCTTGACGCCATTCCAGGCATCAACGAAGAGCAAAAGGAACAACTGAAGATGTTCTTGGAGGATTTTGATGAATTAAAAGATGACATGAAGGTTGAGATTTACAAACTCGACCCATTCACAAAACAGATGGTGGGTATGGTAATGGGACAGTTGAAGAATTTCACTGGCGACCCGCTACAAAATGCAAGCACTACTACAGTGCCGCAAGAGCCTCCAGTCAATAAAGAGAAACAATTGACTGACATCCCTGGCACCACTGAAAACTTGGAAGCCCATTTGGCCGCCATTGACGACCAACTGCGCCAACCTAACCTCTCGGACGATGACATCAATCGCTTGCTGGATGAGCGCACCTCAATTATGAAAGAATTAGAAATGAAATAAATCACAATCGACAAATGAAGAAAGCCTTATTTACCTTTATCGCATTAATTATCTCGGCGACTTCCTTCGCCCAGCTTATCGCCAATAAGACTGACAAAAGAGTCACTTTCGGTCTCGACCTGTTCAGTGATCTCCAACTCGCTCCCAGCGACAACTGGAATCCACGTGGCTTCAACCAAGGGGTGAGCTTTGCCCTCACATATAATTTTCCTTTGGGCGAAAGCACAAAACATACGGTTTCGATTGGTTTGGGTATGTCGTCGCATAACTATTTCTCCTACAGCCGCATCCTGAATCCGTACACAAACGGTAACTTTGAATACAAGGATTACAGTGATGTTGAAGGTTTTAAGCGCTACAAGGTCAACCCAACCTATGGAGAAGTGCCATTGGAGTTACGTTTCCGCATCAAGGATGCAGTGAAGATTGGCGTAGGTGTCAAAGTCGGAGTAATGATTGCTACGAAGACCAAGTATGTCGGTCCCGATAATATCGGCACTTTCGCTGTTGATGATGAAAACACCATAACACTTACAGGCGAAAGCGGTGCGACCATTCATGAGAAACTCTGCTATATCAACAATGTAGAGCGTTTGGCCTATTCTGCCACATTGCGTGTTGGCTGGAAATGGGTGAGTGCTTTTGCCGCTTACCAGATCAGTCCAGTATTTGCCGTGGGCCATGAGGCGCCTGTTTTCCATCCGCTGTCGGTGGGTGTGACTTTTGCACCGTTCTAACCATTTTTTGAATTAACTTCGTTGAATCTTCGATCTGCTTCGTGCCTCGCAATGACGCAAAGCGTGTCACAATGGATTATCGAAGAAGCCAAGCGTATGGGCTTCGATGCTTGTGGCATTGCCAATGCAACAGCTTTGGAAGAAGAATCAGCACATGTGGAGCAATGGCTCAAAGACGGGCATGAAGGTGAGATGGGCTACCTGACCCGAAACAAAGAAAAGCGTTACGACCCCCGTCTTTTGGTGGAAGGAACAAAATCCATTATCACTGTACTTTACAACTATTTCCCCGAACAACAATTGGGCGATGGTGAGCTTTTCAAAATTGCCAAATACGCCTATGGTGCCGACTATCACGATGTGCTGAAGCGCAAGATGCGGATGCTTTTGGAACGCATTGAGGAACAAACGGGAAAATTGGAGGGCACACGTATTTTTGTGGACTCAGCACCCGTGCTTGATCGAGCTTGGGCAGTGCGTTGTGGTTTGGGTTTCATAGGAAAAAACACCACACTCATTCATCCTCCATTGTCATTGACTGCGTCTCGCAGTCAACATAATCAAGAAGAACTTGATATAAATCCGACTGCGAGATGCAGTCGGCGACAATGTGGAGGTTCATTTTTCTTCATCGGGCATCTGTTTTTGCCTTTGGTATTGGAAGAAACGGGAAAACCTTTGTCCAACCGTTGCGGACGCTGTACCAAATGCTTGGATGCTTGTCCCACAGGAGCCTTGGAAGCTCCCTTCCACATTGATGCCCGCAAGTGCATCTCCTATTTAACCATTGAATACAAAGGCAGCCTTGCTGGGATTGACCCAAAGACCTTTAAAGGCTGGATGTACGGTTGCGACATCTGTCAAGATGTGTGTCCATACAACCGTTTCGCCCTACCCAATAAAGAGCCTGAGTTTCAGCCTTCGGAACAACTCTTGAGCATGAAAGAGATCGATTGGGGAAAGTTGAATCAAGCTGATTTTGAGTCACTTTTCAAGCGCTCCGCCGTGAAACGTGCTGGTTATGAAGGCTTAAAACGGAATATCGAATTTATCTCAAGGGAGAGTTGATGTTATAGGTCAACGTGAACTGGATGACCTTGTTATAATACTGGTTATAGAACCACCCTGGATTGCCCGTGAAGCGGCACGGCACAACGGAATACATAAAGCGCGCCCCGACACCCC
>Ga0310694_10005486_pt1 | contig 12132 bp, 13 predicted proteins | sample 174DNAGHGhighgp2_FD_203884 | JGI IMG/M metagenome (GOLD analysis project Ga0310694, IMG submission 203884) | Sheep rumen microbial communities from Palmerston North, Manawatu-Wanganui, New Zealand - 1742 DNA GHGhigh gp2 (v2) (version 2) | ecosystem: Host-associated > Mammals > Digestive system...
GATATCACTCATCTGCGCTCGCTCAAGGTGCAGCGTCTGTTCTACAATGAGGACGGTACCATCCAGAAGGTTGTGAATGAATAATCGATGAATAAATTTCTAACTTTAACCAATTATTACGTTACTCACCGTGACGAGCTGCTGGCATACGTCAGCAGCCGTCTCGGCAATTCAGTCGAAGCGGAGGATCTCGTACAGAACGTGTTCCTCCGCCTTCTGACCTCCGACAAGATGATTACCGAAGTCACCTTGCCTGCCTTGGTCTATACCATTGCCCGTAACCTGATCAACGACTACTATCGCCGTCGTATTCATTTCGAGGCGTACGAGCATTATCTGAAAAACACTGATTCCATCGATGATTCTACTGAATCTGTGCTAAGCATCCGCGACATCACGGAGCAGTTGGAGCGAGGCCTGGCCCGTGTGCCGGAGAACTGTCGTGAGATCTATCGCCTCCACATCTATGGCGGTATGAAGGTGGCTGAGATCTCTGAGCGTTTAGGAGAGGGCTATAAAAGCGTGGAACATCGTCTGGGAACGGCCAGGAAGATGGTGCGTCAGCACCTCCGTGGCATCGCATGAACCTATCTAAAATCCCCAATTTATGGAAGTTATTGATTTCAGCAAGAGCAACTCGATACTCAATCAGTATATGTCGGAGTTGCGCGACAAGAACTATCAGCGTAACCGTCTTCTCTTCCGTCACAACATCAAGCGTATCGGCGAGATCATGGCTTACGAACTGTCGAAGACCTTAGAGTATAAGCCGAAGACCGTGACCACGCCCCTTGGCACCCTCGATATCCCCCTGCCAAAGGATGATATGGTTATCGCTACGGTGCTGCGGGCCGGCCTCCCCTTCCACGAAGGATTCCTGAATGTGTTTGATAAGGCTGACAATGGTTTCGTATCAGCTTTCCGGATGTACATCAACCGCGAACATACCGAAGTGGGTGTACATACGGAATATATCGCCACACAAAGTGTTAAGAACAAGACCTTGGTGATTGTCGACCCGATGTTGGCAACAGGTGGCAGTCTGGCAGCAGCCATCGAATCGCTGCTTCAGACAGGCAAGCCAAAGAAGATACATCTGTGCTGTGTGATTGCGGCACCTGAGGGTATTGAGGTCGTAAAGGAAGCCTTGCCGGAAGGCTCTACGATATGGTGTGCCGCCATCGACCAAGGCATGAACGAACACAAGTATATCGTGCCGGGCTTTGGCGATTGTGGCGACCTCTGTTACGGAGAGAAGCTACAGAGCTTCCGAATAATTGCAGATAAATGATAAATAAAAAAGAAACCCGCTCGAAACTGAGCGGGCTTTCTTTTCTATATTTAGATTAGATGTAACGTTCCCATCAGATAAACCAGACCGAAACCTAATACCATCGAAAGGATACCCATGATGATACCGATCTTCGACATGTCCTTCTGCTGAACATAACCTGTGGCGAAGGCCAGTGCATTCGGTGGTGTAGAGATTGGCAAGATCATGGCCGACGAAGCGGCAATGGCCACACCGATCAACACAGTACCCGTACCACCGATAGGAGCGAGCTTGTCGCCCATAGCACCGCAGACCACAGCCAAGATAGGCATCAGCAGTGCAGCGGTAGCGGAATTCGAAATGAAGTTCGACAACACATAGCAGATGGCTCCACCCAGTATCAAGATGAGCAGTGGCGAGAACTCGGCGAAGGGAATGCTCTCCACAGCATTGGCAGCCAGTCCGGAAGCGTTCAGACCATAACCGAGAGCGAAACCGCCGGCTACCATCCAGATCACACTCCAGTTGATCTGCTCCAGGTCACGCTTGTTGATGATACCCGTCAAGGCAAAGATACAGAACGGAACCATAGCTACTGTATTGGCGTTGATACCGGTAAAGCGGTCGGAAAGCCAAAGGGCGATGGTAAGGAAGAAGGTGATGATGACCACCTTGGAATGGAAGCCCTTCTGCATACCACCATCAATGTTCAGCTCCACCGTCTTCTGTGAGAATGGGAAGAACTTCAGCAGAATGCGCCAGCTGATGAACAGCAGCAGCACTACCAGCGGGAACATGAACATCATCCACTGACCAAAGCCAAGACCCATGTTCAGACCCTCGGGATCGTTCAGATACTTCAGGGCGATATTGTTTGGCGGTGTACCGATAGGCGTACCCATACCACCCAGATTAGCAGCTACGGGAATCGACATAGCCAGGGCGATACGGCCCTTACCTTCGGGCGGTAACTGGCGGAATACTGGCGTAAGGAACGTCAGCATCATAGCGGCGGTAGCCGTGTTTGACACGAACATCGAGAACAGACCTGTTACCAGCAGGAAGCCCAAAAGCACCATCTCACTCCTTGTTCCAAAGGGTCTGAGCAGCACCTTGGCCAACTGGGCATCGAGACCAGTCTTCGTAGCAGCGATAGCCAGCACGAATCCACCGATAAACAACATAATCACAGGATCTGCAAAGCAAGCCATCACGCCTTTATAGCTGAGCAGTTTACCAACTTCTTCCTCGTTCACCATCGGCGCGATACCACTGTCTGTACAGAATAGCAACATCAACACCATAATGGCAATCGACGTGGCCCAAGAGCTCACGATTTCAAGAATCCACATCAACGTGGCAAAAGCAAAGATAGCAATGACTCGCTGCTGAACGACCGTCAGGTTCTGAATTCCGAACCATTCTGTCGGCATGTTCCAAAGCAGTAGTGTTACAATGGCCACGATGGCAATCTTGACGGCACGCTTGGTGTCTGGGTTGTACTTCCGCTGATGACGCATCTTGTGATACGTCTCTACCAGATGGAAACCTTCGTAAATATGAAACATATGACTTGATTTATATTAAGTTTCGAAAACGGTTGCAAAGTTACAAACAATTATTCACTATTCATTATTCATTATTCATTTAATTCGGTATATTGAGTGTATAAATACACGAAAACTCTCCCAACGCCGTGAGTGTCAGGGATGATTGACAAGTGGACTTTGCAAAGTTACTGCTTCGACAACCATTCACTGGGCGTGAGGCCAGTGATGGCCCTTTAGAAAAGGAATCGCTATTAGCAATGGTAGCGATTCTTTTTGGAATCAAGATTTACCGATTAAAATTTGGAAGTCTCGAAATAAGTTCGTATCTTTGCGGCGTCAAACCAATTATAATTAAATCGATATGGAAACAACAAAGAAAAAAAGGACTCGTGAGGAAGTGCGCGCTGCTTTCCGTGAGTATCTGGATGAAAAGAAAAAGCGCATGGAAGAAAAACAACGTGAACTCGAAGAAATTCATGAAATGAGAATGTCGGGGATGACAATGGAAGAGATATTTGCATAGTCATCCTCCTTAAATCTTTTTATTATGAACACACTCAGATTAAACACCATTAATCTGCATGCGCCCTATCGGGTGTGGCAGAAATCAGGGAAACCTGATCTTTATTATTTTGTGAGTGATTCTGGTGTCGAATTCAACATCGACTTCAAATTGGATTACGCATTTGTGCCCAGTGGCGCCTTTGAGTTTAGCATTACCAACGAACGTCACGGACAATCGCCTCTTGACACGAAACTCAAGCAGACCGTCTTCGCCATTATCGAAGAGTTCTTCGAGCAGAACAATGAGGTGATGCTTTACGTAACTGCAACTGGTGACGGTAGGCAGGCCTTTCGCAATCGGCTGTTCGTAAGATGGTTTAACACCTACGAACACCGCGACCTCTACTACATACAGACAGCTGAAGGCAAGATGGATGGCCAGATGAACTTTGTAGCTATTATCTCTCGTTTAACATGTCCCGCTCTTCCACAAGCCATCGAGGAATTCAGCGAGACGATCTCCTTGCTGTTCGATATAGAAGAAAAGGAGAAACCATAACTCACGGAGTCATCCCGTGAAAAGCGCGCTTGCTAATGACATAGAGGGGGCAGATACATTGTGACATGAGTCCTCAAGATAAAACGAATCGCTATCAGCAATGTTCTCGACTATTAATAAATAAGCAATCCCGCCCAAGTGGCGGGATTGCTTATTATTTAGGCTGTAGATCAGCATACTCATGGGCGACGTTCTTGATGCAGGGGCAATCCTTCTGGGGATTCAGGTCGTGGTGACCCAGGATCACGGCTTTGGGATAGGACCTGTGCAACTGTCGGAGTAGCCAACGCATGGCAGCCTTCTGTGCCTCAGTACGCGTATCGGCGGGTTGACCGCGGATGTCAAGCCCGCCCTCGTAGCAGACGCCGATCGAGTGGGCGTTGTGGTTCTTGCAGTGCGCACCGATCATCCATTCCGGACGGCCTGACTCTATCTCTCCGTTCCGACGGATCACATAGTGGTAGCCGATGCCGAGCTTCCAGCCCCGCTGGCGATGCCACGAATCTATCTGAGCGGCCGAACTCGTCTGGTCGGGCCTCACTGCAGAACAGTGAATGACTATCATTGTTATGATTCTCATATGCAACTACTAACAAAGAACGTTGTAATCACCAGCGTGATCAATGACCCCGCAAACTTCAGGATCTTCCCAATTTTAGTACGATTAAACTTCATACACTATTCACTATTGACTTCGTCTAAATTTCTTTTCACTATTCACTCTTCACTATTCACTAGCGAAGCGCAGCGAGCGCTTAGTCTTTATCAAGGTCGGCGCCGCCGTTGCCACCGGAACTACCGCCCGTATTGATCACCAGCGTACTGGCCTGACCAGGCATCGCGAAGCTACCGCTATACACGCCCTCACTCTCAGTAAGTTCGATCTCAGAGCCATTGATGGTTGCGGTAGGCGTCTCACCCTCAGCTGGTGTGATACTTATCTCCACCTCGTCATCCTCACTGAGGTTAGATCCCGAGGTCACTGCGCTGCCATTGAGCGTCACGGTCGAAGAACCGCTACCGCTGGTTGAGATGGTCAGCGCGAAGCCCTGCGCGGTGTCTGAGCCTGTCGAAGACCCGCCCTGCTGGCTGTTATCGCCCTGCGCGGTGTCTGAGCCTGTCGAAGACCCGCCCTGACCCTGCGAGCCACCATTACCGCTCTCGGTTCCTGAGCCCGTCGAAGAAGCCCCGCCGTTGGCAGCCACCTTGGCTGCGGCAATCTCAGCCTTGGTCTTGTCGGTCCAGGCCAGCTTCACGTCCTTCTTCAGCTCATCGCGGGTGAAGTCGCCCGTACTCTGGGCCAACAGCTTGATCACCTTCACGGCAGGTCCCGTCTTGGCACCCTCAGCCAGGTTGCCGATGGTAGCAGAAGCCACCTTGTCCTGTTCGGCGTCATAGAGTACATCCAGGCCGTTGGCCTCGACGGTGGCCTTGAAGATAGCCAGGTTATCGATCTTCACCGTGTTGCCCATGAGCACCTGCTCACGCACACACTTCACGAAGTCGATCAGGATACCAGTGATGGAGCCTTCCGAGAACATGGTGTTATGCTCAGCCATGTGGTGGGCCATGTCCTGCACGCTCAGCGTCTGTTTGTAACTCACACGGGCGTAATGTTTACCCGCCTGTTCCGATTCCGTAGATTCGGTCACTTTCGATAAATACAATTCAATCATCTTTGTAAAAATTTTAAAGAGGTTTAACTTCTTGTTTACTCAACTTCCGGAATTACTACAAAAGTACTAAATTTTAAGTCGATTTGCAAGTGTTTTAGCAGTCCTTCATGCATTAGAAACGGTTGATATGACTTAATATGAATTGTATGGATTTTTACTTATCAAAAAACTTGCATATCTCAATTATTTTTCGTATCTTTGCAGAAAAATAATGGTCAATGGTCAATGTTTAATGGTCAATAATAAACGTTCAATGGTCAATGAAATAAGAACCTACGGTCGTACGGAGCTGGCCCAGCTCTATTTCCCGGCCATCTGTCCTCGCGCAGCCTGGGCCAAGCTGCGTCTCTACATGTCTGACTATCCCCGGCTTCGCAAGTTGCTGGCCTGCAAACGCCGAACGTTCCTCCCCGTCGAGGTGTCCCTTATCTTCGATACCCTCGGAAGACCTTAATTAACAATAACCCTGCCTTATTGCGCAATAAGGCAGGGTTATTGGAAAATAAGGGTGGGTTATTGGATATCAGATTCTACCGGATTCTTTAAGAAAATCCACAAGATCTATCTTGCGGCGTTTCTGGTCTTCCGACGCGTGCTGCTCCAGGAAGGCAGAGACACGGATGGGCGGGGATTCTTCCCAGAAAGGCGACTGCATCACCTCCTCGGCAGCCTTGAACCAATGGTCGAATGCTTTTCCGTCGGGATCGGTATCAGGAAAGAGCACCACCCTATGTCCCCTCAACGGACGGAACTTATCGGCCTGTACCTCGCCCAGTCCGCCAGCAGCCAGCCAGATATACTGAGGATAGATCTCACTGAGAATGACGGCCGACTTCTCCGCCTCTACCACGGCCACCACATCACACATCAACCATCTTCCATCATCCATCAACAAGTGTAGTCCGAAGAAGCAGTGCGACGTGGTATAGGCGTCCTTCGGGCGGTGCTCACGGATGGCAAGGAGTGCGCTGATCCAAGTGGGATTACAGTCTTTCAGCCGGTGACAGTCAGGCCCGTAGTACATCACCTTCCCGTCGTGCACCCGTCCTTCCTGGTCTATCTGCCAGTAGATGACACCGCGGTTCTTAGTAGCGCCAAGGCAATAGCGACATGCCGAACTGACCATCTGCTCCCATGAGAGCAGGCCGGCGTCAACCACCGACTCACAGAACGTGCTGCCAATCGACAGGCACCGCCGCCAGAGCATTTCCGTCGGATGACGTCGGGCGGTTCGGATCTGCCGTCTCATGCTGCCGAACGACGGCGAGAGTATGTCTTCGAGTTTTGCCATTTTCATTGTCAGTTTTTATTTCTCTTGGGTCATCGTACCCCTTCTACACCCCTCTTACTATAGAGCCCACCCTCTAGAGAGGGGTGGGTCTATATAAGGAGGGGGTTACGAAGGAGGGGAGATGACCACGACCCGACCGCCTTTGTTCAACGTCGTGCAGACCACACGTTTCTCCACGGCCAGGTCGAACACCTTGCCGTAGTACTTCGGCTGTTCGATATGGCTGAGCTCCATCACCCTGCGCTGCAGTTCCTCCTGCGACAGCTGGGCACAGTCGCCCATGGCATCGCCAAACAATTTGTGGAGGTCCCATTTCCACGATGTTCGGGCATCCTCACCGTCACGCAGGATATACGCATGGTTGAAGGTGGCAGCCCTCGCGGCACTCACTTTGTAGGCGTCCGGTTTGCCACTCTCATACCGGCCGTCGTCAGCGTGCTGCCGTGCATTGGGATCGTCGGTCTGGAAAGGAAGGCCATTGTCATCGATTTTGTAGAATAATTTTTCATTTGTGTGAAACTTACGGCTGAAGAGCTGTTCCACGGAGAAAACGTCGGTCTTCTGAACCTGTTCGCAGCAATACGCCTCGTAGGCTTTATGCAGGATTTCCGTTCCCAGCCAGCCACGCAGGTTACGCTTCTCGCCGGTGCGGTTCAGGTGGATCACAAGCGAGATATTGCACGCATACAGCGTGGCCAGTTCCATCAGTCTTCCGACCACTTCGACCGTCTTCTCCGGATCGTTGATGCTCGGCAGCAGCTCACTCACGTTGTCGATGATCACGAGGTCGGGGCTGTAGGCCTCAATGCCTGCCACGAGGTAGTCCATGCGCTCGTCGTAGGTACACGACCGTACGTTGAACACAAAGAATTCGTCCTCAGGCAGTTCCTTTCCTACAAGACCGGCTACACGGTTGGCGAAGATCGACTTCGTCGTTGGGCGGCTCTGTTCCGTGTCGTACCACATCACTCTGAGCGGCTGCTCCGGGATACGCTCCAGTGCCAGCACCTGTGGCTTGGCACAGCAGGCCATGAGCATCGACGTGTAGAAGGTCTTTCCGCATTTCTCCAGACCGGTGATGGCCGTGAGGTCGCGGCGCGGGAAACAGGCCTTGCCATTAAAACGCATCAGAAAGTCCTCTTCGGGCACGTCGGTATCGGTCATGATCCGGCAACCGTCGAGTTTCCTGAGCGACGGTGTTATCTGGGAGGCCTCACCAGCCCGGGCGAGTTCCTCTCTTACAGGGTCCTTTTTTCTGTTCATTTCAGCTTCATTTAATTACAAATTTTTCGTTAGACATTCGTTGTCCTTGCAAGGTCGGCACAAAGATACGGGGATTATTCCGACCCTCCAAGAAAACAATGCCACTACAATGTCACTTCCGAACGTACTCGCTTTGACAGCGGTAATACAATTTCCTGACAGCTTCTACCGACCCCAAGTTTGTGGTTTCGGAGAGAAATTCCGTCAATCGTTTTTCCGTACAATCAATCAACCCTTTCGACATCATTTCCACAAAGTGCATCATGATGTCGTGTCGCCTGCCATAGCTTGTGTCAAAGTTGATCTTCGGGCCTTCCATGATACTCGCATTCTTGAGATCAAGGAATCCCTGCTCCTGTAAACACCTGGCAAAATCAGCCACTGCAGCCTTCAGGGCCGCATTCTCACTCAGCAGCATAGCGCACTGCTGTTCTAAATTTTTTTAGTCATAATGAATTTATGTTAAATTAGTAAGTATATTGCCACTGTGGCAAAACGTCGGCAAATATACGAAAAATCTTGCACACCTGGGGCATGTTTACTATGCCACGCACAGCAAGAGACCAAAGTGCCACAGGGACGCTGTCATCAAAGCATGTGGTCTGCGCAGCATCTCTGATTTCCAACTTCTGACATTAGAGAGAAGGAAAAGTGTTATTCAAGAGGTTATGCGATCGCTAGATGTCAGGCCAAGACAACTCTCAAGAGTTACTGGCATGAATTACGAGACCATCAGGAATATAGCAAAAAAATTGCCATGAAAACAGGCACCCATACCCAGGTGCCTCCCCATGACTATTGCATCTGTTTTTCCGTCAGTATCGTCTGCAGTTTCTTGTCGTACTCCTGACGTTTCTCCCTGTGCTTATTCATCTCCGCTTTCTGCGCCTCCGTCATCTGCGGCCGCTCCGGACGCTGCCGCTGCTGTCCGGTGGCACCGGTCTGTGCGTCAGGACGGGGACCGCGAGGACGCCCCATGCCCGGACCGCGAAGCACGTCCTGGTATTGCTTGTTCAGAGCCAGCACCTTCGTCTTCTGGTCGGCTGTCAGTCCTAACTCTTTCTCCATCCGTGTGGTCATCTCCTCAGGTGTCATCTCCTTAGGAGCCTTGCGCTCCCTGTTGTCAGTCTGTGCAGTCACTGCCGTCACAGACAGGAGGGCCATCATTGTCAATACTAATTTTCTCATTGTCGTTGCTTGATTTTAATCGTTGTTCTTGTCCTTTTAGACGGTGCAAAGGTACGGAAAGTTAAACCGGCTGCAAAAAATATTCATCGAACAGCCATTTTCTCAGCGCCAATCCATCAATAGTTACCAGTTATTTCATCTGGGATAACGAGTCGGAAAAGGGAAAAATGTGGAAACACTTTTCCCATTCAAATCTTTTTTGTAACTTTGCAGCATTATTTGAGACAAAACAAATCTTTTTAACGTTTTATATTATGCAAAAAAAACTATGGATGGGGGCCGCCATCCTGTTCTGCGGCCTGACGTTTACATCGTGTGTAGACAATGCAGACAATCCTGCAGACCAGCCTCAGCCCTTCGACCCGAAGGGCAGTGAGAAGTTTATCAACGAAGCCTGGATGGACAAGAATGTCAAACCCGGCGACGACTTCTACAACTATGCCTTAGGCACCTGGCTCAAGACTTCGCCGGAAGACGACGCCGGATTCCAGAACAATGCCAGCACGAAGCAGGCAAAAGCACTTCGCGAGTACTTCATGGCCTCCAGCCATCCACTGGCACAACACCTGGTCAAGAACTTCAAGGACACGAAACGTAAGAAGAAGGACGAGGTGAAGACTATTCTTGACCAGATGAACATCCAGAAGCCCAAGAATGCTGCTGACGTGCTGAACGAGATTGTCCGCTTGCGCGACAAGGGTTTCTACCCCATTATCGGCAGTGCTGTCGACGGTGAGACCAATACTCACAGTTTCCGCGCCGTAGTCACACTCGGACAGCAGGCATCCTTTGCCAAGAATGCTATTGATATGGGTGCGACATCAGCCTTGAAGAAGATGATTGAAAATATACTGACGGTGATTGACGAGATTGAGAACCCCGACCTGAAGATTACAGACGAATACGTGGAGCAACTGATGACGCGCTCCGAAAACATCTTGAAACTTGAGCAGAAACTGTTCGAATATACCGTCAAGCAATCTGAAAGCGTCATCGCCGTGCCGGGCCTCTCACCTGCCAGAGAGACTGTTGAAAGCAACCGTATAGCCACCCGCCGTGCCGGAGAGGTAAGCCCGTTCACACTTGACGGACTGAAAGCCGCCTTCAATCTGGGCGACAAGGCATCGTTCGACGATTCGAAGATTTTCAAAGAATACCTGGAAGGCATCAACGCCCAGCTGGCAGGCAATGACGCCACGGCCCTGCAGACCTTCTATGACTATCTGCGCTACCAGCCCATCTGCGTGTTACGCACATTCCTGCCTGTCGACAAGAATGCCAGCGGCGACGACTATAGCTATACGGAGGAGGTAGAGACCCATGAAATACTCTACTTCTCAGGCTTAACCTCCAGCATTCCGTTGCTGGTCAACCAGCTGACACTTGAGAAGATGAGACAGCTGAGCACGGGCAAGGAAACTTGCACCACTATGCTGGAAGAGATGCGCAAGCTGTTCGACGAGCGGCTCCAGAAACTTGACTGGCTGAGCGACGCCACGCGCCAGGCTGCACGCACAAAACTGCAGAAAATGCAGTTCTTTGTCGGTGTACCCGACCAGGTGTACGACGCCCAGTTCACCTTGGACGAAGGCAACACGCTGATACAGGACATGCTGCAGCTTTACGCCCAGAACCATGCCATCAAGGAGAAGCTCATTGGCAAGAAACTGGAGGAGAGCCCCCTACTGATGATGGACATCTCTGAATGGTACGGTGTACACAACGCGTACTACGATCCCGTAACAAACTCGCTGAACATACTGCCCGCATTCTGCGGCGACAACATACTGCCAGCCAACGACGAATACACCCGCTATGCCGTAGGTATGGTGTTCGGTCATGAGATGACACACGGCTTTGACTCCAGCGGTTCCAACTACGACGAGAACGGATACTACAGGAACTGGTGGACCGATGCCGACAAGACTACGTTTGTAGACAAGCAGAACCAGCTGATAGCCCTCTACAACCGACTGGAGGCCTACCCTGGTCAACCTGCTAACGGCACTCGCACGCTGACTGAGAACATGGCCGACTATGGCGGTATGGAACTGGCCTACGCGCTCTTCCTGAAAGACATGACTGCCAAGGGAATGAGTGGCGAGGAGCTGGACCACGCCTGCCGCGAGTTCTTCCTCCACTATGCCAAGCTGTGGCAGGCCAAACTGTCATTGGACATGCTGAAGGCTTACTACAACGATGTACACTCCTGTCACGGCAACCGCATCCGTGGCATCGTCACCCTGATGGACGACTGGTATCGCGTGTTCAACGTGAAGGACGGCAAACTGTTTGTTGAACCGGAGAAACGTGTGAAGATCTGGTAAAAACGGGAGGGTGTGTCAAAATAGGCACATCCTCTTTTTTATCGCAAAGCCCCGACTTTCTCAAGCCAGGGCTTTGTTATGTCCAAGATTTTTTGTACCTTTGGACCGAGTAGCCGTGGGGACAGATACTTGGGTATGACGACTGCTATGACTCAGTACTGTCCCCCCGAGATCAAAAAATAATCGAGAAAACCAAACGTTTCCCCGATTATTTTCTCACAAAAACACCACCCAGACGAAAAGAAACGGAAGCCGCTGACTTCCGTTTCTCTATTCTCATCTTTGGGGAACAGATCAAAGACTTCAATCGTCCCCCTTCACGATCTGTGTAAAATCTGACCAGTTCTCAACCTTGAAGGCACGAATATCTCGTACTGAAGCCCGTCACCAGTTGGCGTCAGTCGCTAATCTTGGGAAGAGGCGTATAGAAATCGTTGTTGCACCAGAGCGAGGGCTGTTGCTCGTTAAGAAGCAGCCAGCGGCTCCAGCCAGTGGCCTTGT
>Ga0310694_10005488_pt1 | contig 12131 bp, 7 predicted proteins | sample 174DNAGHGhighgp2_FD_203884 | JGI IMG/M metagenome (GOLD analysis project Ga0310694, IMG submission 203884) | Sheep rumen microbial communities from Palmerston North, Manawatu-Wanganui, New Zealand - 1742 DNA GHGhigh gp2 (v2) (version 2) | ecosystem: Host-associated > Mammals > Digestive system >...
ACGCCGATAGCCGATACCCATTTCGCGAAAGACCTCAGCAAGGATTCGCCCGACATCAAGTCGGTCAGCAGGAGTTCCGTCTATCTGCTCATCTGCTTCTCGCTGCTGATCGTGCTGATTGCCGCCGTCAACTTCATGAACTTCACCCTGGCCGAGACACCGTTGCGCATCCGCAGTATCAACACGCAGAAGGTGTTGGGCGCATCGACGGCCAGTCTGCGCGGCAGTCTGCTGGCCGAGGCCGTCATCATCAGTCTGCTGGCCTTCATGGTGGCAATGGCGATGGTCTGTCTGGCTCACGACTTAGGCTTGCAGGAGCTGGTGCAGGGCAGCATCCTGTTGCAGGATAACCTTTGGCTGGCTGGTGTCACCCTGCTTATCAGCATCGTGGTGGGACTGTTGGCCGGGGCCTATCCGTCGTACTACGTCACGTCCTTCCCACCGGCCTTGGTGTTGAAAGGCTCGTTCGGTCTGTCGCCCAAGGGTCGCGTTCTGCGCACATCGCTGATCTGCCTGCAGTTCGTCGTGTCGTTCATGTTGGTCATTGGCGTGGGCATCATGTACCTGCAGAGTTACCTCATCTTCCACACCGACTACGGCTTCGACAAGGACGAAGTGATGGTGGTGCCGACAGCGCCCGACACGCGCAATCATGCCGATGCCATCGATGCCGACCTGCGCAAGATTCCCGGTATTGAGGGAGCCAGTCTGGCCCAGAGCGTCTTGGGCAGCAGCGACCGCTATCAGACGTGGGGCAGGGGCGAAGGCGACAAGCACATGACGTTTGCCTGCATCTTCGTCGACTGGCGCTTCCTCAGCGTGATGGGCATCGACATCGTGGAGGGCCGCAATTTCCGCCAGACTGATGGCGACGTGTTTATATTCAACGAGTCGGCCAAGAAGAAATATCCCTGGCTCGCCGTCGATAAGCCTATCAATGACGAAGACATGCCCGTCGTCGGCTTCTGCGAGGACATCAAGTATTCAACTCTACGCGTAGACGACAGCCAGCTTCCCATAGCCTTCTTGGTGCCCAGCCGTGACGGCTATTACTCGAAGGAAGGTTACTGGCGCAATGTACTCTTAGTGCGTGTGGCAAAGGGCATGGACAAGCGCGAGGCCAAAGAGAAAGTGCTGGACGTGGTGCTGAAATACGAACATGAAAGCAAGCCCGATATCAGTGACCTGCGCTATATGGACGATGAATTGGAGAAATCGTACCATCAGGAAAGACTCTTCACCCAGCAGATCCTGCTGTTCTCGCTGCTGGCCATCCTCATCAGCATCATCGGTGTGTTTGGCCTGACGATGTTCGAGAGCGAGTACCGCCGCAAGGAGATTGGCATCCGCAAGGTGTTCGGCAGTTCTACAAAGGAAATCCTGATGATGTTCTGGCAGCGATACCTCTACATCCTGCTGGGCTGCTTCGTGGTGGCGGCTCCCATCGGCTACCTGGTGGGCCAGCACTGGCTCGAGGGCTTCGCCGTCCGTACCGCCATCTCGCCTTTGCTGTTCTTGTTGTCTTTCTTGCTCATCGCGCTAATCACCATGCTGACGGTGACTTACCAGAGTTGGAAGAATGCTAACGAGAACCCCATCAATAGTATCAAAACAGAATAATATGAAAAGTTATTTCAGATTCCTTACACGCAATAAACTTTATACCTTTATTAATATAGCAGGACTGGTAGTGTCGCTGATGTTCATCATCCTGATGAGCGACTACACGTGGCGGCAATACAGCATCGACTCTTGGCACAAGAATGCCGACCGCATCTATCTGGCAGGTAGTGAAGAGGATTTCTTTATGTGGCCGCAGGCAGCAGAAGAAATCAAGGCGATGTGTCCAGAAGTGGAGCAGACTTGCTGCGTGATGAGCCAAAACGGACGTATTAAATATGGTCTGCGGGAGACTCAGAGCAAGGAAGACGACAATGGCATCATCATGCTGGCCAACTCGACGTTCTTCCAGTTCTTCGACTTCCCTTTGGTAGCGGGCGACCGCAAGACAGCCCTTGATGCTCCCGACAAGTGCGTCGTCACCGAAAAACTCGCCAAGATGCTTTTCGGCGATAAAAATCCCATCGGAGAACAACTGCAGATTGTAGGCGAACGCAATGTTCGCATGGGCAATACAGATCCTTACGACTCGACGCTGGTTTACACGGTCAGTGCCATTGTAAAAGACTTTGACCATACTGTGCTGCCCAACGAGACACAGATTATTGCCAGTATGGAGCGCTTCGGACAGGTGATGGGCTACCAGTTAACGAACGATGCCTTTGCATACGGACCCACAGGAGCTTGTAAGGCATTCCTGATGCTACGTACAGGAACCACGCTCGACAGCATGAAAAAAATGATAGAGAAGCATCTGACGACCAACTACAAGCTGTGGAGCCGAATGGGTGCTAAAGAGTTCACGCTGACACCCCTTGCCGACATCATGTTTGCTCCGCAGAACAATGGCTACGGTATGATGAAAGGTGACAAGACACGACTTCGCATCCTGCTGGCTACCGTTCTGGCCCTACTGTTCTTTGCCATCTCCAATTATATCAACCTGACCGTTGCCAATACAGGCTTCCGTGCCAAGGAGATGGCTACGCGGCGGCTTTTTGGCAGTAGCCAGACAGAGATCTCGCTGAAACTGATCATTGAATCGACACTGATGGTGACGGTCTGCTTCGCCATAGGTTTGGCCTTAGCCTTCTGCTTTCAGGACGATGCTGCTGAACTGTTCAAAGGAAAGATAGACCTCGTACACGACATTCATCCAAGTACCGTCGGTGTGTGTGTTGGTTTTATCCTGCTGTTGGGTATCGTCTCAGGCATTATGCCCTCATGGCAGATAACTCGCTTCCAGCCCATTGATATTGTGAAAGGTAGTTTCAGCTATCACTCCAAGATGATTTTGGGGCGGTTGTTCATTGTTGTGCAGAATGTCGTCACCATCACTATGCTCACTTCTGCATTTGTCATCTGGCTCCAGTTGCACCATCTGATCCATGCGCCATTAGGTTTCCATACCGAACATCTCTACTACGTCAATACACCAATGGGTAAGAGTCAGGCGGTGAGAAACCAGTTAGAAAAAATTCCGTATGTAGAAGCTATCGGCGAATATCGGGGCACGACTTTCTCTAACTACAACTCGCAGATGCGCTCTATCAAAGATGGCGACAAGATGGTGACCCTGTTCGTTACAGATATGGATACAACGGCTTTCAATCTCTATGGCCTTCAAATACTCAAGGACTATGGTCCGACGAGCGACGGCTATTTTCTGAACGAAAAAGCCATGCGTAGATTCGGCTTTGGCGAAGACGAGCGTGAGATGACTTGGGGCAAAGATGAAAAGAAGCCAATCAGTGGTGTCATTAAGGATTTCCACCGTGTCAACGTGCTGGGTGACTATGAACCTTTCGCCATCAGCGTTCAGGAACATGTGGATGAGCCAAACTTCCTCGTCAGGACAAATGGCGACAAACATGCTAAAGAAACCTTCATGCAGATTGTCAAAGACTTAGGCGTTCCAGATGCAGACCAGCCATGGTTTGTCGGTAGCATAGAGGAAAACATCGCCGAGACTTTCGAGGAACAGCAGAATACCCTGAAAATTGTCTCCCTCTTCACCCTCATTGCCATCGTCATCTCCGTGCTGGGCTACGTGGGGCTGTCGCTCTTCTTCATCCGTCAGCGACATAAAGAGATTGCCATCCGCAAGGTGATGGGCTCTACGTCGAGCGAAGTGCTGCTGCTGATGCTCCGCACCTTCTCCGTTCCCATGCTGATTTCGTTCATCATCGCCGTGCCTATCTCATATTATATCATGAACGACTGGCTCTCGAACTTCTCTTATCGCATTGCCCTCAGTCCCTGGATATTCGTTGTTGCCGGGTTGACCTGCTTCATCATTTCCCTGCTCACCGTCGTCATCCAGAGTTGGCGCGCTGCTTCTGAGAACCCAGTGAAGAACATCAAGACGGAGTAATCCTACATTCCTAACAGGTAGTAAGCTGCAAACATAAGGATGAGCAATAGGGCGATGGCATACAGATATGAAACCAGCACCACCAAAATGCTTCTCCACCACTTGAAGCCAGTCATCTGTCTCAATGGAATGATGGGTAACAGATAGAGAACAACGTAAATATCAGAGGGAGCACAGAGGAAGTCGAGCACAATCCAATAAATGGAAAACATGTTGGCGGTATATATCATCGCTACGAGCATTTCCGAGAATCGCAGATCGGGGATGTTGGGACTCTTGCGGACGAAAAAGTAAATGAAGACAGAAATGCAAAGCAGCCAGGACAGCGCATAGACATTGGGGTAATCTTTTTTGAACTTATCGAACCGGTTCACTATAATTTCCGCCACCTGGGCAACGCTCTTTATCGTCGGTTCGTTTTCTGACAGCGTTTTGTTGTTTGTCTCCTTCTTGTTTTCCTCTTTTGTGGCAGGGGAGCTGGACTTCTTGTCGGTTTGCTCGGTACTTGTCTCAAACATATTCTCACCTTTCAGGTTGAAGCCGGAGTTGACAAGCAACGAGAACGCTGTCAGCAGGAAGAACAGTTTGAACGGCGGAAAATAGGCCATTTGCATGCCTGAGATATAGTCGCGTATCATATAACCAGGGCGTAGTATCAAGTCGCGTAGCGTGCGGAACATACCGCGATTACCCATTCCCCAGACGTCAAGAAACAGCAGCAGGGCATTCCTTAGCGAGTAACGCCCAATCTTGGACGACTGCCCACAGCGGGGACAGTAGTTCCCCTGATACTCTTCACCGCACGTATGACAACAATGATACTCTTCCGACTTCTCAGCCACTTGATAGGGCTGATGCTGCCACTCACAAAACGCTTTCCACTTTTTTGCAATATTACTCATAAATCAAATAGGAGCACAAACTACTGCAAAATTATGAAAAAATCCGTAAATGCCAACATGTTCGGCTGAATAATCTGCAAATACCATTTTTACAACGATTCTAAATTCTCAGGCAACTTTTGCGGGATGTGTCAAAGAATCATACGCCGAACTGTCTAATTTTTAGACAATCTGCTTCCGCAAGGGTCTGGAATCTTGGCGGATTCATTTTCTTACCTTAATTTTGCAATAGAAAAGTTATAAAAACGCTATGAAGAGTAATTATAGAGGACAAGGAACCCTCATAAAGGTTATGTCGCTGGTCATCGGACTGACCGTCGGGCTGGTGCTGATAGCCAAAGTGCAGCTGGAGATGAACTACGACCGTTGCATCGTCAGCAATGAACACGTGTATGAACTGCAGGAGTCTTTCCAGCGCAAGGGCGAAGCGAAGCAACAGCATGGCGCCACGTCGGGAGGTGTCGCACCCGTGCTGGCTCGCGAGATACCAGAAATACAGCGTGCCACACGCTACACGACGCAGTTCAGCGAGGAGAAGCTGACGCTGGAGGATGGCAGGCGCCACTACTTCCGCAAGGCGGTGTTTGCCGACTCCTGCTTCTTCGACATTTTTGCCACGACGGTTTTGGTGGGCGATGCCAAGAAGATTCTCTCCACTGCCGGTCAGTGCATGATTAGCCGAAGTCTGAGTGAGAAGATAGGCGGAGAAGTGGTGGGTAAGACCTTCTGCTTCGCCTCCGCTCCGCAGAAACCGATGACCGTCAGCGGCGTGTTTGACGATTATCCCGAAAACTCCGCTTACAGCAGTTTCGACATTCTGATGTCGATGCCCTCCGTTGGCACCTACTCATGGGACGGCACTGAAAACCTGATAGGCAACGACCGTTACCATTCGTATGTGCGCCTGCGCCCCGATGCCAATATGGATAAGGTGAAGAAAGAGATCCGAGAGTTGCTTCAGCGCATACTCCCTTGGGACGACTTGAAGCAGATTGGCTATGCCGATGCTGGTGTCGAACTGGTGAGCGTGACAGGACAACGGATGAAGGATACTACCGTGCGCACCACCTGCATCATTCTCTCGGTGGTGGCGGGGGTGATGCTCTTCACGGCTGTAATGAACTATATCCTTGTGGTCTTCAGTACGATGGTGGGCCGGGCGCGACAAGTAGCCCTGCGCAAGGTGTTGGGCGCGCCGCATCGGGAGTTTTACCTAACGTCGCAGAAGGAGTCTGCCGTACATCTGCTAACGGCACTGGCGGTAATGGCCTTATTGCTCTGGGCAGGTCAGGATTGGATGCACGACCTCTTAGGCGTAAGCGTCAGCACGCTCTTCTCGGCGCAGACTTTCGCCGTGCTCACTGCCGTATGCCTCATCGTACTGCTGTGCTGTGGCCTCCTGCCTGGAATAATCTATTCGCGCATCCCACTGACCTACGCCTATCGGCTCTACAGCGAGAGCAAGCGCGCGTGGAAGTTGTCGCTCCTGGCCTTTCAGTTCATATTGAGCACGATGCTGCTCTGCGTGCTGTCTACCATCTATCGGCAATACAACTATATGCTCCAGGCAGATATGGGCTATCAGTATGACCGTGTAGCCTACGTCAACATCAGTGCACTACATGGCGACTCCATCTATTCACTGGCCCGTGAGATTGAGAATCTGCCTTGCGTCCAGAAAACGTCTGCCGCCAATTCGCTCTTTTGTGAGCAGCAGAGTGGCGACAATGTGCTGGTGCCGGGTAATCCACGGGAAATGTTCAACTGTGCCAATCTGTTCTTTGCCGAGGGTGGACTGGTGGAAACAATGGGCCTGCAGATTGTGCGCGGCCGCGACTTCAAACGCTTGAATCATAAAGGTTGGACGCAAGAGATGCTGGTGGACGAGCATTTTGCAAGGAAAATGAAAGAAGTAGCGGGCATCAATGACGTCATCGGCAAGCAGTTCGTCAACACCTCAGTTGGTAACGAGTATCCTTTGACTGTCGTCGGCATCGTAAAGAACTTTAAGTTGGGTTCGTTGGTATCTCGCGAGGAACGTCCTGTGATGGTTGCTAACGGCAATGTATGGACACACTATGTATTAATAAAATTCCAAAGCGTCACGCCAGAGAATCTGCAAGCCGTGCAGAAGGTATGCGACCGACTCTACCCTAACGCAGAACTACAGGTGAAGTTGTACGGCAACGAGCTGGCCGACAGCTATCAAGAGACGAAGCACACCCGCGACCTCATTATGATAGGTTGCTTAGCCTCACTGCTGATTACGCTCATCGGACTCATCGGTTATGTGCGAGACGAGGTGCAGCGCCGTTCACGAGAATTGGCCATCCGAAAGGTGATGGGAGCCGGTATCCGCGAATTGCAGGGACTCTTCCTCCGAAGTATTGCGCTGATAGCCATTCCGTCCATTATTATTGGAATTGCCTTGGGCTGGTACTTTAGTGACATGCTGATGGAACAGTTTGCCGAGAAGGTTCAGCTCTCATGGCTTGTCTTCGCCGCCTGTGCACTATTCGTGCTGTTCATCATTGCCGCCATAGTGCTGCTCCAGACTTATCGTGTGGCAACCAGCAATCCCGTGAATTATCTCAAAACAGAATAAAATATTATGATTAAGTTAGAAAACATTCAGAAGGTATTCCGCACAGAAGAGGTGGAGACCGTAGCCCTTGGGGGCGTTTCGCTCGAAGTGAAGAAAGGTGAGTTCGTGGCCATCATGGGACCTTCGGGTTGTGGCAAATCGACCTTATTGAATATTCTGGGTTTGCTCGACAATCCTACCAGCGGCCGGTATTGGCTCGACGGACAGGAGGTTGGCACGCTCAAGGAAAGTCAGCGTACTGCGGTGCGTAAGGGACAGATTGGCTTCGTGTTCCAAAGCTTTAACCTGATTGATGAACTCAATGTCGAGGAAAATGTGGAGTTGCCGCTGACCTATCTCGGCGTTCCCAAGAAAGAGCGCAAGCAGCGTGTAGAAGAGGTGCTTCGACGCATGGCCATTTCGCACCGCGCTCACCACTTCCCCCAGCAGCTTTCTGGCGGTCAGCAGCAGCGCGTGGCAATCGCTCGTGCCGTGGTGATGAATCCAAAGCTCATCCTTGCCGATGAACCGACGGGTAACCTCGACTCAAAGAACGGCTTGGAGGTGATGCAACTGCTCACCCAACTGAATCAGGAAGGCACCACCGTCCTGATGGTGACCCACTCGGAGCGGGATGCTGGTTATGCCCAACGCATTGTCAACCTGCTCGATGGTCAGGTGGTTCCTGAAGTGAAACTGTAAAACTCTCTCTCGTTTATTAGGGCAGTCGTCGGACAGGTGCCGACACTGCCTTTATTTAATAGAAGGAATTACCTGTTAATTTCAAATAAGAGCACCCTTCACTCGCACATTGCACTGATGTACTTGTCGAGGTCAGTCCCACTGCCGTCTTTTCCTGTCAGTTTGCGGAAGAGGCGGCGGCGTATGTTACTGACGTTGCTCTTCGTGCAGACCATGAGAACCGACATCTGCAGTGGACTGCACCTGATGACGATGAGGCAGATCACATGCCGCTCCTGCTCCGACAGCGTCAGGTCGGGCTGATGCTCGGCATACTGCTGTTGCAGCGTGACAAAGAGTTGGGGATGTTGACGGTCAATCTCGCTGCGCAGTTCCTGCCAGTCGTCGGCCGTGGGGTGGCTGTCCTCGGACGACAGTTTGTGGAAGTGTCGGGCGATGTCGCTGTCAAGTATACTCGGCTTCGTCTGGCTGCGCAACGAGTGCAGCATGTCTGCATACTCGCGGTTCTGCTCCAGCGTCTCGCGGTGTTCGCGTCGCAGTCGGTAGAGGTGGTAAACGGCAAAGCCGATAAGTCCCAGCAATAGCAGCAGTCCGCTGACAAGCACCGAGCGCTCGCGTTCCAGCTTCAGCTCGTGGTTGATGAGCACATTACGCTGGCGGTATTCGTCCTCGTTCTCCAAGAAGCGGTCTTTCTTCACGTCCATATAGCCCTCAACATATTTGGAGTCGAACTTGGCGCGCAGTTCGTAGCCTGGGTCGCGGTCGGGAAACTTGTTGTAGAGGTTTATCAGCCTCTCGTAGCCCTGCAGGTGGACGTAGTTCCACGGGTGGTCGAGCTTCATGTAGTAATAGTGGGCAGAGTCGAAGTCGCCACGCCGTAAGTGGTAGTCGCCGCGCAACTCCCAGTACTGGATGGCGGCATACGAGCCCACATGCTCCAGATCCTCGTGGGTGAAACGCTCGTAGCGTTGCATCCACATCGTCATCGAGTCGGGCACGGTTGCATCCTTGTAGCTGAGAATGGGGGCCACGCCCATTGGACCGTTGAGGTAGGCTTTGATGTCGCCAAGGCTGTCGATGACCTCGTCGAACGACTTGCGGTCGTAGTTCACGAGGTAGGCCATGTAGGGAATGAATGCATCGACGGCCCAGTCTTTCCGTCCCCGCTGCCACAGTTCGCTGAAGGCGCGATAGGCAGTGGGAAGGAAGCTCACTTCGATGTTCTCCGTCAGTGCCACGTTTGCCTCGCGTCCCATACATCTATAATATAATAAGGTGTCGCCCGCCTGCCTTGCCAGCGCCATGCCGCGCCGTGCTGTCTGCCGCGCCAGTCCGTCGTCGAAGCAGAACTGCTGGTTCCAGCTCCACTCATAGCAGATCTCTGCCAGCGCACGCGCATCGAAGCCCTCGCTCAGCGAGTCCACGCAGTCGGCAGCCATCTCGTAGGCGAAGCCCTCGTACATCAGTGCCCCGTGGCGTCGGTACATCTTCGCCATCATGCGCCACGCCTGTTGCAGCTCGCCGGGTGTGCCGTGCCGCTCCATGTAGTAGAGTACGGCGCGGGCCAGCGAGTCGTCGGGCATTGTGTCGTAATTGTCGGTGGCCTCCATCAGGTGGTTCAGCATCTGCTCCTGCCGTCCGTGCTCCATTTGGCAGGCGGTCAGCATCGCAGTCAGCAGGCAGAGAATGATTGTCGTTTGTCTTATCATGGTTGCAAATTTACGAAAAATCCCTGAAAACTGCTTGTAAACTCAGTTTACAAGTGCATTGTAAATCGTTTGTAAACCGAAAACTTGTGCCGCAGCTCCCTTTTCCAGTTATCTTTGCAGGCAGTTTCTAACCCATAACACGTTTTTCTTATGACCGAGCGAAAGATTTTAGTAACAATGATGGCCCTTGTGCTGACGATAGCAGCGCAGGCTCAACAGGAAGACGGCGGTGAGTACCAGCCGTCTGGTATGGCCGACATGATGGCTGAGATGATTGCTGCCAAGATTCATCAGGAGTGTATCGACACGGCGAGGCTCGTGGCGGTGTACGACTACGAATGCCAGACGCAGGACGCCGACGGCAAGGCTGTGACCGACCGTATGAAGCTATGCCTGTTGGTGGGACGACACTGCACGCGCAGCTTCCCCTACCGCAAGTTCCGCAAGGAAAGGGAATGGGCTGAAGGTAAAAAACGGGCAGCCGACGATTTTCTGCAACTGAACAAGCGGGAATACATGGAGGGCTACGACTTCTTCTCCGAGGAAATGCCAATGTTTAGGGCTGAGTCGTTCTGCTTCATGCCCCAGGTGTGGACGAACTACCCTGAGGGTCAGGTGACGGTGCGCGACGCCATTCCTCCCAGCATCTATGAGACGCAGGAGACACGGAAACCCATCAAGTGGACGCTCGGCCTCACCCCCAGCCCCTCTACCCTCGGAGAGGGGGCTGGGGCTTCCTATTTGTGCAAGACGGCCATGTGTCAGCTGCACGGACGGAAGTGGACGGTGCACTACACAGAGGACATACCCACGACGGCTGGACCGTGGAAGCTCTGCGGACTGCCTGGCCTGATTGTCGAAGCCGTGAGCGACGACGGCATCCACCGCTTCACGCTCACCGAACTACAGCACGCCACGGCTCCCATCTTCTACGAAACCAGCGCCATCACCGTAAAAACCTCGGAAGACAAGCTCATCAAGAACCGCAACAAGACCTTCGGCAACAGGCTCTATCTCAAGGATCCGCAATATTACATCACCTACCCCCAATCCGCCGACCTTATTATCGACGACGAGGGTTCGGTCATCAATGGCGTCTACGTGAACAACAAGGCGCATGTGTATCAGTCGCTGGAAAAGGAGTAATGTGCTCATGAGAAATGAATGAAACCTCTCCATTATTTGCGTTTCAACAATATTTTCTGTTAAATAATTACTGATTTGTTTGGTAGAATGGAAATAAATGGCTATCTTTGCAGCGTAATCATTAGAAAATTTTGTTGAAGTACGTCAAATAAAACCTAAAAACCATAGAATCATGGAGAAACTGACAAGCAAAGAAGAGGAAGTGATGGAGCTGATCTGGCAGTTAAATTGCTGCGCGCCGAAGGACGTCGCGTCGCTCTATCCCGAACCGCAACCCAGCGCGAATGCCATCGCCCAAGTGTTTCAAGCGCTGGAGAAGAAAGGCTACCTGGCACACGAGCCGAAGGGGCGCGGCTTCGTCTATCGGCCTATCGTCGACAAGCAGGCCTATGGGCGCGGTCGGTTGTCGAGCGTCATCAGTCGCTTCTTCAGCGGCTCGTACATGAGCGTCGTGTCGGCACTGGTGCAAGAAGAGAAGGTCAGCGAGGCCGAGCTGCTGCAGTATCTGGCCGACCTGAAGCGTAAGGACCACAGCAGCGGGGAGGGCTGACGCGTATGGTTGCATTCATCATCTTCGCCATCCGCTGGGCGGTAACGCTGACGCTGCTCTACTCGCTCTACAGGCTGCTGCTCCGGCGCGAGACGTTCCACCGCCTGAACCGAGCCGTGCTGCTGGCCATCCTCGTGGTGAGTCCGCTGCTGCCGCTCATGCCGCTGCATACCGACACGCCGACGGCCATGGATACGGTGCTTACAAGAATTGAAGTGCCGCTGACAAGTCTGCCGTCTGATGAAAGTGTTGCAGGAAACTCGCTCGCTGCCCAAGAAAGCGAAGGGGCAACATCTGGCCTTTGGCTGCGCTACGGTGCATACATATATATAATAGGTATAGCCGTAGCTCTTGCCACTTACCTGTTCCGAATGCTGTCGCTGGTGCGTGTCATTCGTCGAAGTCGTCGCATCGCCCATCCGATGGTTCCCGACCGCGTTCATCTCATGCTGGACATGCGAATCACACAGCCGAGCAGTTGGATGCACTGGATTTTCATCGGGCCTATTGACCTGAAGCAGAACGCGGAGACCGTGCTCCGGCA
>Ga0310694_10005489_pt1 | contig 12130 bp, 10 predicted proteins | sample 174DNAGHGhighgp2_FD_203884 | JGI IMG/M metagenome (GOLD analysis project Ga0310694, IMG submission 203884) | Sheep rumen microbial communities from Palmerston North, Manawatu-Wanganui, New Zealand - 1742 DNA GHGhigh gp2 (v2) (version 2) | ecosystem: Host-associated > Mammals > Digestive system...
CCGTCGCGCGCGAAGGCTGGATAGAGTTCGAGTGGCGGGACCTTTCGCGCCTCGACGACCTGCTGCCGGCCGCCTTCCGCAGCCTCTCCGCCGGCGCGGCCGTTTTCGCGCCGTAGCCGCCGGCAGAGGGATTTCAAGATAATTGCGATGACATCGCGTCGCGCTTGACAACGGCTGGGCATATTAGGTATAATGTACGGCGTTCGATGGAGGCAGAAGGACGACCGTGACCAAAAGAGTTCCATTTTCGGTGAACAGGGACGATTCGCAGACGCTTGTCGCGCAGGTGTCTGACGGATTGCGCCAGGCCATCGTTTCCGGCTACTACAAGGTCGGGGAAGTGTTGCCGTCGTCGTACGAGCTTGTGGAGAAGCTCGGCGTAAGCAGGATCGTGACGAAGGCCGCGCTTCGGCAGTTGGCCGACGAGGGTTACGTAATGGCGCGTCCGCGCATCGGGTCGGTTGTGCGCGACCGCGCGGCGAAGCAATGGCGCGGCCATGTGGTGTTCGTCAGCGAGGTGGGCGACGAGAACTATTTGCAGATGGTGTTGTTCGACGCACTGCTCGACAGGCTCACGGCGGCGGGCTATCTGATGACGTGGGTCAGCATACCGAAGACGCTGCAGGGCCGCTTTGACTTCTCCCGTCTGGACGCAGCGCTTTCGCAGTCCGTCGATCTCGTCGTGACCGTGCTCGCCGTGCCTCAGACTATGGCGTGGCTGGCGCGAAAGAACCGTCCATACGTCGTGTTCAGCGAACACAGGGAGGTGCCGCGTTCGGCCGTTGGCGGCACGTGGCTCGACTTCAACCTCGCCTTGCCTGATTTCGCGGCGGCATGCAAGGCGGCGGGCGTGAAGGAGGTTACGCATTTCTATTTCTGGAAACTCAGGACCGATGCGTCCGTGGTGCTGCGCAGGGCGGGCATTCGCGTGCGCAACGTGCCGGTGAAGGTCGATCTGTCGAAGGGGAAGCTGATCGGCGTGAAGCGGGCGGGGATGGAGACGTTTGCGCGGATGATTGCCGAGGGAAAGCTGCCGCGCGGAACGGTCTGCCTGATCTTCGACGATTATCTGGCGAGCGGTGCGCTGATGGCGATCGCATGCGCGGGGCTGAAGATTCCCGACGACATCCAGCTTGTGACGTTCGCAAACAAGCGGCTTGGCCCGATTTACGTCCGCGAGCTGACGCGCATGGAGTTCGACGCGCGGCAGGCGGGCGAGGTGCTGTCCGACGCCGTCCTTGAATACCTCAAGACGGGCGTCTATCCGTCAGACAGCGTCGTCGGCCCCGTCTGGGTCGAGGGCGAAACAATGAAAACAGCTTGAACAACCTATGCACAAGGAGGCAAAACAATGAAAAAACTACTACTAATGATAGGCGCAGCGATTGCGCTTATGGCAGAGATTGCGGTTGCGGCACGTGCCCCATCCGCGTTTCTGGACTCCAATCCCGCTTCGCTCGATACGCGCGTCGGGACGGCGTTCGTCGTGGAGAATCTGGAATTGGATTCCCGCACCGGCTCTTGGGCCGATTCGAATCTCAGAGGTCTGGACACCACAAAGATGGGTACCAGAATCGTCATTCAATAACCATCACAAAGGACAAGACAAATGAAAACGCAGAAGAGAATGTTCATGGCCATCGCGTGTGCGTTATGCGCCGCGACGCTTTTTGGCACGGCTACGGACGTGCCGGTGGTATCCAACGTCAACTTCGACCAGCCTGTCGGCGGCCGCACGGTGACGGTAACCTACGACCTTGCTGATGCGCCCGCCATCGTGACGGTGAACGTGCTGACGAACGGCGTGAGCATCGGCGCGGACAAGGTGACGCGCCTCGAAGGCGACGTGAACAAGGTCGTGCAGCCGGGCTCCCACAAGTTCAAGTGGTTCGCCAGACGCGACTGGCCGGACCATCGGATCACCGAAAGCATCGTCTCGGTGCGTCTGAGGGCGTGGGCGCTCGCGGAACCGCCGCCGTACATGGTGGCCGACCTCGAAACGCCGTCGAACGTCACCTACTACGCCAGCGCGGATGCGCTGCCGGGCGGCGTCACCAACGACCTCTACAAGACCTCGCGCCTCGCGATGCGCCGCGTCAACGCGGTGGGCGTCAGGTGGAACATGGGCAGGCACCCGACGGAAAATGGATATACCAGCTCCAGACCACAGGACAAAATCCATTCGGTACAGCTGACGAACGACTACTACATCGGCGTCTTCGAACTGACGCAGGGGCAGTGGAAGCGCATAGCGGGATTCTATCAGTATTCGGACGTGCAAACGGATGGTGTCCGCGAGGTTTATCCTTTGCAGTACGTTGCGTTTACGGAAATGAGAGAGGCCGCACCCGTGTCGAGTGGCAATCCACCGGCTCTTGACAGCACTGGTAGCTACATATTCCCGGCTCCCCCTGCCCCTAATTCTTTCCTTGGAACACTTTCGAGACTGACGGGGGTTGCGTTTGACCTGCCGAGCGAATGTGAATGGGAATACGCCTGCCGTGCCGGAAACTACGGCGCGAAGTGGGGCGATGGATCTCTGATTTTGGCTGCGAGCGGCGTTGCCGATGTCGATGATGCCAATCTGGCCAGGCTTGGAGCGTACAAAAAGAATGCGAATGCAATCCAACCCGTCGGAAGTTACGAGCCGAATTCGTGGGGGCTCTACGATATGCATGGAAATCTTTGGGAAATGTGCCTTGACTGGTTCGGGGTCGACATCACGGCACTAGACGGCGCCGTCAACCCGATACCGCCCTCCAATAACAGACGCGTAGATCGCGGCGGCGCCAAGCACAGCACACAGTACCAATGCCATCCGGCCTACCGTGATAGCGACAATCCTGCGGGGCGCTCCCTTGGCATTGGCTATCGGCTCGTCTCGCGCATTGCGCAGTAAGAGGGGAGGACGCCATGACGAAGCGAATTCTATTGGTGCTGGGGGTGGTCGCGACAAGCGCGTCCCTCCTTGCCGCGCCGTCCGTGACGAGCGTGACGTTCTCGCAGGAGGAGACAGGACCGCGTACGGTCACCGTCAACTACACGCTGGCGGGAGAGGCGGCCATCATCACGATGGACGTTCTCACGAACAATGTCAGCATCGGCGATGCCAACATCCAGTATCTTGAAGGCGACGTGAATCGGCTCGTGCAACCGGGCGACCATCAGGTCAGATGGTATGCGCAGAAGTCATGGCCGGGGCATCAGATTGACGACAACACGGTGAAGGTGCGCATCAACGCATGGTCGAAGTCTGCGCCGCCCAACTACATGGTGGTTGACCTTGAAACGCCAAACAACGTGAGGTACTACACCAGTACCAATGCGTTGCCGGATGGCGGACTGGCGAATCGCGTCTATGCTTCAAGCCGCCTTGTGATGAAGTACGTTGAGGCGAAGGGCGTCACGTACACGATGGGGTCGCCGTCAAACGCAAGGGGATACAATGCGAACCATGCGGAACACAGCGCGACGCTCTCAGACAACTATTATATAGGGATATACACTATTACACAGGGACAGTGGAAACGTATCATCGGATGGTATCCAAGCTACAACTGCCAGCCTAACCTTATCGAGAACCGCGAATTCTATCCGGTACAGTACGCGGCGTTCAATGAAATTCGCGAGGTCGCACCGGTGGACGACAATACGCTTGTAGATGCCAGCAATGTCGATTCTAAAGGTGCAAAGAATATTGTCGGCGACGCGACATACGCCTATCCGGCTGCCCCTGCGACCGTTTCGTGGCTGGGGCAGCTTTCGAGTCACGCCGGCATATCCTTCGACCTGCCAAGCGAATGCGAGTGGGAGTATGCCTGCCGTGCGGGAAACTACGGCGCGAAGTGGGGCGACGGCACTGCAATCAAGAACGCGGACGTAGATGAGAATCTGGATAAGATCGGTTTCTACACCAGCAACTCGGGACGTGTTATCAACCAGGTCGGACTTCTTGCGCCCAACTCTTGGGGTCTCTACGACATGCACGGCAACGTCTGGGAATGGTGTCTTGATTTCTTTCAGGGCAATATCTCAAGCCTGAACGGCGCGGTGAACACGACGACGAACGGCGTGAAACGTACGGAGCGTGGCGGAACGTTCCTGCACGCCGCACCCACCTGCTATCCGGGGTATCGCACATACGATGAGGGCAACACCCGATATCCGCGTGTAGGTTTCCGTGTCGTCTCGCGCATCGATCCGTAAGGCATAGAGGACTTCACGATGAAAAGAACTTTGTTTGCGGTTGGTTGCTGCGCGGCGTTGGCGGCGGCATTTGCTGAATGCGCGGCAACGTCGCCGGGCGGCGAACGCGTCCCGAAGGCGCTGGTCATCATGCTCGACGGCATGCGGGCGGACACGGTGGACAACGGCCTCGCGCCGAACATCAGGGCGCTTGCGGACGGCAAGTGGCAGCCCGGCTACCGTGGCGCATGGTCGCTTTGCGCGAACACGTTGCGCGACGGCACAACGGAAAGCGCGCCCAACCACGTGGGCATAGCGACGGGCATGACCACGAAGAAGACGGGCGTTGACGACAACGGCGACCTGGCTTTCAAGGGCACGACGACCGAGAAACTGCCGACATGGCTGGCGCGTCTCGCCAAGGAGCGGCCCGGTCTGAAGCCGCTGCATATCTTCGCGTGGTATGGTGACCTGCGCCTGAGCCCGGACTACGGCGTGCAGTTCATCTTCGACCGCGACAAGGCCAACGCCAGGACGCTTGCGAAAATGATGCGTGAAGCCGACGCGCCGGACGCGGTCATGTGGTACATCGACCTGCCCGACCACGCCGGCCACGGCCACAACTACTATCCGTACTCGAAGCAGTACGAGGCGGCGGTGCGCGAGTCGGACGGATACGTCGGCGAAGTGCTCGCGGCAATCGCGGCGCGTCCTGCGTTCGCAAAGGAGGACTGGCTCGTCGTCGTGACGGCAGACCATGGCGGATGGGAACGCTCGCACGGGCAGATGAGCACGGCATGCTACACGATACCTTTCGTTGTGGCCGGCCGCCGTGTCCGGCAGGGGTGCATCCCAGGCGTCCCGCACAACTACGACGCCGCGCCGACTGCGCTTGCGCATTTAGGCGTTGACGTGTCTAAGATTGACTTCGACGGGAAGGTGCGAGGCGGGGAAGTTGCGGTGGCGGCAAAACCGCGCGCTCTCGGCGACGGCCTTGCCGTTTATCTGCCGTTCTCCGGCGGAGAGATTGTCAATGAAGGCTCTTCTGGCGTGGCGGCGGAGCTGCGCGGCAAGGCGGCACCGGTTGCAGATGGCGCGGTTGGCGGAGCGCTTCGCGTATCTGCCGCGACGAACAGCGTTGGGAGCGTTTGCCTGAATGGGTCGGAGAACCTGAAGTTCGAGAACGGAGCGGAGTTCGGCTTCGCCTTCTGGGTGCGCACGTTCGGCCCGCAGGTCGGCGACCCAGTCGTGTTCGGCAACAAGAACTGGGAAGCGGGCTCGAATCCGGGCGTTCTCCTTACCGCTTCGCGGGGCGTTGACATGAGGCGCGTATGTAGAGCTCATTACAACTACAAGTTGCGCGGAGACCACAAGGACTTTATGTTCAACTGCGGACGCAGGGGGCAGGGCCGCGAGGACCTTGGCGTTTACAAGTCGCCGCACGGACAGTGGGCGTTCTACGCCGCAACGCGTGGCACGGATGGCGTGGTGCGTTTCTATCAGGGGCATCCCGACGGCAACCTCTATTGCGTGGCGGACGACCTTTCGGACATTGCTTTCGATACGGGCATGCCTTTTTACATCGGGCAGGACGGGCGCGGGACGTACAGATATCCGTTTGTCGGCGACGTGGACGAGTTCGCGATCTGGACACGGACGCTTTCGCATGAGGAGGTCCGGTGCATATTCGACGCGGGACTTGCCGGCAAAGCGCTTCGGGAATGAGAATGATGGACATCTAAAGATAAGGGCTGAAGACAGTGAACAGAAGATTGTTTGCGGTGGGCTGCTGCGCGGCGTTGGCGTTGGCGGCGTTAGGCGATGGCATGGGTGGACGCGACAGAGCGCGTCCATCCCAACGAACACCTGTAAAGCACGTCGTGCTGATCGGCGTGGACGGACTCGGAATCAGGAACATTGTCTGGGACAGGATGCCGAATCTGCGCAGGCTGCGCGACAAGGGGATGTTCGCGGTGGCGCGCAGCACGTTCCCGACTTCGTCCGGCGTGAACTGGAGTTCCGCGCTCTGCGGCACGACGCCCGATTTGCATGGCGTGCGCGACAACACGCCGAAGCCGGGTGTGCCGCCCGCCGTCGCCACTGCGCGCGGGAACCATCCGTGCATCTTCTCCGAGATTCGGCGGCAGGAGCCGAACGCATACACGTGCTCGCTCTACGACTGGAACGGCATCGGCTGGTACCACGATTCGGCATCCGCAAACTACACGAAGCTCTACCCGTCCAATTTCGAGAGCGAGTCGCAGTACACGGACGAGTTCATCGAACTGCTGAAGAAGAACAGTCCGCGCCTCGCGTTCATCACATATGACATGTGCGACCACACGGGCCACGCCTCGCGCTACGATTCGCCCGAATACGCGAACGCCTGCGAGCAGATCGACGGCTTCATCGGGCGCATCGCGGACCACGTGGCGGCGAACATGGCGAAGGACACGGCGATCGTTCTCTTCTCCGACCATGGCGGACACGACAACGGGCATGGCGACACGACGCTTGAGTGCTACGAGATTCCGTTCCTCGTGCATGCGCCGGGGCTGGAAGTGTGCGTCTTCCGCGAGCCGGTCACGATAAGCGACGTCGCGCCGACGGTCGCAGGGCTGCTCGGGCTAAAGCTCCCCGACTTCTGGCGCGGCAGATTTGCGCTGCGCAGGAGCGCCAAGTATCCGCTGCAGAAGCGGCTCGTCGTCCATGCGGGCAAGGGGAACGGCGCGCCGGAGAACACGCTGCCGGCGTTCAAGGCCGCCATCGCGACGGGCTTCGGCTTCGAGTGCGACATCCAGATGTCCGCCGACCACCAGATATTCGCCGCGCACAATCCGTCGGCACTGGTGTACGGCGGCAGGGACGTTCCGTTCAAGACGATGACATGGGCGGAGATCGAGAAGATCGACGTCGGGCGCACGCTCGGCGGCGTGAGGTGGGCGGGAACGCCGCCGCCGCGCTTCGAGGACATCCTTGCGCTCATGCGCGACGGATGCAAGTCGTTCGTCGAGGTGAAGGAGTCGGCGGGGACGGAGATCGTGCCGTACATCAAGAAGGCTGTCGAGAGCCAGCGCGTCGCCACGCCGAAGAACATGCTCTTCATTTCGTTCGACAAGGAAATCTGCCGCGCGCTGCGCAAGGCGCTGCCGAAATACGAGGTGCTGTGGATCACGCTGTCGCACAAGGACCTGGAGCGCAAGGACGACAACAAAGGCCCGGCGATTACGGCGGACGAGCTGATCGCCTTCCTGAAAGACGCGAACCTTTCCGGCGTTGACATGCACGGCGACCTGTCGGTTGTGACAGAGGAATACGTCAAGAAGGTGAAGGCGGCGGGGTTCAAGTTCGGCGTGTGGACGGTTGACGACACGAGAAACGCGCGCATCCTGCTTGAACGCGGCGTTGACGCCGTCACGACCAACCGCTCTAAGGAAATCGCCGAAGAGCTTAAGGATTGGAAGTGACCGGATAGTGTGCTTTATAGGGCGCCAATTTTCGGCTATGCGTTGGGACGATAGTGCTTCGGGCTTTTGCCAGTGGCTGCCTTCATGCGCATGCCGAGGTGGCTTGCGCTGCAGAAGCCGCACTCCAAGGCGATCACATCGACGGAGCGGCTTGTATCGGTCAGCCGTTCCATCGCGGCGTTAAGCTGGATGCGGGTGATCTCTTCCGCTATCGTGTGGCCGAGTGCCCTGCGGGCATGGATGTTGAGGACTGTCTTTGAGCAGCCGGCGATCCTTGCGAGTTCCGGCAGCGTCGGGCGGTCTGAAAGGTGGGCGCGTACATATGCGATCGCACGAGCGACGAACGGATCCGAAATGGCTTGCGCATTGGTTGAGGTGCGGGTGATCACCGAATCGTGGCGCGTGATTTGGACGCGCTTCACCGATTTGCGCGAAAGCAGCCTGTCCATAGCCTCGCCGACGGCCTGGCCGCGCTCGTGGTCGTTGACGGGGATGGACGATATTGCCGGAACGGTCATTTCGCACAGCAGCTCGTCGTTGTCCACTCCCAGGACGGCCACATCCTCGGGCACGCGCAGCCCTGTCGATGCGGCCGTTGCGATGACCTGCTGTGCGCGGCGGTCGTGTACGCAGAAGACCGCCGCCGGACGGGGAAGCGACTTCAGCCACCGCGCCAGCCGCTTCGCCTCCAGCGCAAAGTCGTTCTGTTCGTCGGGCGGTGGTGACGGGTAGATGCTGGGGGTGAATCCGTCCTTCGCCAGCTGTTCGCAGAATCCCTTTCTGCGCTCTCCGCTCCAGAAGGTGGGCTTGGCCGTCCCGATGTATGCGAACGAACGGTAGCTGCGCTCAATGAAGTACCGCGCCGCGGTCCGCCCCTCCTCCGCGTGTTCGTTGATGAACGATACCACATTGCGCGGCATGTTCGGGAGCGGCTTCGAGAGCGTCGGCTCGATGAAGACGGACGGAAGCCCGGTGGCGATGAAATCCCGCCGCTCCCGGTCGTTCAGTATGTAGGCGATTATGCCGCGGCAGTTCCATGATTTGAGGTCCTTGAGGTGCTGGCGGTTGAGGTCGTGCAGATCCAGATGGAACTGCCACGTGTCGGTCGCCGATTCATGGGCGTACTTGAGAAGTCCTTCCAGCAGCTGACGTTGAGTCAGCGTGGATGTGGGTATAACCACGAGAATGCGCTTCTGCTCTCTGTTGCGTGTCATGGCGCGATAGGATACCATATCCGTCCGATTTTGACAATATGCGTTTTCTGTTTTGATAGTGTCGGGTGGCGGCATCGTGTATAATATGACGCAGTTCCTTTAAGAAGAAAGAGACGCAAATGAAAAAAACAAAGATTGGAATAGTTGGACTCGGCTTCATGGGCACGACCCACTGGGGCGTGTACAAGGGCCTCAAGAACGCGCAGATCGTCGCTGTCGCCGACGTTGACGCGAAGAAGCGCAGCGGCGACATCTCGGCGGTTGTCGGGAACATTGGCGGCGGCGACAACTCTAAGCCGCTCGACCTCACTGGCGTGACGGTGTATGAGGATGCGTTCGCGATGATCGGCAACGCCGATGTTGATATCGTCGATATCTGCGTGCCGACGCCGGACCACGCCGACATCGTCTGCGCGGCGCTCGCCGCCGGCAAGCACGTATTCTGCGAGAAGCCGCTCTGCCGCGACGCGGCGCAGATGAAGAAGATCATCGCCGCCGCGAAGAAGGCCAAGACGTTCTTCAACGTCGGGCTGTGTGTGCGCGCCTGGCCGGAGTACCGCCATGCGCTGGAATACTACAAGAGCGGCAAGGCGGGGAAGATGAAGTCCGCCACGTTCAAGCGCATCTCGCCGTCTGTCGATGGCAACGCCTGGCAGAACTGGTTCATGGATGGTAAGCGGTCGGGTGGCGCGCTTCTCGATCTGCACGTGCATGATACGGACGAGGTCAACTACTTCTTCGGGATGCCGAAATCCGTGACGGCCGTCGGTGCGACAGGCATTGTCTCGAAGGGTGGTGTGGATCATGTGGTCGCCACCTACGACTATGGCAACGGCACGCTCGTCATGGCCGAGGGCGGCTGGGCGGCGGCGAAAGGCACGCCGTTCGAGATGAGCTTCACGATCGTCTGCGAGAAGGCGACGTTGAAGCTGGACGCCTCCGGTTACCACATCTATCCGGTCAAGGGCAAGGCGATCACGCCGAAGCTAGATGTCAAGGCCGGCCCGACAGGTTGGCACCAGGAGTTAGCGTACTTCGTCAACTGCGTGGCAAAGGGCGTGAAGCCCGAGAAGTACCAGACCATCGACTCTGTGGAGAATACGATGAAGTTGATCTTCGCCGAGGAGAAGAGCGTCAAGCTTGGTCGCGCCGTCAGGCTCTAACCACTACCAACTATCAACTACCAACTAAAATGAACTACATTGCACTTAACGGATGGATCTACTGCGGATTCGGCGGCGAGAAGAAGCCGCGCGAATTCATCGACTGGGCTGCCGCACAGGGCCTTGATGGCGTGGAACTCACCGTCGGCGACTGCCTGCCCGTCGATACGACAGAGGCTGAGGCGAAGGAACTTGCCGCCTACGCGAAGGCGAAAGGCGTCGGCCTTCGCTCGCTTGCGACGGGAGCGGGCTGGGGCAAATGGCTCTGCGCCGATGATCCCGCCGAGCGCGCCGAGGCCATCGCTTTCGTGAAGAAGTATCTCCAGCTGGCATCGTGGCTCGGTGCGGAGACGGTGCTCGTCGTGCCCGGTGCGACGAGCGTCGCATGGGATGCCTCGCATGCCGAGGTCTCGTACAGGAACGCCTGGGAGAACGCCACGGCGTCAATCCGAGAACTCGTGCCGGTGGCGGAATCGCTTGGCGTCAATCTTGCGCTGGAGAACGTCTGGAACCGGTTCCTACTCTCGCCGATGGAGTGGAAGATCTTCCTCGACCAGTTCAAGTCCAAGCGCGTGGGGATATACTTCGATGCGGCGAACTGCTGCCTGAACTGCCGTCCCGAAGATTTCCCGGAGATTCTGGGCGATTACATCAAGGCCGTCCACCTCAAGAACTTCGAGGAGAGCGATTCTGCCGGCGGACTTCACGGCTTCGGTGACGACATCTTCAAGGGGGTCGTCGATTTCAAGAAGCTCTTTGCCGCGTTTGCGAAGATCGGCTATGAAGGGCCGTACTCCGTCGAGATGATCCCGTTCTCTCGCCTACCGGACCTCGTCATGCCCGACGCCGCGCTCGCGGAGAAGATGGTCGGCCAGATCAAGGAGCTCAAGGCGCTACTTTAAGGTGAAATAAGAAACAGCCATGAAAAGACTGATGCTGTTGATATGCACGGCGATTGCGGCGGCGGCGTTCGCAGCTCCAATCCGTCTCGGGACCTGGAACATACGGCTCGCCACGATGGACAAGTGGGAGAAGAACCCGCGCTTCCCGAAATGGGAGGCGCGGATGCCGCACGTCACAGGGCTGATCGAGGAGAAGGGGTTCGACCTGATGGGGCTTCAGGAAGTCTGCTCGCAGCAGGCGGACTTCATCCGCAGGACTTTTCCGGGCTGGGGGCTTGTGGGCGTTGCGACGAACGACACGGAGCGCGGCGACACGGGCCACGCCAACGGCATCTTCTTCAGGAAGGACAGGTTCAGGGTGCTGGACTGGGGATGGTTCGCGATTTCCGAGACGCCGGACGTGCCGGGGTCGAAGTCGTGGAATACGATGTGCGTGCGCTCCTGCACATGGGCGAAGATGGAGGACATGAAGGACCAGCGCGAGTTCCTCTTCTTCAACACCCACTTCGACCACCGCAGCCAGGAGGCGCGCGAGAAGGGGATGGCGCTCATCCTCGCCGAGATACGCGCCCGCAACAAGAGAAAGCTGCCGGTGATGCTCATGGGCGACTTCAACTCCCGCGTCGAGTCGCCGCAGATACAGCTTGCGAAGAAGACGCTGGCGCGCGCCTACGAAATCAGCGAAACGCCGCCGACGGGACCGTTCCGCACAGACAACTGCTGGCGGTTTGTGCCGCCGGAGAAGGAGGACGCCAAGGCGGGCAACCGCATCGACCACATCTTCCTCACGCCCGGCACGCGCGTGGCGAGCCACGAGACGTTCGGCGACTTCTACGGCGACAACTTCTATCCATCCGACCACTTCCCGCTGAAGGCCGTGATCGAGTTGCCTGCGTTGGGCAAGTAACCGACGCACATCAAATCAAAAAGGCATAAGCGGCGATGCGGTTGTCGGCGCAAGCAAAAGAAACTTCTCCGTAAATTTGCTATAATATGCGCCGTAAAAACATGAGATGGACTTTGCAATGAAGCATCAAGGACTATCAGTATCAATTACGTTTGCCTTTGTCGGAAAAGGCGCGGTTATCGAGTTCGTCGCCAAGCAATGCAAAGGACTGGCGGCAATGGCATGCGTGGCATTTGTGGCGACTGTCGCCTCCAATGTCGTCTATGCGGATGGCGACGTCGAGAACCTGAAC
>Ga0310694_10005490_pt1 | contig 12128 bp, 9 predicted proteins | sample 174DNAGHGhighgp2_FD_203884 | JGI IMG/M metagenome (GOLD analysis project Ga0310694, IMG submission 203884) | Sheep rumen microbial communities from Palmerston North, Manawatu-Wanganui, New Zealand - 1742 DNA GHGhigh gp2 (v2) (version 2) | ecosystem: Host-associated > Mammals > Digestive system >...
CAAGTCTTCGATAACTTTATCGATTTGAATCATCGTCGTTGTCATCAGCGCGCACAGCCCGACGATATCGGCGTCGTGTTCAAGGGCGGCACGAACAATTTTTTCCGAGTCGACGTCCTTGCCCAAGTCGACGAGCTTAAAGCCGCTGTTGGCAATCAACGCGCCGACAATATTTTTTCCCAGGTCGTGCACGTCGCCTTTGACGGTCGCGATAACGAAAGTTCCCTGCGTTTTAGTCTCTTGCGCGGGGAGATTTTTTTTCAGTTCGTCGAAGGCCAAACGCATCGTCTCTGCGCTCAACAAAACTTGCGGGAGAAAAATTTTTCCCGCGCCGAAGTCTTCGCCCAATTCGTTCATTGCGGCGGTCAAGGCGCGTTCGGTAATTTCGTTGGCGGAAAAATTTTCGTCGGCGGCTTTTTTTATTAACGCGGGGATTTCGTCTTTGTCGCCCTCTTGAATCGCAAACTTAATCGCGCTCAACGTGTCGAGAGAAATTTTTTTCGGCGGAGGAGCGGCGGCGATTTGCGCGAGCTTGCTGAAGTTCAAACCGTTTGCGTCGTGGGCGAGGAGCGCGGCGGCCGCCTTCAAAACATTTTGCATTGCCTCATCGTAGGGATTCATAATCGGCGCGTCGAGACCGCTTGCAAGACACATCGCAAAGAAAGTCGAGTTAATCAGCGGGCGATTGGGCAAGCCGAAAGAAATATTGCTCAAGCCCATGGTCGTCGGCAAATTCAATTCGCCGTAAAGTTTCAAAGTCTTTAAAACTTCCAAGCAAGCGTTTTTGTCGGCGGAAATGGTCATAACGAGCGCGTCGAGTAAAAAGTCGCCGTCGTCAAGCCCGAAACTTTTTGCGGCGTCGATAATTTTTTTCGCGACGGAAAATCTTTCTTCGGCCGAGGCGGGCACGCCGTCTTCAGTGAGCGGAAGAATCAAAATCGCCGCGCCATATCTTTTCGCGAGCGGCAAAAATTTTTTAATGCGTTCGGGTTCGAAGCTGACAGAATTAATCAGCGCACGCCCCGGAAAATTTTTCAAGCCGGCCTCCAAAGCTTCGGCGTCGCCCGTGTCAATCGCAAGCGGCGCGTCGACGATTCGAGAAATTTCGCTGACTGCCTTTGACATCATCTCAGCTTGATTAATTCCGCCGACGCCCATGTTCACGTCCAAAATTTTTGCGCCCGCCTTAACTTGATTGAGCGCGTCTTTTTTCACGCCGAGGAGAGAGCCTGCGCGAATTTCTGCCGCCAATTTTTTTCTGCCCGTCGGATTGATTCGTTCGCCGATGAGCGTCGTGGAATTTTTATCGACGACAACAGTTTTTGAGCGGCTTGCCAACATCAACGGACGATTAAAAATTTTTTTCGCGGGCGAAAGATTTTTGACGTTCAAAGAAAGTTCGCGGATATGTTCGGGCGTCGTGCCGCAACAGCCGCCGAGATAAGTTGCGCCCGCTTCGACCAAATTTTTTCCCCACGCGCCGAAAGTTTTTGCGTCCATGGGAAATTTTGTTTTGCCGTCTTCAAGGTAGGGCATGCCCGCGTTCGGTTGGACGCTGATTGGAAGTCGCGAATTCTCCGCCAAAATTTTTACGACGGGCACGAGCTGTTCGGGGCCGAGCGAACAGTTCACGCCGATAATTGACGCGCCCATTGCCTCAAGAATCACTGCGGCCGATTGCGGGTCTGTGCCCGTGACGGTTCGCCCGTCCTCCGAATACGACAGCTGACAAATTATCGGCAGGTTGCAAGCGTCCTTTGCCGCCAAGAGAGCCGCGCGCATTTCTTGAATATCAATGCACGTTTCGATTATCAAAAAATCTGCGCCCGCCTCCGCCAAAGCTGACGACTGCTCGAAAAAAATTTTGTACGCCTCGTCGAAAGTTAAATCTCCGAGCGGCGCGATAAATTTTCCTGTCGGGCCGATTGAGCCGGCGACTTTTGCGTTGCCCGCAGATTTTGCGATTTTCACGGCAGCGAAATTTAATTCGCGGACTCGATTCTCCAAGCCGTAATGCGCCAGCTTCAAACTCGACGCGCCGAAAGTATTCGTCTCGATAATCGTTGCGCCCGCCTCGATATACGCGCGGTGAATTTTTTTCACGACGTCTGGAGCTTCGACGTTCATAAGTTCGGGGCACGCGCCCGCCTTCAAGCCGCCCGCCTGAAGCATCGTTCCCATTGCTCCGTCAAAAATTTCTATCATGGTTGCCCTCCAAATTTTTTTGGGAACTTTTCGCTAAGCCGAAAAATGTTTCGTATTTTTCCCTCATAATTTGGTTACTGTATCACTTTTCCACTATGAACATACGTTCTAAGATTGAATGAGATTCAAAAGATTTTTGTAATTGTTCGCGACCTTTATGACGTAGTGGACGGTTTCAGAATAATTCGGAACGCCACCGTATTTTTCTACCGCGCCAGGCCCGGCATTGTAGGCGGCAACCGCGTCGGTGACGGAATACGCGCCCCAATCTTGAAAACGTCCGAGCTGATTTTTAATGTAAATCGTTCCGCCGATAATATTTTCAAGCGGGTTGTGAGGATTGACGCCCAAGCCCGCCGCTGTCGACGGCATGAGCTGCATTAAACCAATCGCGCCGACGGGGCTGACACAGTGAAAATTAAATTCGCTTTCGGCCTCCATAATCGACGTAATTAAAATCGGGTCGACTTGATATTCGCTGGAGGCGTAGAGAATGGCGCGCGTTATCCAATCGCACTCGACCTCGTTGCCGTTGTAGCGATTGACCGTCTGATAAATCGCGCTGTAGTAATCGGCCGCCTCGACCTGACCGCCGATAAAAATTGTCGCGCTCATCAACACTGCTATAAAAAATTTTTTTAATGTCTTCATTGTCTCAACTCCTTGCCAAAAAATTTTTCAGATTATATCACAAAATTTCTTTTGGCAAAATTTTTATCGCAAAAAATCCAAATAAAGTTAAAAGCCTCTCCAATCCCTCGGAGAGACTTTTGGGCGAAGCTTTTTCAAAATAAAATTTCATACGATAAAAATTATTCCTCGGTGTAGAATTTAATTTCATTGCCGAAACGCAGACGCGGCGGGCGAACACCTTTAACTGCAATTTGACCGGGCATTGTTGCTTCGCCGTTGACGACAACAGTGCAGTGGCCTTCTTCGCGCAGATTTTTGTTTACCGCGTCGCCGACCTTCACGACATCGAATTCGCTTTTGCCGACTTTGAGTTTGTCGCCCGCGACGATATCAGCTGCCAATTCGCCGACAGTGTGTTCGACGACCATATCCGCCAACGCCGGACGAATTTTTTCGTTAAGCAGAATGAACGCGCTGTTGCTCGAAAGATACGCCGGCGCGTCCTTGCCAATGTTAGTCATCTTTACTTCGTATTTTACCATTACAAATCGACCTCCTCGCCGTGCATAATACCACAGTTGCGCCGAAATATTCAAGAAAAATTTAAAACGTCGTTGGCTGAAAAAATTTTTTACGCGAGCTGAAAAATTTTTTTGTACAAATTTGACAAGCTGTGTTATTATGACAGAAAAATTTTTTTGCGATTGCGGAGGGGAAAATGGGAAAGACGACTTTTTTGGGCAAGAAGTATTTGTACGAAGTTTTGCCCATGTTAAAATGGGTCGCCGAGCAAGTTCCCGGCGGATTCTTCGTTTATTCCGCCAAAGAGCCTTACGAACTTTTTTATGCTAACAGCGCGGTTTTAGATATTTACGGTTGCGAAAATCTCGACGAGTTCAGAGAGCTGACGGGCTACACTTTCAAAGGCATGGTTCACCCCGAAGACTTCGACGCGATTCAAGAGTCAATCGAAGAGCAAATCGCCGACCCCGAAAATGACCACCTTGACCACGTGGAATATCGAATCACGCGCAAAGGCGGACAAATTCGTTGGATTGACGATTACGGGCACTTCGCGACTTTCCCCGAACACGGCGACGCATTTTACGTTTTTATCAGCGACATAACCGAAAGGCGGCAGATTCAGGAGGAGAAGCTGCGCATGGAAATGGAATTGGAAAGAGAACGACAAGCAAGCGAAGTCAAAGCAGCATTTTTATTTAGCATTTCACACGACATCTTGACGCCGCTCAATTCAATCATGGGTTTCACGGATTTGGCACGGCGACATTTAAACGAGCCGGAACTCGTTGGAACTTATTTGGAAAAGGTAGACGAGAGCAGCCGACAAATGCTCCGGCTCGTCAACGACCTTCTGGACATGAGCAAGATAACTTACGGAAAGACACAACTGCGCAATGAAGTTTGCGACTTGGAAGAGCAGGTGCTTATTGTCGTTCACGCCTTCAAACAGCGTGCGGAGGCAAAAAATATTTCCTTCGAGTGCGTGACAAATCTGCCGCGAGAAATGGTTTATACCGACGACGTGAACTTGAGGAAAATTCTTTCCAGCCTGGTCGACAACGCGATAAAATTCACGCCGGCGGGAGGCCACATAAAACTTTCTGCCAAAAAGAAAAAAGTTTCCGACGCGGGATATTTTCGTTGCGAATTCGTCGTCTCCGATGACGGCGCGGGCATGTCGCCCGAATTTATGCGGCGCATGTACGAAACTTTTGAGCGCGAAGAAACTTCCACGAAGACCGGACACATCAGCGCGGGTCTCGGCCTTGCCATAACAAAAAAACTTCTTGACGCGATGGGCGGTTCAATCGAGGCCGTGAGTGAAAAAGGCAAGGGCACAACTTTTACCGTCGGCTTGCCGTTTAAAATTTATCGCGAAGATGACGATAACAAAAAAGATGCGCCGATTGAAAAATTTTCCGCCGACGACAACGGCAGTCACAGAATTCTTTTGGTCGATGACATCGAACTCAACCGCTTGCTCGCCGAAACAATTTTGGAGGAGTCAGGCTTTTCAGTCGAAACGGTTGCAGACGGCGTAGAGGCGGTCGAAGCTTTCACAAAGCACCCGCCCGGCTACTACGACTTAGTTTTGATGGATATTCAAATGCCGATAATGAACGGCTACGAGGCAACGCGCGCGATTCGTGCGCTGGACAGACCCGACGCAAAAGTTTTGCCGATTATCGCGTTGAGTGCCAACAGTCGCGACGAAGACAAGCGCATGAGCTTGGAAAGCGGAATGAATTATCACATTGCCAAACCGTTTGACGTGGTGCAACTTATTGCAGCCGTCAACAAATATATTGCCGCAAGGAAAGAACTTTAAAGGAGATTGAAAAATGGAAATTAAGAAGGAACAAAACGGAAGCGCATTGACAATCAAAGTTATCGGAAGGCTCGACGCGGGCAGCGCACCCGACCTGTCTAAGGAACTGACGACCGCGCTTGACGGCGTGACGGACTTGACGTTCGACTTTGCAGAGCTCAAGTACATTGCCTCGGCGGGCTTGCGTGTTTTGCTCGTCGCCCAAAAGCGCATGAACAAACAAGGCTCGATGAAACTCGTCAACGTGAGCGAAGCCGTTTTGGAAGTTTTGGACATGACTGGTTTTGCCAGCCTTATGACGATTGCTTGACGGAGAAATTTTTATGGAAAAAATTACAGTTGACGCCGTGCTCGAAAATCTTCAAACGGTTATCGACTTCGCAACGGAAAAACTCGAAGAGCGAGATTGCTCGATGAAAGTCGTCATGCAAACGGAGCTTGTCATTGAGGAAATTTTCGTCAACATTGCAAGCTACGCCTATCACCCCGAAATCGGGCCTGCGACTTTTTGTATGGAGTTTGAAGAAAATCCTCACGCCCTGTTGATGACTTTTATTGACAGCGGCAAACCTTACAACCCGCTCGAACAAGACGCACCCGACACGACACTCGGTGTTGACGAACGCGAAATTGGCGGCCTGGGGATTTTCCTCGTTAGAAAAAACGTTGACGAAATTTCTTACGAGTACGCGGACGGAAAAAATATTTTGCGCATGAAAAAATTTTTCTGAGGTTGTTCGATGAAGTGGAACATACAAAAAAGGCTGCTCGTCCTCGTCATGGCGGCGGGGGTATTGTCATTCTTGGCTATGAGCGGCCTTTCTTTTTACGGCTTGTCGATTGTGCGCAACGAAATGCGCGAACTGGGCAACGACCTGGGCAGGGCGGGCGCGGACTTCACGAAAAATCTTGTCATGTACCAAATGAAAAAAACGCTCGGCGAATTGGCCAAAGCCCGCGCGGAATTCATTGACCACGAGACCGCGTTGATTCGTTCGGACGTGACGATTTTGGCCAACACCATGACTAAAATCGCTTCCAACCCGAACGACTACAAGCCCGTCAAACTTCCCAACCCGCAGTTCGCGCCGATTTTGAATACGCAAGCTTACTTTACCTATGGTCCCGACATTAAACGAAACGGCTTGACGCCCGAACTTGAACGAGAGATTGAACTTGCCGGAAACATTCGCACGTTTTTGGAACCGCTCGCGAAAACTTTAATCTATTACAAATCTTCCTGCTATGTCGGTTCTCGGCACGGCTGGTTTATTTGCTCCAGCGTCTTCCCCGACGTGAAAGGTGCTTTGCCGTTCGACGAGAGCGAATATTTCGATTACGACCCGCGCGAACGTCCTTGGTATCAATCGGCTCTTGAGGCAAAGATACCTGTTTTCTCCACTCTCTACACGCACATCAACAACAGCAAATATCAGCTTATCAGTTGCTCCGCGCCCTTCTACGACGCGGCGGGCAACATGGCGGGCGTCGTCGGCATTGACGTATCGAACAGCGACATTTATCAAACGATTGACGAAACAAACATAGGCAAGAACGGTTTCAGCTTTGTTTTGAACAACAAGGGCGAAGTGATTTTTTCTTCGCGCAACGCGAGCAGTATAATCGCTGCGTCCGGCGGGGGCGATTTAAGAAATACTCCGGGAAAAACTTTGGCTTATGCCGCCATGCAAATGGTAAATGGAAAGAGCGGAATTTTGCCCGTGACGGTCGACGGCGAAGAATATTTTTTGGCGTACGCGCCCATGAAAACTGTCGGCTGGAGTTTTGCCACGCTGACTTTGCGCAAAGAAATTACCGCCTTCGCCGACAACAGCAAAGATTATTTTATCGCGCAGGTCGAAAACTTTACTTTGCGCCTGCAGGACGAATATATTTTCATGACGTTTTTTGCCGCGCAGTTGCTTGCGATTATGCTTTACATGTTGTACACGGCAAGCAACAATCTTTCTGCGCGTCTTGTCAAACCGATTTACGAACTGTCGGACACCGTCCGCGAAATTTCCGGCGGCAACCTCGATAAAAAAATTGACATTAAAACCGGCGACGAGATTGAGCACCTCGGCGTTTGCTTCAACGCGATGACCGACGAGCTAAAAAATTATATGACGAACTTGACGAAAGTCACCGCCGAAAAAGAACGCCTTGCCACGGAGCTTGACGTCGCCACGGAAATTCAAAGCGGCATGTTGCCAAAAGATTTTCCCGCGCGCAAGGATTTTGAACTCTTCGCGACGATGACGCCCGCTAAAGAAGTCGGCGGCGATTTTTACGATTTTTATATGCTCGACGAAAAACATCTGGCAATAACCGTTGCGGACGTTTCAGGCAAAGGAATTCCCGCCGCGCTCTTCATGGTCATTTCAAAAACCGTGCTGAAAAATTTTGCGGTCTCGACGCACCACCGCGAAGGTCTTGCCGAAGTCGTCGCCGCCGCCAACGATAAACTCTGCGCGAACAACGAGGCGATGATGTTCGTGACGGCTTTTATCGGCGTGCTCGATTTGGATACGGGCGAATTTACTTTCGTCAACGCGGGACACAATCCGCCTGTGGTTTATCACGCGGAAGAAAATCATTGCGATTTCATGGACGTTGAGAAAAATTTTGTTCTCGGCCCGATGGACGAAATTCCTTTCATTGAGCAAAAAATTTTCCTCAAGCGTGGCGATTTGCTTTTCCTTTACACCGACGGCGTGACTGAAGCTTTGAACGTTAAAGAAGAAGAATATTTGCCCGACCGATTGATTGCGTTCATGAACTCGACGGACTGCAAAGCCGACTTGAAGACGCTGATAAAAAATGCGCACGACGATTTATCAAAGCACGTGGGCGAAGCTGAACAATCGGACGATATTACAATGTTCGCGTTGAGGTTCAAAAAATGAAATTTAATATTCACCAAAAAGTTTTGATACTCGTTTTGGGCGCGGGGCTGGTGACTTTTCTCGTGCTCGGAATTTTTTCTTACTTCGGCAAAAATATCGTTCAACGTGACAGAGCGGCAATGAGTGCCGAACTCGGCGAAAAGAGCGCGAAATATACTGACACGCTGTTAATCGAACAACTCAAGCAGACGCTCGGCGAACTTGCCGAAGCCAAAGCGCAGTTCATCGATAGGGAAATGTCCGTTACGCGCGAAGACGCTACGATTTTGGCAAACGCAGTGACCGAAATAATGTCGCACCCCGAAAATTATTTGCCGAAGCGATTGCCCGACCCGCGCACCGATCAGATTCACAACGGCGAACTTTACAGAATCTACGCTCCCGACATTCGCGACCATATCACTCCCGAAATTCAGCGCGAACAAGATTTGGCGGCCAACATCAAAGATTTTTTGCCCGAACTTTTAAAGAGTTATGCCGGCTTCAATGCGACAGCTTTTGTCGGCGGCGAAAAGGGCTGGTATATTTGCGCCCGCCTTGTCGCCAACAAGAACAGCAACAAAATCGACTACATCACGCCGATTTATTTTTCGCATGAGAGAATTTACGATTTCGACCCGCGCAAACGTCCTTGGTACATCGCCGCGAAAAATGCCAATGCGCCTGTTGTCTCCGACCTGTACAGCTCAATTGATTCGGGTGGCTATCAGCAAATCGGCGCGTCCGCTCCTTTTTATGACGCGGAAGGAAATTTTCTCGGCGTGGCGGGGCTGGACTCTTCCAACACCGACCTTTACAACTGGATTAACGAATTCACCGTGAGCAAAGGCAACGTCAATTTCGTACTGAACACGAAAGGCGAAATTGTTTTCTCCACGCAAAAGACCGGCGTCCTTGCCGTGAATAATTCCGTAAACGACATCGTCGAACGTGAGGGCGGGAACGATTTAAGAAACCACTCAGAAGAGTCTTTGGCGGCGGCGGCCAAAAGTATGGTCGCGGGCGAGCAAAACGTTGTGCCCGTCAGTTTGAACGACGAAAATTTTTATCTGGCGTACGCGCCGATGCCGGAAACCGGCTGGAGTTTCGGAGTGCTCATTCCCGCTGAAGAAATTTCAGAGGCGACAGAAGGCACTCAAGATTATTTTTTTGAGCAGGTCAAAAGACTTCAACAGCAAATGCTCCAAGATTATTCGCAAATCAACAATCTTGTCGTGGCTATTCCCGTTGCCTTGCTGATAATTTTGTTTTTGATGAGCATGAATCTTTCGCGGCGTTTCGTCAAACCGATTCGCGAACTGTCCGACGGCGTGCGCGAAATTTCTTCAGGCAACCTCGACAAGAAACTTAACATTCACACCGGCGACGAGATTGAACACCTTGCCGCGTGCTTTAACGCGATGACTGACGAGCTAAAAGTTTACATGGAAAACTTGACGAAGGAGACCGCCGATAAGGAACGCCTTGCCACGGAGCTTGACGTCGCCACGGAAATTCAAAGCGGCATGTTGCCAAAAGATTTTCCCGCGCGTGATGATTTTGAACTCTTCGCGACGATGACGCCCGCTAAAGAAGTCGGCGGCGATTTCTACGATTTCTATTTCCTCGACGAAAAACATTTGGCGATAACCGTCGCGGACGTTTCTGGCAAAGGGATTCCCGCCGCGCTCTTCATGGTCATAAGCAAAACTATTTTGAACAACTTCGCCGCGAGTTTTTATAAGCAAAACGGACTGGCACCCGTCGTCGCCGCCGCCAACGAGCAACTCTGCGCGAACAACGAAGCGATGATGTTCGTGACGGCTTTTATCGGCGTGTTAGATTTGGAGACGGGCGAATTTACTTTCGTCAACGCGGGACACAATCCGCCCGTGGTTTATCACGCGGAAGAAAATCATTGCGACTTCATGGACGTTGATAAAAATTTTGTTCTCGGTCCGATGGACGGCATTCCCTTCAACGAACAAAAAATTTTCCTCAAGCGCGGCGATTTGCTTTTCCTTTACACCGACGGCGTGACCGAAGCTTTGAACGTCGCGGAGGAAGAATATTTGCCCGACCGTTTGCTTGCGTTCATGAACTCGACGGACTGCAAAGCCGACTTGAAGACGCTGATAAAAAATGCGCACGACGATTTGGCAAAACACGTGGGCGAAGCTGAACAATCGGACGATATTACAATGTTCGCGCTCAGGTTCAACGGCAAGCCGTAAAAAAAAAAAATTTTCCCCGATAAAATTTCGGGGAATTCTTTTTGTAAAGCGCGATTAATTTTTTCCGCTTAATTTATAACGTTGCAAAACTTTTTCCAAAGAAGTGACGCCCGCGACCGCTCCGACTTTCTCGACCGAACAACTCGCCGCCGCGCAAGCAAATCGTCCGCAATCTTCAAGCGACCAACCTTCCGACAAGGCGTACAAAAATCCTGCGGCAAAACAATCGCCCGCGCCCGTCGTGTCGATAACTTTTTCGACGCGGCAAGCGGGAATTTCAATCAGCTCATCTTTCGTGGCGATGACGCAACCTTTGCCGCCGCGTTTGACAACCGCGCACTTCAAGCCGCACGCAAGCAACGCCGAAATATTTTTGTAAACGTCATCGTCGCCCGTCAATGTCGCAAGCTCCGCCTCGTTCGGGAAAAAATAATCCGCCAAGCTCAACAAAATTTTTAAATCGTCCAAAGTTTCTCCGTTTTTTGCTCGCGTCGCGTCGAACGCCAAAATTCTTGACTGCGATTTAATCCGCTTGAAAATTTTTTCTGTCGCGGCGATGTCTAACAGCGGCGAAACAAACATACTCGCCAGGCAAACGATTTCGCCCATGCCGTCGACGTAAGGCAAAATATCTTCCGCCGATAATTTTCTAAGACTGCTGCGCGGGTTCGTCAGAAAATGTCGTTCGCCTTGCGCGTCGACCAAAACTATATTGACGCCCGTCGCCAAGCCTGCCTCGACTTTCACGCCCGCCACGGACAAATTATTTTCTTCGGCGTAGTTTAAAATTCTTTTGCCCGCGTCGTCGTCGCCGACTTTGCTAATCCATTGAACTTTTTTTCCGAGCCGCGAAAGGACAATCGCCTCGTTCAATGCGTCGCCGCCGAAAGAAATTTTTATAAAGTCCGTCGGCGTTGAACTTCGCGAAAAAATTTTCTCGTCGACCGCGCCGACTAAGACGTCGATGACGCCCGCTCCGATTACAGAAATTTTTTTCAAAACTTTTCCCTCCCAACGTGGGCAGTTTAATCAACGTCGCCGAAAATTTCAAGCGGGCGTTGTGACAAATGCAACCGTATGCTAAAATTGCGAATGATATAATCGGAAAAATTTTTATCTGGAGGTGAGCGGCGTTGACCGGAGAAGATTTATGCGGCGTTCCGCTCTTTAAAGATTTGTTGCCGGACGAGATAGAAAAATTTATGAAGTTCACGGGCACGACGGTTAAGCGTTATCCGCGCGGCGAAAGAATTTTGGAGGCCTTCGCGCCCAACGCAAATATCGGAATCATCGTCAAAGGCGAAGCACAAATTCTTTCGCTTGACAGGCTCGGCAACGAAACAGTTGGACACTCGCTCGAAAGCGGCGCGATGTTCGGGACGGTCTCTGCCATTCTCGGCGAAGATTTAATCGCGACCAGCGTTCAGCTCACGACCGAAGCCGTTGTCATGTGGTTGCCGTATCGTTCGTTGCTCGTGGCGGGGCCGAAACTCGGACGCATGCACGGAATTGTCATGAAAAATCTTTTGGAAACTTTCAGCCGCAAAAATGTTTTGATGATGCAAAAGGTCGAACTGCTCAGCCAAAAAACTTTGCGCGAACGAATGATTTTATATCTCCTGCAACGCGAACGCCGACAAGGCTCGGAGCGGGTGCGCGTGCCGGGGCGCGTTCAGTTGGCAAAAGAATTGGAGTGCAACCGCTCGGCTTTGACGCGGGAAATTTCGCAAATGCAATCCGAAGGGCTTGTTGAGTGCGGCGAAAAATGGATGCGCCTCAACAAGAAAAAAATTCAGTGATTGTCTTCGACGACGTGAG
>Ga0310694_10005493_pt1 | contig 12120 bp, 20 predicted proteins | sample 174DNAGHGhighgp2_FD_203884 | JGI IMG/M metagenome (GOLD analysis project Ga0310694, IMG submission 203884) | Sheep rumen microbial communities from Palmerston North, Manawatu-Wanganui, New Zealand - 1742 DNA GHGhigh gp2 (v2) (version 2) | ecosystem: Host-associated > Mammals > Digestive system...
CGTCTTTCGTCGTTGTCATTTATTAGACCTCGTAACATAATATTCTTTAGTTTCTTTTTGTGCTTGATTGTATTCGTCAGCCCAAGCGTCGATATATTCATTCCATTTCTTTTCAGGAGAATTAGCTTTCTTCTGTTCGGCAATGAATTTCTCGTTTAGTTTCTTGTAATACTTGTCCTGGTTCGCGCAAGGGAACGGACAACTAGTACAACCGCCGCAGTTAAAGAAACTATAGCACCATACATTATCATGGCAGTATGTCGGACATTCTTGCAGGTAACGGATATAAGTAGCGAGCTTTTCTTCATGTGTGATATTCAATTCTTTTTCGAGAACTTCCATCAACCTGTCGTTAAGATCTTCTTCCGTTCCGTTATTTTCGATAACCGACAATACGTCAGGCGGATCCATACTTTGAACCGGCATGAGGTCGGACTTGTAAATATTCAGATATTTTTCGTCTTGTGTCTTATCAAGCATCATGAGCAAATCAGAATTCTTTCTGGCCTGTAACCTTTCTAATCTGATTTTTTCATCAGCCTTTACCATGATAACGGTATCGATGGATAGGTAACTACGGCACCAGCCGAGTTCTGATGTCAATGCTGCTTCGAGAAAGATAACTTCCTTGCAGTTATTATCTGAATAAAAACGACTTAACGAATCGAGCATTGGCCACATCACAGCTTGCATGATGTCATTACGCCAACGTTTGGCGTTTTCATCGTCTCTCGTAAAGACGACCGTCAATAGCTTATATGTGTCGATCATTCCATCTTCATTAAGAACCCAAGGTCCAAGATTATAAACAATGTCTCGGAATGAAGTTGGTTCCTGATAATATTTCTTGAATTCGGAATCCATATCGATTACTTTATAATGTTTCTTACGGAGAAGTTCAGAAACCTTAGACTTCCCGCTAGCCATTCTTCCGGTAATTAAAACAAATCTAGCCATGGTTAAAACCCGTCGTTAAAACCGCCTTCGTCATATCTGCTCATGAAATGTTCCCAAAGGCGATTGTTGTATTCTTCTTCAATAATCATTTCCTCTAGTTCAGCTTCACGCAAGAGTTCTTCTTCTGTCTTTTCGTCATCCATGATATGCATACAAAATTTCTTTAAGAGTTTTCTGACGTAATTCAGTTCCTGTCGTCCAGCATGCATTGAAGAACAAATCGCTGAACTGCTTAATGTCTGCGAATTTCAAGAACTGCTTTACTGCCGTAGACGACAAATGCTTTGTATGCTTGTCTGCTGCGAAATATACGTAATTCAGTTCGAATTTCATATTTTTCTTGAGCACAATATTATATTCACGCTGTGATTCTTCGAAATCCATGTCAGCCTGGTTACGAATACCGCGAATGACAGTGGTAATGCCTTTGGATTCGCAATATTCGGTAAGTCCTTTGTCAGTGACATCATAGGAAATTTTCTTTTCGCATGTCGTATCTTTGAAAAAGTTCTTAATCCAGGTCATACGTGTCTTAGCCGGAACAGAATAATTCTTATTCGGATTCGATGCGACAAGAACAATAACCTTGTCGAAAACCTGTGCTGCTTGGTAAATCGTAGTCAAATGACCCGGATGAACCGGATTAAATGAACCAGGGAATACCGCAATATTTTTAGTCTTCTTCGATTTCATTTTTATCCTCTTCATGAGACTGGACTTTACGCAAGCTTTCCAGGATGATTCTCAATTTTTCATGTTCTTCTTTACTGAAGTCATATTCTTTGTCACCGTATGCAAGCGTACAAACATCGTCTATGACCTGAGCAATCGTCGGTTTTTTCGGATAGGCTTTTTTCCATGCCCATTTTTCCGAACGGTCATAATCGGGTTCAGGAATTTTATGTTCAAACTGACCTTCATACCAACTTTTGTAACGGTCGCTATAATCCCAGTCAATCAGACGTTCAATACCGAAGTTATCCAACAGACCTTCACGGCCTTTCGGCGAAAGGTTATGCAGAATTTCGGCAATTTCACAACATTTCCTGAAATCGGCTACGACGCTATCATAGAAACGTTGGCAATTGAGGTGACGAATTCTCCAGAGTTTATCACGCTGGGCTTCATATTTTTCGTATTCGTCAAAACTCAAATCTTCATAGTTCGGATGTACAGCTTCAATCGGCGTAGAGTAATCACCTTTGACACGAATATGAACTGCGGATAGTTCCATAAACTGTTGAAGTTTTGACAAGAATTTCTGTGTTTCACCAATTGTCTGGTCGTCTTCGCGATCACGAAGAGAACCGATTACGGTAACGAAACCGTAATTAAAGGTTTCTCCGTCTTCAGAAGAAAATGAACTCGGTGAAACAGGAGGGTTTACGAAGAATTTTACCGGACCTTCAGAGCCAGTAATATCAAAACCGTTACGACGAGTCATTTTGATAGCCCATTCGATATAGGCTACGATACGATCTTTGCTGCCAGACTGAAACGGCAATTGTGCATTAAATGTTCCGCGAATATATGTCCAATGACTCATTATTATTACTCCTTGTTACCGCCTAAATATAATAAAAACGGGTCTACATGTCAACCCGTTTTACACTATTTTCTGTCTCGAAGGATGAGCCCTTAAGTTTTGGTTTTTTCCTTAGAAGCTTATCGAATTCTTTAGTTAATCGTTGTGAATCGGATAAAGATTTTCGAGACTTCTTCGGTTTAGGCTTAAAAACTGTCGGAGTATCTGTTACTTCTCGGTCAACTTCTAATATTTTCCAACCATGTGATTTAAAGATTGCCTTTGCTTCGTTTATTGTCATTTTTAAATCTCAGTAACTTTTTTAACTCTCAATAAATTGTCGTATTTTTCAGCTGTAGACTTTAATTGTTTAATTTCTTTATCTTCATATACGACTGTAAAATTTGTATCTGATAAATTTTTAAAACATTTGGCTTTCCATAATGCAAGAAGCTTATTGGCATTCTTCTGCCCGGGAATTAAATATCCTCTTCCAGGATATGAAATAGTGGAAGAAGAATAACGGATAGCTTTCTTACAATAATAACACAGGAACTCTTCCTCGTTATATTTTACATTTTTCCATTTCGGATGCCAAAGATTCAAAATAGATGGATTCTTCTTATACTGTACGATATAATACCAGCCATCCCAGTTAGGAATAGTTCCAGAAATTTCATCATGAAATCTTGAAAGCATGTCAGTCTTTATAATTCTGAATTCCATTATTCCCTCAAGAATTTTTCATATTGCTGTGTCATTGTCATTTTTTCCGGGCGTTGCTTTGTAACAAGCATAATAAACAAAATTGTCGGGTTAATAAATATATGCTTGATTAATGATATAACAATCAGAACCGGGAATGTAACTACCCAGCTGAATGTACAAATATACCAGATATAAAACATCGTATATGTCAATGCATGGTTATTTTCATCATCATACCAGTTCTCATGATTTACAAGATATGTGACATAGAAAGCCCAGCCGAGAATATTAATAATTAAGAATAATATCGGAAGACACTGGTTATTTTGTAGAAATAAGACAAATGGATTTGGTTCACGATATTTACCCATCGAATATAATAAAAAGATAAAACTGGTCATCGATGTAAAAATCGATATAATTAATGAAATAATGCCAAAAACGGAGCTCTCTCCATTCTGTAAAACATCGCCATGCATTTTCCTTAGTATATTTCTCATTGTAATTACCTTTTTAATAAAGTGTCATACTGTTCTGTTATTGTTTGTTTTGTTTTCTTCCTAGTTCCAGAAAGCAAACGGATTAAACCGATAGTGCAATCGTAGAAAATGAACTTACCTATTATTCCAAGTGCAATTGCTGGATAATAAATCGCCCAACTGAACGTAAGAATATACCAGAGATACCATAACGTATATGATAACACATGGTCTTCCTCATGTTCGAACCAGGCATCGCGATTCGATGCATATATACCGTGAAATACCCAGCCAATCGCAGACATAATACATAATGTTGTCGGAATCCACTTATGTGCCTTTAGCATAAGAGTCGTACTGTCATTCAAATTACTAAAATGTGCACACATTGTAGTAATGAAGATAAATACTCCTATTTCAAGAGCACAGACGTAGATAAAAAACGACGTATTACCTTTTAGAATATCAGATTTTGACATATTATGCCTTAATAGCTTCATTTAACTTCTGCATGACAAACTGGTTAAGTCCAGCATCACCGTGAGGCAAGAAAAGCATAGTCTGCTTATTTGAATTCATGTAAAGGTCATTAATAAACGAACCCACAGCAACAGAACGACTCTTTCCTGAACGACAATGGATATACCAGTATTTTGCCGTTTCGAAATTGTCTTTAATGAACTTTACGAGCTTGCTTGCCTGTTCATCGGTAATTCCATAAGCAATACCGTATTTTGTTTCCATATATTCCATAACAATGTCGTCAAAATCGAGATTAATGACATTATGGCTATCCTGCTTGAACCAGTGTTCGTCATATTCATGCTTATGGTTACGAAGATAATTTTCCTGAATATCATGTGTACAGCCTATAGAAATACAGGCTACGTTATCAGGAACATTCTGTGCATCAGAATGCCAACCGTAACTGTACATGTAATTATTGAATGACTTATGCGGATATACATGTATTAGAATACGGTCTGCCGGGGCAAGAGGCTTATCGTACGGAATATTCTGCGGTATCATACTCATTCCTTATAGTTTCGAATTCTACGGCAGTTTCCTGTACCGTATCGTGTTCAAATGGCACGCCTTCACCGATTTTCTGTTCTTCTTCCATAATTATCCTATTGATTTAAGAATATCAAATTCTTCCTGTGTAAAGCAATTAGTCACGAAGTCGGAGTAATTGTACTTCTGGTTAACAATATAGTAATATGGTTCAGTTTCGTAAATAGGTCCGATTAAATCAATGCCAACAAGTCTTGATTCCATGACTTTTACACAGAACCAATCCTTACTAATAGGAACGATTTTAACTTCAGTTCCGTTCGGAAGCATGGTCATTTTCGGATCCATTTTCAAGTAGAACAGGTATTTCTTAACTGGTACCTTTTCTAAGGCATACTTACGGTAATGGTTATACTTCCATTTCAGGATTTCTTTCTTTCTCTTGTAAATATCGAGAGACTGAATCAACCTGTTCTTAAATTCCTTACTGAATTCATCAAGAGTAAGTTCAGTATTACCGAAGCATAGCTCTTCGTCATGCATAAGGGTTGCTTGCTTGAAGTCAACCGTATGTGTCCAGAACTTGGTACGCTTGAAAATCGGAAGAATTTCAAATCTATCATGAAGTAAGGTATCGAAGTCCTTCTTGAACTTAAAACTTGACGCGAACATGATTTTATCAAAAATGAAACTACCAAACTTAGTCAAAAGAACTCGCTGGTTTAATTCCAAGTCAATATATGAAAATTCTACACCGCCACCAGTATACGTAACGATAATACCTTGCTTGCCAAGTTCTTCCACATCATAACAGTCTTTAAACTGAAAGTCAGGCATATTACCTCCGGGTAATGAAACCTAGTGCATAAAGGACAAAGTAAATCACTGCGGCGAACAGGATTACCGGCAAGAATGCATAAATCAAGCAGATAATTAAAATAATCCAAGGCAGGTTAAAGTAATTCCTGTCAGTTACGATAAACCATATGCAAAGGATTGTTGCGATGATAAGCCAGGCTGAAATAATCATTTTTTATTTTCCTCTATGAGTTTAAGTTTTTGTTCTTCAAGTTCTGCGTCATGCCGAGCGATGAGGTCCTTAAGAGAATCCTTACGTTCTTCGGCATATTTAAGATTTTGCCGCCAGCGTTCTATGGTATAGTCCTTTCCTCCGCCTTTTGCAATCTTCTTGGTAAGCTTTTCGATTTCCTTATCGCATTCTACGATTGACCTGTCATAATCGTTATGCCACCAGGGCTTATCGCTATAGAAATGCGCAGTAGAAGTACGAACCATAGTATTAGAATCGGTACATGATCCTTCCATTGCCGCGGATTGCCAAAGAAACGGGAACAGGTCTTCAAGGCAATTGATTTCAACCTTATTCCCTTTCAAATAGATTATATCTTTTTCCGTGTCTATAGATTCCTTAAGCGTACCGTAAGCACAGCGGCCAAGATCATTAAAACAATTAAGTGTAAAAACCATATTATAACCTCTAGCTTAAAATATAGCAAAAATTACTATTTTGTAAACTATTCACCCAAGATTTTGCGATACTTTTGGTAGTTCTTATTTACTGACCCGACATACTTCATGGTTTCAGGCGGAATAAATGCAGAATTATCACCATTCATATGAAGCTTGTAATTAGCAGCAATCTTTGGCCCACCGTTATATCCAGCCGAAACGAGTTCGCTCCTGTCATACTTCTGTTTTAGTATGTAGATATAGAGAATACCGATTTTGATATTCTTCTTCAAATCATAGATGTCTCCTTCCTCGTACGGATAACCGTATCGCCTTGCAATAGAGACAAACGTCGAAGGCATAATTTGCATAAGACCGCGAGCGCCGACATTTGAGATTGCCTTGTAGTTAAACCTGGACTCAGTCTGAATTAACGCCAGTGCATAGCTATATTTGACACCGATACGATCACACTCATCATAAATCAAAGTAGCGAGCCTAAGGCATTCCAATTCATTGAAATCAGAACGAACATCCTTGATGATAAGCTGGCCGTTTGTGACCTTATACTTTCGGATAGACGATTCTTCAATTCCGAGCTTGAGCTTATCAATTTCGTTGATAAGGCTATCTTGCTTCATGCTTGATTCTGCAAGAAGCTTATTGACATGCTTTATCAGTTCTGCATTTTTCTCAGAATGCATTTGATAAATATTCATCGACGCGATTGCCAGGAGCAATGCGATGCAGAAGAAATTGATGAACTGTCTGTATTTGCGATTGAATCGCTTCAGAGATACTAGAAATGTTTTCATGATTATAGTGTATTGTTTATTTCGGCAAGTGTATTTATATAGTCCATTACGCTTTCATATGGAATCTTGGTATTTCCACCGCCGCCATTGTGGGCATTAACGATAAATTTTACTACTTCAAGTGCAGTCTTTAAAAATTCATCAAACTGAGTTTTCGGTTTTAATACGTTAAACGATACACAAGATATATTATTCCGAAAATTTATTTCAGATGAAGATATTGTAAGAGTATTCCAACGAGTATACTTTAATTCAAGTTTAATTACCGTAAATTTCCGATGAGGATGTTCTGCCATTGCAAATGACAAGAATTCCACTGTTAACTCGTTTCCTGTAGGTCCATAAACTGCAATGTGATTCTTACCAAGGCAGAGTTCCTTGATTTTATCTACCAATATTTCGTATTCTCTTAACATCAACTATAATATAGAAAAAGGGCTGACTTTCGTCAACCCTTAATAGGTAAAACAAATTGTTTAGAATTCGGTAAGACTGTCTCTGTCGTAGAAGTCTTCATCCGGGTTCTTTTCCGGGAATTCTTCAAGTTCAGTGCCGTATTCGAATTCGTCGTCATCTTCGATTTCGTTATCATCGAGTGTATCGGCAACGAGATCGTCTACTTCATTATCGGTAGGACCTTCAGCCGGGTTTCCAAGAAGAACATCCTGGTCAACATCCGGATAAACCTTTTGAAGAAGGTCAAGTCCGTCAGGCATGATGAACCACTTGTTACGAGAGTTATCGTACTTGATGAAATAGTTATCGGTCATTGCAGCAAACATGCTCTGGTCAGTTCCTTCGCGAATTCCGGCGATTTCCTTAAGCTCAGCCGGTTCAAGATAACCACCGTTATCATAAAGAGCCTTAAGAACTTTGATGTAGATACGGTCTGCTGACGGTTTCGAGAAGTTATAGCTATACTTGCTTTCGACAATATACCCATTTTCCTTAAGAAGATTCAATGCGTTTTTAACTTCTGCAGATTCTGCCGTAACTGGACGATTTGCACGACGTCCAATGCTGAAAATATCTTCAATAGCTTCGACCGCATTGTTATAATCACATGACTTCTTATCGACTGCCTGTAAAACCTTGAGAACAAGATTCTTAATCAAAGACAGATTACCGCTCGGAACATTAGACTTAGATGCTTTACGAATATAATTATAAACGTCTTCAAGTCCATTAATATTAACTTCGTTAATCATAATTTCTCCTGTTTTATATTATTTATAGCTATTCTGAATCTCTTTTAACGAAAAGCGTAAATCCAATAAAGCCAATAAAATAAAGCAGGGCAAGAATTAAATACAACGTATTGGAAGTAAAGACATTGGCAAGAACCGGGCCTGCGATACCAGCCATACCCCAACCGCTTAGCGTCATGGCATGTACTGTAGATACACAGGAATTTCCAAATCTTTTGGCGAGCAAGGACGGAAGACAGCTGAAGTTTCCACCGTAAGAGAATTCACAGAATAAGATACCAATAAGAAGAAGAATCGGCTGTTGCGTATAACAAAGGAACGCTCCTAGAATACCCAGACTGCAAACCCAGTGATATGCCGCTTTTCTTCCTATTTTATCCGACGCCGTACTCATGCCGAACCTACCGCCGACGTTGGCAATAGCCGTTAACGACATGAGCATTGCAATAGCTGTAAATCCGGATCCGAGCAATAATCCCTTTTCCTGTGAAATCAAAGCGAGACCGCATGTAATGTTGATAAAGAACATGAACCAGATAGAAATATATTCTTTCGTCAGGAATTTCGCTTTCCATAGGTTCTTATAAGGAACAGCGGTATAGATTGTCGAAATAAATGCAGGATTCGGCTTGTATAGCCAGGAAGAAAGACTCATGACACCAAGGAATATCGAACCCATTAGGAGGAAAACAACCGGTAACGAGAAACTGGTCAGGAAATATTCAATCATAGGCGAGGCGACGAATTTACCGAGTCCGAAGCCCGTAATCGCGAGACCTGAAGCTAAACCCTTATGGTCGCTGAAGTTAGCCATGAGCTGCTTAATCGGCGACGTATAGCCGATTCCAGTTCCGCATCCCATGAAGGCACATGCGATGTAGTAAAGCGGGAGAAATCCGGAATAAACTGATAACGAAAGCATAAACATACCGACAGCGAACAATATGGTCGATACGATAGCCATTCGTTTCGGATTCATCTCGACGAAACGGCCGAAAGCTGCAGCTCCCATTCCCAAGAAAAAGATAATGAGGGTAAACCCGATGTCAGCCTGGAATTTGCTAATATCGAAAGCCTCCATTATATTCTTTGCATACTGTGAATAGTTATAGACACTGCCTAATGAAATAGGCAGAATCAAACCTGGAATTAAAATATTTAAGTATCTGTTTTTCATAGTACATTATTTATTACGCAAGATTTTTACAATATTTTCAACAACTTGGTCATATCCTGCAATGTTACCATCGACTCTGGTATATTCGATGCCGTTGTCATTGAGAAAGTCAAGAATACGTTGGTCGATATTTCTGGCTTCTTCTTCGGTCTGGTTTCTTCCGTTAGGATTATAATCTTTCCGGCGGTCGACAAAGATATTGAACGTATTTTTATATTTCTTTGCCTCGTAAAGACATACATCCTGATAAGGCTTTTCGTTCGTGTACATTGCCCCGATGGCAATCGGACTATCGGTAACGATAACATCTACCTTTCCGAGAAGTCGAGCAACCTTAAGGCATTGTTTGCCAGTAACATAGAGCTGACAGTGCTGAAGAACGAACTGATCGCCTTGCCATACTCGATCCTTTGCATATTCTGAGACATATTCAGAATCGACACCTGCCATCTTGAGTTTTGCGAAGATATAAGCGGCCCCCGTCGATTTCCCCGCCCCAGGGCCAGCATACAAATTGACTAATAATGTATTTTTCATTTTTATTCCTCTGTAACAGTTTCAAATATAGCAAAAAATTTGTTACGTATAAGAAAACTGGAAAAAATCTGTATTTACAAAATCGCTCCAGTTTGCTATATTTATTGACATGAAGATTGAATTAGATACAATACAGAATGACCTTTTGAAGACTGGCATGAAGCTCGCTTCTGCTATTTCTCATATCAAGGCTCCAGGCAACAGGCTTTACCAGGCCTATCTCGTCGGTGGCTGTGTTCGAGATATTGTCAGATGGAAGCTGGGTCAGATTGAATTCCCTGAAATTCACGACATTGACATCGCGACCAACATGCCGATTGCCGAATTGCAGAAGAACTTCAGAACTGCAAGCAACAACGGCGAGGCTCACGGTACGATTCTCGTGTTCATGGACGGAATTCCTTTCGAAGTAACTCAGTTCAGAACCGACGGTAAGTATACTGACGGTCGTCGTCCTGATACTGTTAAGTTTACTGATGACTTCATGCAAGATTGCGCTCGCCGTGATTTCACGATTAACGCGATGGGTCTTACTGGTAACGGTATCGTATTCGACTACTTCGACGGTATCAAGGATATTGAACGAAAGTGGATTCGTGCAGTCGGTGATCCTGTGCAAAGGTTCTCTGAGGACACTCTGAGAATTATGCGCGGTATTCGATTCATGACTAACTTCGATTACGGTATTTCTGATAAGACGTTCGAAGCCATGAAGACTGTTGTTGACAAGTATACGTGGAAGCTTGACACTATGTTGTCATATCCCAGGATCCGCGACGAGATTTCCAAGGTCAAGACGAACCATGCCGGATTTTTCGGTCTTCTCGAAAAGACTGGTATTCTGAACTGGCTTATCGCATTCAAGCATATGGACAAGAAGAACTTGATTCTTCGAATCCAGCGTGTTCCCCATGTCGACTCGAACAACATCTTTGCGATTATCGCATTCGGCGAAGACAAGTATACTCTGCACCGGCTGGCCGGTACTCGTGAAGATAGTCGTTTGCTCAAATGGTATAACTACATGGCAAAGAAGCTTGACGAGACACAGGAGAACATGTCCTGGGATAGCGTTGTCAAGTTCGTCGAGGGCGATTACAAGGCTGTTCTCGCAATGACGCAGAAAGTCCCCGCGTGGCATAACAGGATTAAGCCTGCTTTGCAGCTTGCCAAGGACAAGCCAGACATGAAGGCGATTACCAAGGCGGTTCAGGATGCGGGTACGAAACCTGGTCCACTGTTTGGTCTTGCGGTCGATGCTCTTGTCGAGGCCGATTACGTCGAAAAGGCAAACAAGCTCAAGTTCTAAAAAATAAACCCGGTTTTGAACCAGGTTTTCTTTTATCTTTGGAATTTTCTGTTATACAGGACTTTCTTATTTACTTCGTTGACTAACCAGCAGCTTTTATTTTCGGCTTCCCGTGCATCGTCTCGAAGTTTCTTACAGTAATACTTATTCGGCGGAAGAACATTGACGGCAGTATCATATTGTACCAAAGTATCGTTATCCATCGCATAATTAAAAAATACATCCTGTACGTATCTGGCATAAATAGACACGAATGATTCATCATACATTTTTGTCTTTTTGCCGTATTCTGTTGCTCGCTTAATCAGTTCGTCATAATCTTGAGCTTCGATTGCAAGATACATTTTATCAAGGTCATATATTCCGTCTGATTTGGGCTGTTGCGGAACAAAACCGATTCCTCTAATGCCCTTAGCATTGTTATGCGTACAGAAATTGTTTATAATTTCATGTGCATCGCTAACATAGACCTGTTCATTTAATTTTCGTTCTTCTTCTGTCGTCATAAGTACCTCAGTCTAAATTTTTATCTATAATTTTTTCAATACTGTTATTTAATATTTTCAATATTTCTTTCATTAATAAATCGATTCTATTTTTAAGATCATCGTATGATTTCGCATAATGACTATTATTACCAATATAAGATAGAATATATTTATCACGGCCGGAGATACATATATCGTCATACATCTTAAATGCACCGTTGTCACTATTCCATATAACCGGATAGTCATGAATATCCGCAAAAATATCGGCACGTAGCATACCCATGACGATACCGCTTCCTTTTTTATAATATGGTTCTAGTCCGAGATCCTTTATAATCTGGGCAGCTTCTTCCTGATCATCCGTTACGAGTCTGTCGTTTACTATATTCATTTTAGTCCAATACCGATAATGTGCTTTCAATGTCAGAAT
>Ga0310694_10005495_pt1 | contig 12119 bp, 7 predicted proteins | sample 174DNAGHGhighgp2_FD_203884 | JGI IMG/M metagenome (GOLD analysis project Ga0310694, IMG submission 203884) | Sheep rumen microbial communities from Palmerston North, Manawatu-Wanganui, New Zealand - 1742 DNA GHGhigh gp2 (v2) (version 2) | ecosystem: Host-associated > Mammals > Digestive system >...
CCGGACTCTTTGACAACAGCAACGGACGCGCACTGCCAGCACTCTACGAATTGGAAAACTTCAAATAACATTACTAACAAAAAACAAAACAAACTTATGAAGAAAATCTTTACTTTGACGCTATTGGCACTGACCCTGGGGACGTTGGGGGCCAATGCACAGTCGCTGCGGAAAACATGGGATTTCCGCAATGGTTTCAGTCAGAAGACCATCAATGCCCTGAAGGGCGACCAGGAGGAGTTTGGTGCCGACAAGTACTGGCGCAACTACGAGAGCGATGCCACGAAGGCCGACGAGGCACACTTCTGGAATGCCTCTAAGGATGCCAGGAACGGTGATGGTTATGCCTGCACACACAATGGTGGCATGGAGAAGGTCATTCCCGATCTGGATGGTCTGGTGCTCGGCATGTCCAACGCCAAGAAGTTTGTCGTCACCTACAACGGTTCAACCACTCCCAACGAGTTTGAGAGCGATGGCGGTCCCGCCATTGGCGAACCTATCCCCCACGGAACGAGCTATGTGTGGCTCAACGGTAAGAACGAGACCATCAAGTTCAAGGCCGAAGTGAACCAGACCATCAAGATTGGTGTGGAGAGCCATGCCGTCAACCGCACAAAGCTGGGCGAGGCCCGTGGCATCTCGCTGACCACCAGCGTAGGCTCGCTCGAGCTGACCAGCGGCAACCCCGTGCCCACCTACTACACCGAGTGTGAGTGGAACCTCACCGGCGACGATGGTGCTGTGGCCGAGCTGACCATAAAGAGCACCAACGGATGCCACATCTATTATATTATAGTAGGTGAGGGCGATGACCCCAATGCCAACAAGACCAGTGTGGCATACGTCACCGCAGGCGATGCCACAGCCGAGGCTGCCTGGCAACTGCTGGCCCAAGACGAGACACTGAACATGACGGCTGTCGACGCTGCCACACTGACCGCCGACCAGCTGCAGCAGTACAGCGTCACCGTCGTCAGCCCGGAGCTGCCTGCCGACAACGCCGCAGTAGCTGTGCTGAAAGAGGCCATGCCCTACAACCCGATACTGAACTTCAATGCCAACCTCTATGCTGCATGGGGATATGGCGAGACTGCAACATCGAACATGCCCGTGGCTTTCATCAAGAACATGAAGCACATGCTGTTTGCCGGTTTTGAGGAAGAGGTGGACTACAACATCATCGACGAGTTTGAGTGCGTACAGCTGGCCGACGAGACCTTCACAGGCATACGCCTGGGCGAGTACTTCGAAGGCGACGAGATACCTGCCACCGACACCGGCGACGAGACACTGGCTGCAATACACGTACACAACCCCTACCACAATGCTTACGTCTACATGCCTTTCTATGCCAGCGCCACCAAGCTTATCACCAATGCCATAGACCTGCTCAAGGGTTCGAAGAGCCCCGTGGAGAAGGCTCCGGCACCGAAGATCTCGCTTGAGTACAAGAACATGAACACCAACATCACGCTGGCCATGGCATCGAGCACCCTGCCAAAACCGCATATCTACTACACTCTCGACGGCAGCGAGCCCACAGAGGCCAGCACCGAGTATACCGATGTCATCAACGTCACCAGCAACTGCACCGTGAAGGCTGCAGCCATCGCAGAGGGCTATCTGCTCAGCGACGCTGCCGAGGCCGAGGTCGAGATCTTTGCCCAGCCCGACATGCCTACCATCAACTGCGACTATCAGGACGGCAAGACCATCGTCACTCTGGAGTGCACCACTCCCGACGTAGACCTCTGGTACAGCTTCAACACTGCCGAGGCTGCCGACACCATGCAGTCGATGAAATACACAGAGCCGTTTGCCGTGGCACTGCCCACCGACTTCACTGCGTTCAGCGTGGCCGGCCGCCAGGTGTACTCTGAGCTGGCACAGAAGCGCATTGTGGTGAGCAACGCCAGAGTGCGTCAGGACCAGATAGGCGTCTTCGATGCCAATTCGGCCAACTGGCAGCAGGGTGGCTCGGGCAGCACTGTCTACTATTTCTCTTGGGGCAAGAGCGCACAGAGCATCTACGACACCTCGGGCGAGCCTATCGACGTGGTGGTAGACCCAGAGACGGGCGATGAGACCCCTGTCTATGCTGAGGTCGACTATCAGTACTATGTGCCATTGAACGAAGAGGGACTGCCTGCCACCGACTGGGAGGTGAAGTCGAAAGGCCAGGTAATGATCTGGCAGAGCCTCAGTGTGGGCAACGACCCGGGCAATGGAGATGGCTACAACCCTGAGACCACGGGCGACATGCTGAGCTACGCCAAGGCTACCAACAACGACATACAGTTTGGTGGCAAGACCAGCGGCGAGCGCTGCACAGGTGCCATCCAGAGCCTGAAGAAGTTCCAGGGCCCCTTCGACGTGGTTACCATAGTGGGCACTGCTGCCGGTGGCGACAACGTGGGACGCATGCAGCTCGAGGTGTCGACAGACAGCGTGGAGTGGACAAAACTGGGCGACGAGATGCACACCTCGAAGGTGAAGCGTCTGTGGAAGAGCTACACACGCAGCTACGACGAGACCGATGAGGTTTACGTACGCCTCACACAGGCCGGTGGCGGTGCCAGCGTGCAGATTTACAACATCTACGTGCTCAACGAGGGCGAGAACTCAGCTGCACTGAAGCAGCAGTACGACGAGGAGTTTGCCAACAGCGGCGAGCAGCAGGGCATCAGCGACATCAGCGCCAAGAGGGTTGCCACAGGTGTCTACAACCTCAACGGCATGCGCCTTGTGGGTGCTTCGCGCGGGCTGAACATCGTTGTCAGCAGCGACGGCTCGGTGAAGAAGGTGATGGTGAAGTAACACACACCAGCCACATCTGAAAGTCTGTTAAGGGTGTGCCTGCAGCTGCAGGCGCACCCTTAATAATTGTTATCTGTAACAACAATTCGTGAGTAAAACCGTTATATATACAACCTATAATATAGCATAATCGTAATATTCAACACAAGATGAAGAGCAAGAGTCTTTGGGCCATCATAGCAGCGGTGGCAGTCTGTGGGGCAGTGGCTGCCTTTTTCTTTATGGGCGGCGAGAAAGAGAAGTCTGTGACATTTCAGACAGCGCGGGTGGAACGTGGTGTCATACAAAACTCCATCACTGCCACCGGCACCATTGAGCCGGTGACCAGCGTCACAGTTGGTACACAGGTGAGCGGCATCGTCAGCCGGCTGTATGTCGACTACAACTCGGTGGTGAAGAAAGGACAGGTGATAGCAGAGCTGGACCGCACAAACCTTACCAGTGAACTGAAGACGGCTCAGGCCAACCTCTCGTCGGCGCAGAGCTCGCTCGACTACGAGCAGAGCAACTACAACCGCTATAAGACTCTCTACGACAAGGGACTGGTCAGCGCCGACGAGTACGAGTCGGCACGCCTGGCCTTCCTGAAGGCACGCGAGCAGGTGAACACTTCGCGCGAGAGCGTGCGTAAGGCTCAGACCAACCTGGGCTATGCAACCATCACCAGCCCTATCGACGGCATAGTGCTCTCGAAGAGCGTAGAAGAGGGACAGACCGTAGCCGCATCGTTCAACACGCCGGAGCTCTTCACCATAGCACAGGACCTCACCGACATGCGCGTCATTGCCGACATCGACGAAGCCGACATAGGTGGGGTGAAGGAGGGACAGCGCGTCTCCTTCACTGTCGACGCCTTCCCCGACGACCGTTTCGAGGGCAGCGTGACGCAGGTCAGACAGCAGGCTACCACAGAGAGTAACGTCGTCACATACGAGGTGGTCATCTCAGCACCAAACAACGACCTGAAACTGAAGCCTGGCCTCACGGCCAATGTCACCATCTTCACACTCGAGAAAACCGATGTGCTCACCGTGCCGGCAAAGGCACTGCGCTTCATGCCCAGCGAGGCCATCCTCACAGAGGGGCAGACCATTGAAGACATTGGGGGCGATGCTTCCCAGCATCAGGGGGCGCCTGCTCAGAAAGTGTGGACCCTCGACGGTGCTGTCTTCCGTGCTCACGCAGTGGAGACGGGCACCACCAATGGCGTCACCACCGAGATAGTCAGCGGCATAGCCGAGGGTGCCGAGGTGCTCACCGACTTTGAGATTGAGGGTGCCGGCATGGACACCCCTGGCGGTCAGCAGGCCCAGAACCCCTTCATGCCACGTCCGCGCAACAACAATAAAAACCAGCAGAACCAGCAGCGGCGCTAACCGCCCGTCCAGTATGTTGCGACTCAGTCGCAACAAACAGGACAGCCAAGACCAGACAGCCCCAAAACAGGCGAAACAACTGAAGCACCTTTATATGGACAAGGACACCTTCGAAAAACAAAAGGCGTTTGCCGGCAAGAAGAAACCTTCCATGCTGCGCCGCTGTGTGGGACACGACTACACAGAACGGCAAATCTACATGATTACCATGGTGACGGAAGGACGACGTCCTCTTTTTGGTGACCTCTGTGGGAGCAGCAACGGGCAGCCAGGAACGCCAGAGGCTCCTGGCATCAGGCTGTCACCCTTAGGGATGCGTGTAGAGCAAGAGTGGTGGGGCATACCCCACTACTATCCTCAGATAGAGATGCTGGCCATTCAGATGATGCCCGACCATCTTCATGGCATACTCTTCGTCAAGGAGAAGATGGAGAAAGACCTCTCCACCGTGATACGAGGCTTCAAGACTGGTTGCAACCGCCACTTTCGCGAGCTGGTGCTCGGCCTTCCCCCCGTCCAGTATGTTGCGACTCAGTCGCAACAAACAGAACAGCCAAGACCAACAGTAAGTCGCACCAAGGAGGACCGGCAGCACGGCATGCTCTTTGCCCGTGGTTTTAATGACCGTCTGCTGATTCAAGAAGGACAGCTGGAACGGTGGCTACAGTATCTGGCCGACAATCCGCGGCGGCTGTTGATGAAACGTGAGCACCCCGACCTGTTTCGCGTTCAACGTGGACTTAGTATTGGCGGAACCACCTTTTCTGCCATAGGCAACCGCTTCTTGCTTGACAGACCTTTGCTGGTGCAGGTGCAATGCTCTAGAAGTATGACAGAAACAGAAATAGCCCATAAAACCAGGGTCTGCCTCACTTTGGCCCGCCAAGGAGCCGTGCTGGTGTCGCCATCCATCTCGCCAGGTGAAAAAAGCATCATGAGTGCAGCCTATAGCGAAGGGCTTCCACTTATCTATCTACAGGAAAACGGGTTTACCGACTTGGCGAAGCCGGGTGGCAAAAGGATGGAGGCTTGCAGCAGAGGACAGTTGCTCATCCTGGCACCGTGGGAACACCACAACGAGAGGTCAACCATCAGCCGGGGACAGTGTCTGACTCTTAACGAGATGGCAGCGGCAATTTGCAATTTCAACATAAACCAAAAAGCACGATCATAATGGACAACAAGAAAGTAGTCATCGAGCTGCAGAACGTGAAACGCTACTTCCAGGTGGGCAGCGAGACGGTGAAAGCCCTGCGCGGTGTCTCGTTCAAGATTTACGAGGGCGAGTTTGTCACCATACAGGGCACCAGCGGCAGCGGCAAGTCCACGCTGCTCAACCAGCTGGGCTGTCTCGACACCCCCACCAGCGGTGAGTACTACCTCGACGGCATCTCTGTAAGGACGATGTCGAAGACACAACGCGCACACCTCAGAAACCAGAAGATAGGCTTTGTGTTCCAGAACTACAACCTGCTGGCCAAGACCACAGCCGTGGAGAATGTGGAACTGCCACTGATGTACAACTCTAAGTACAACGCACGCGAAAGGCGCGAGGCTGCCATCAAGGCGCTGCAGGCCGTGGGCCTCGGCGACAGGCTGGAGCACAAGTCAAACCAGATGAGCGGCGGACAGATGCAGCGTGTGGCCATAGCACGCGCACTGGTCAACGACCCGGCAGTGCTGCTGGCCGACGAGGCAACGGGCAACCTTGACACACGGACATCGTTCGAGGTGCTCGTGCTCTTCCAAGAGCTTTTCCGCCAGGGCCACACCATCATCTTCGTCACACACAACCCGGAGATAGCCGAGTATGCCAGCCGCAACATCATGCTGCGCGACGGCAAGATACGCGAGGACACAGTAAACAGCAACATCAAGTCGGCCGCAGAGGCACTGGCAAAGCTCCCACTGCCACAGGACGATTGAATAATGCATAATTCACAATGCATAATGCATAATTGCTGCGCAAGCCTATGCACAATGGATTATGTTAAAACGCGATAATGAAAACACTCTGCATAATGGATTAAGTGAAAACACTGCGCAGCCTCATTATGCATTATGCATTACGAATTATGAATTAAAATGAACGTACTCAATCTTTTAAAAGTAAGTCTCAGGGCAGTAGCCAACAACAAGATGCGGTCGTTTCTGTCCATGCTCGGCATCATCATCGGTGTGGCAGCTGTGATCATCATGATGTCTATAGGCCAGGGCTCGAAAGAGAGCATACGCCAGGAGCTGTCCACCATGGGCACCAACCTGCTCACCATACGCCCCGGTGCCGACTTCCGAGGCGGTGTGCGTCAGGACCCGTCGGCAATGCAGACACTGAAGATGGCCGACTACGAGCGTATACTGCGAGAGAAGAAGTTCGTCACGAAGGTCTCGCCAGAGGTAACCTCCAGCGGACAGGTCATCTATGGCAACAACAACACCACGACCACCATCTACGGCGAAGCACCCGAATATCTCGACATACGCCTCTGGACCATAGAGGAGGGCGAGTGCTTCACCGAAGAGGACATAAAGAAAGCTGCAAAGAAAGTAGTCATTGGCCACACCATAGTCACCGAGCTTTTCGGCGATGGCGTGGACCCCATAGGCAAGACCATACGCTTCAAGTCCATACCCATGACCGTCATAGGCGTGCTGAAGTCGAAGGGCTACAACAACTGGGGCATGGACCAGGACAACGTGATGATAGCCCCCTACACCACGGTGATGAAACGCATAGCGGCGCAGACATGGTTCTCAAACATCATCTGCTCGGCTGTCACCGAGGAGATGAGCGACGCTGCCATAGAGGAGCTGACACAGATGTTGCGCGACAACCACAAGCTGAAGGGCGACGCTGCCGACGACTTCAACATCCGCTCGCAGGCGGAGATGATGGAGACCATGTCGACCACCATGGACACCGTGACGCTCATCCTTGTCGTAGCCGCAGCCTTCTCGCTGCTCGTGGCAGGCATAGGCATCATGAACATCATGCTCGTCTCGGTGACAGAGCGCACCAAGGAGATAGGTCTCCGTATGGCCGTGGGCGCCACTGGCCCTGTCATCTCCATGCAGTTCCTCATAGAGTCGGTGCTCATATCGGTGACAGGAGGCCTGCTGGGCATACTCCTCGGCTGTTGCGCCAGCGAGTGGGTGGTCCCAGCTTTCGGCATGCCCAGCAGCGTGCCCATGTGGGCCATCTATGTCAGCTTCCTCGTATGTGTCTGCATAGGCATACTCTTCGGCTACATACCAGCACAGAAGGCTGCCAACATGGACCCGATAGAGGCCATACGCCATGAATAAACCTTGCTGTCTGCGGAGCAACCTGGGCGAGAGCTTCACCACTAACCCGTCGGTCGACGTGAACTATGCCGACGCAGCCAACCAGTGGGGACAAACTTCGACGCAACAATGGTCTAGTATGATGCCGACAAGACCACCGTGCCAGACATCATCAAGGGCTTCAAGAAGATAAAGTATGAGGCAAAAGAGGTGAGAAGTGTGAAGTGAGAAGTGAGAAATACCATGTTTGTGGTACGCATATAACATACAGGGGGTATTGTGGGAATGGAAAAAACGCCGTACCTTTGCACCATCAAAACAAATGAATGAAGAGTAATGACATTTTAAGAAAAGTAGCATTATGACAAAGATTGCAAAGCAGCTGACCGAGCTCGTCGGCAACACCCCTCTCCTTGAGCTCAACAAGTATTCTGAGGCAAAGGGTCTTGACACTCCCGTCATAGCCAAAGTAGAGTTTTTCAACCCCGGTGGCAGTGTGAAAGACCGCATAGCACTGGCCATGATAGAAGACGCCGAACAGAAAGGCATACTGAAGCCCGGTGCCACCATCATCGAGCCTACGAGCGGTAACACTGGTGTAGGACTGGCTCTGGTCTCCGCCGTAAAGGGCTACCACCTCATTCTCACCATGCCCGAGACGATGAGCGTGGAGCGGCGCAACCTGGTGAAGGCCTACGGTGCCGAGGTGCGCCTCACCTCTGGCAAAGACGGTATGCCGGGTGCCATACGTGCCGCCGAGGAGCTGCGCACGCAGATTCCCGGCAGCGTGATACTGCAGCAGTTTGAGAACGCCGCCAACCCTGCCAAGCACTATGCCACCACGGGCCCAGAGATATGGCGCGACACCGACGGACAGGTGGACATCTTCGTGGGAGGCGTGGGCACAGGAGGCACCATCTCTGGCACTGGCAAGTATCTCAAGGAGCAGAACCCCAACGTGAAGATCATCGCAGTGGAGCCAAAGTCGAGTCCGGTGCTGAACGGTGGACAGAGCGGGCCGCACAAGATTCAGGGCATAGGAGCAGGCTTCGTGCCAAAGACATACGACGCCGACGTCATCGACGAGGTGTTCGACGTGGACAATGACGATGCCATCCGCACAGGGCGCGAGATTGCACAGCAGGAGGGTCTCCTCGTTGGCATCAGCGCCGGAGCTGCCCTCTTCGCAGCCACCGAGGTGGCCAAGCGCCCGGAAAACCAGGGGAAGAAGATTGTGGTGCTGCTGCCCGACACTGGCGAGCGCTACCTCTCCACCGTGCTCTACGCCTTTGAGGATTATCCGCTCTGAAGTGGTTTGCCTGCATTGGTCTCTGAAACGCACCGCGTCTTAAAAAAAACAGTAAGAGAACTTACAAAACATTTTTGAAAGACCGTTTGCCGGTGGAGACAAATACAGTCTGAATATACTTTAGATAGTATCAAACCCGGAGTTAGATAGTTTATAACTAGGAGTTAGATAGTTTCCAACTCGGAGTTAGATAGTTTCCAACTAGGAGTTAGATAGTTTCCAACTAGGAGTTAGATAGTTTATAACCCGGAGTCAGATAGTACTAAAAGTCTAAGAAAGAAAGTCAGAAAGATGCCGCAAACCCTACTCCCAGCCAGTGGCTCGGCTCCGCTGCTGCCCATTGCTGTCTGCCTCATGGTGGGCATAGCAGTGGGCAGCAGCCTGCATCTGCCTTTTGCCCCCGTATGGCTGCTGGTGGTCTGTTTGCCTCTGTTCGTTGTCGCGCGCCGGCCTTTGTTACAGAGCATTATCATCTATGTGTGCTCCACGCTACTGGGCATGACTCTGTCAGAGTGGCAGCACGAAGAGCCGCTCGAGGGGAAGACTCTGGAAGCAGTGGTGATGTCGGAACCGGCAGAGCGCCCTAAGACCATGGGAATGATGTTGCTGGTGCCATCTACGGGCGAGAGCGTGCGCTGCTATCTGAAGAAAGACCATGACAGCCGGAGTCTGAAACTGGGCGACGCTGTCGTGGTGAGACTGTCGCACAAGATGGGTGGCGAGGGCAAAGGCCGGCGACTGGCCATGTACTATGTGAAGAGCGGCGACTGGCAGCTTGGCGGCACTGCCCACAAGCAGATGTCGAGGGTAGAGGGCTCACGGCTGTTCTTCCTGAAGCAGCGTCACCGTCTGCTTCAGCGCTACCAAGCCCTCGAAGGCAGCGACGACGTCTACGGCATACTCGCCGCCATGACCCTGGGCGACAAGTCATCGCTCACCAAGGAGACACAAGAGATATACAATATCAGCGGTGCTTCGCACGTGCTTGCTCTCAGCGGACTGCACCTCGGCATCGTCTACATGCTGCTCACGTGGCTCATGCTGGGCCGTCCGCACTTCATGTTCTCGCAAGTGGTCATAGTGAGCGCCCTCTGGGCCTTCGCCCTGCTCACAGGGTTGTCGCCCAGTGTCACACGCTCGGCCACCATGTTCAGCATCTATGCCATCTTCGCCCCGCGCAGCAGGGGGCGTGCCTCGATCAATGTGCTGGCTTTTGCAGCCATTGTGATGCTCATCGCCGAACCGCGTATGCTCTTCGAAGTGGGGTTTCAGATGTCGTTCAGTGCCGTTCTCGCCATACTGCTGTTCATGCCGCTGTTCGAAAAACTGTGGCAGCCACGCCACAGGCTGACCCAATGGCTGTGGGGCACCATCTCGATGACAGTAGCGGCACAGTTGGGCACAATGCCCATCGTGATATACTATTTCGGTCGGTTCTCCACATGGTTCATCCTTACCAACCTCATCGTCATACCTGCTGCCTCCATCATCATCCTGATGTCGCTGCCGGCAATAGTCTTTCCTCCGTTGGGGAAGATGCTTGTCTGGACGGTAGAAGCCTTGAACCACTCGCTCAGCGCCATTGCCTCGCTGCCCTACTCCAGCATAGATGGCATCCGCATTTCCGGCATTCAGGTGGCGCTAATATATGTCCTCATAGTGACGCTCTACCTCATGGCACGCGTGCTGACACCTTACATCAGCAAGAAAATGCCATAGCCTGGGCTCTTCCATCAAGAACAAACGGCTGTTCAGAAAGGCGCGGGCGAGTCAAACTGCAAGCGGCGGCCTGTCACGGGATGGTTGAAAGCCAGCGTGGCAGCGTGCAGACAGAGACGACTGCCACTGCGATGGCCGTAGAGCTTGTCGCCCACAATGGGGGCGTTAAGCCCTTCGGCATGAGCACAGTGCACACGCAACTGGTGGGTGCGCCCGGTGTGAGGGGTCAGCAGCACACGGGTGTGGCCGTCGGCAGTGGTCATGACACGATAGTCGGTGACGGCAGCCTTGCCATGGTCGTGGTCCACCACCTGTCGCGGTCGGTCGAGCGGGTCAGGACGCAGTGGGAGACTGATGGTGCCAGCGACAAGGCCAGAGCCACCGGCAGGTGTTTCTGCCTGTGAGGGCTGGCGTATGTCGCCATCGAGCAGCGCCTCGTACCTTTTACAGACAGTACGCTCCAGAAACTGGCGCTGCAAATGGTGGTAGCTCTCTTCGGTCAGTGCCACGACCAGCAGCCCTGAAGTGTCCTGGTCGAGCCGGTGGACCATGAACACCTGTGGGTGCGTGAGCAGCAACAAGCTCTGCACCGACGGCATGTCGCTGCGCCCGGGCACGGAAAGGAGGCCTGAGGGCTTGTCGATGACCATAAGACTTTCGTCGGAATAGACCACACGTGGTGTCAGCTCATTTGTCACTGTCTCTGGGGTGGCCAGGTGCGGATTGCACAGCATCCACTCTAAGACGGGCTTGCACTTCCCCCGGCAGGCGGGGTAGAAGCAGTCATGGTGGCGTACCTCCTGCTTCGGCGACCGTCCCTGCCAGAACTCGCCGATACAGAGTGGTTTCAGACCGTGGGCAAAGGCATACTGCAACAGCTTTGGCGCGCAGCACTCGCCAGTGCCCGAGGGTGGTATGTTTGGCTTCACGGGAAAGCGGGGGGAGGTCTTTTGCGGAGGCAAAACGCGGAAAATCTCAAGTAGCGAGCGCTGCTCTCCCTGCGAGTTGAGCATCACAAAATGGTCGAACAACCATAGCTGCAGGGCTTCGGAGCGGCGTTGGCGTTCCTCTTCCAGCCCACTTATTTCTTTATCCAGCAGTCCTACACTTGTCTCCAGTGCCCGGGTCTTCTCTGCCCACCGTTGTTTCAGTCTGCGCAGCTCCGCCTTCTGATACTGGCTCTCGCGCACCAGCTCTTCCTCGGGCACCTTGCCACGCAGGCTGTCGCGCCGCAACTTCGACTCGTGCATCATGGCTTTGTAGGCTTCTGTCTCTTCGGCCTTCTGTTTTTGCAGCTGGCGCAACTCGTCTGTAAGACTCGTGTACTCTGCCGAAGCTCTCAAATGGCTGATTCGCCTGTTGATGCGCGAGATGCATTGTTCCTCTTGCTTGAAATAGCCGTCGGGCTGCAGATAGTCGAACACGGCCGGCACGAACCAAGGCCAGTCCTCGCGCCCTCCTATCTGTCCGCTGTAGGCCGCCAAAAAACCTGTGTGCCCATCTTTGTCGGCACACACCAAGACACCGAACATCTTTCCCGCAGCCACCTCGACCGCCCACTGTGGCATGTCTGCCAACCTTTGCCGCACACATTCCGCCGCCATCAACGT
>Ga0310694_10005496_pt1 | contig 12118 bp, 8 predicted proteins | sample 174DNAGHGhighgp2_FD_203884 | JGI IMG/M metagenome (GOLD analysis project Ga0310694, IMG submission 203884) | Sheep rumen microbial communities from Palmerston North, Manawatu-Wanganui, New Zealand - 1742 DNA GHGhigh gp2 (v2) (version 2) | ecosystem: Host-associated > Mammals > Digestive system >...
CTGGTAAGTATCGCTATGTGATGATGCCGGAGTTGTACACATCACTGAGTCAGGACAAGGTGATTAAGGAGGCTGCTCTGCGCAGCGGAGTTAGCAAGGGTATCATGCAGGCATGCTGGGATGCTGCAGGTGAGGTAATCAAGGCGTGGGCCACTGAGGGTCACTCGGTAGCGCTGCCAGGTCTGGGAACCATGCGATTCGGATTGCGCGCCAAGAGCGTTGCATCAGCTGAGGAGGTTAAGGCTGGTCTGATCAGCACCCGTAGAATCATCTTCACCCCAACGGTGGATCTGAAGGACGAGCTGGCAAACACAGCTATCCAGATTACCTGCTACGACCGCACTGGTAAGGAGGTGAAGCGTGTGACTAGTACTGACCCAGGTACAGTTGAGGATCCTGAGAACGAGAACCAGAACGGCAGTCAGAACCAGAATCAGGGCGGTGGCAGTCAGAATCAGGGTGGCAACCAAGGTGGTAACACCGGAGGTGGCGGTGGCGAGGACGACGACGTGACCTACGATTAAACCACAGGGGCTTGGGGCCTAGCGCCCCACCCCTTTACATTAAACATTAAACATTAAACATTCTTGGCAGAGCCAAGCGGCAAAGCCGAGCGAAACATTAAACATTAATAATATGACTAAAAAGGAGACAGTGAAATTCGTGATTCAGCTCATCGCATCGATTGCATCGGCAATACTGACAGCTCTAGGAGCCACATCGTGTGTAGGCGCGTAAAAAGGAAAATGAGGCTCGCAGTGATTGCGGGCCTCATTTGCTAATTTCATCCCCAATGTGGGAATTTTTTGTTTTTATCCTGCTGTATCGCCTACCCTCTTGTTTACAATAGCTGCTACACACGAGTCGGACCATACGTTCTCGGCCGTCTCAACCATGTCGATGATAGTGTAGATGGGGAGTATTATACCAAGTACTGCTACCGGTGCGCCAACACCCGACATGAGCGAGAGGGTGAGGAAATAGCAGCCCATAGGCACACCCGCATTGCCTACTGCCGAAACCACCGAGATGATGATCCACGTGAGAATGGTGGTAAGGGTGATGGGCGTGCCACCCTGCTGCATGACAAACAGCGATGTAACCAGGATGAACGCTGCGCAACCATTCATGTTGATGGTGGTACAGATGGGGAGCACGAATCGGGCTATGTTCTTGCGAACACCCAGTCGGTTCTCAGCCGTCTCCATGGTTACAGGCAGTGTGGCAGCACTACTCTTAGTGAAGAGCGCCATAAGCACAGCTGGAGTCATGCGGCCCAGCACATGGATGGGGTTAAGTCCGCGAGCCAGCAGGAACAACGGCAGCACCACAAAGAACTGGATAACATTGCCGCCCAGAACTACCAGCACATACTTACCGATGGAATCGGCAACCACACCTGCAGAAACCTGCGCCGACAACTGAGCAGCAAAGGCCACGATGCCAAGAGGCAATGCCCAGATGAGTCCACGAATAAGCAGGAACAACAGTTCCTGAAGACCCAGCAAGCCCTTAACAACCACCGCTTTGTTTTCAGACTCAGGCAGCTTTGACAGTCCGAACCCGATAGCGAAAGCCAACAACAGCAGCGAGAGCACGTTGCCATCGAGGAATGGCTTTACGATGTTGTTGGGGATGATACTCAGGATGTGATCTACGTATGATGTCTGAGGAGCGAGGTCGGACGCCTGTGAGGCATCGACCAACGACTCGAGGGGCAGGTTGCCTGGAGCGATAATCACATACAACACGGCTCCCACAGCTGCAGCAGCAAAGGTGGTAAGCAGGGTGTAAGTGAGCGTATGGCCGAAGATACGACCTGACCCTTTAGAACCGAACGTAGCGAAAGTGGTGATGACCGCCAGCACTATCGTAGGCACAGCCAACAACTGAAACAGACGCGTGTAGACTGTAGCCACGAAGTTCATCGAGGCATCAAGCCAATCGGCTCCGAGCAATCCTAGCAAGGCACCAATAATAAGTGCACCTATCCAAATCAGAGTTGTTTTCATATCGTGTGCAAAAGTACAAATAATATTTTAAAAGTCGGGTGCAAAGTCTAATAAAACTTCGTCACCCGACCAAACAAAGATCACAATTAACTATTTCTTATGTGTCTGACGCCAGGTGTGGATATAATCAACAAGCTTGCGCAGTACCTCCTGATCTACATCGTTGAACACTGAGTCGTCGGCTCCGAAAATAAAGTTAGCAGGAGCATTCTTAAGGATTTCATCAACCTCAGCCTTCAGTTCTGCCAAGTTTCCTTCTTTCAGTGCCTGACTACGGTTATTAAGACCACCAAGTACTGGACGATGGAAGAGTTTGCTGATGTCGGCGAGACTAACGCCCTTATCCTTCCAGTTATGGAGTGGAGGATTGATTACGCTGCCTGGATAATCTAGATAGTCGTTTAATGTCTCAGGAGTGAAGTGGCCACCACTTTCGCAGATATGCAGGATGTTGTATGGAGCAACTTCGGCGGCTACATCACTCAACTGACGGTCGTAAGGCTTGATGATATTATTGAACACCTCACCCCCGAACTCCTCGAGGTCATCGCCCTGACTAGAAATATAAAAACCATCGGCACCGGCTTTGCGAGCCTCACGGATATAATATACCAGACTCTTGGTCACAGCATCAAGTGCGGGCTTTATTGCCTTTGGATCCTGCTTTATCAGCTCTACAAAGTGCTTGCGACCTTCACGATCACTTGAGAGCTGAGAACCTGCGGTCTGAATCAGCACACGAAGTGGTGAGAATACTGTAGGGATAATTAGGGCCTCATTGCCAAGTTCACGCTTAAGTTGACGAACCACATTCAACTGTTCCTCCCATGTCTCTGGGGCAAACGACTTGATGTTCTTCCAATCCTTGGGGCTATTTACAGCTTGGATTTCGGGAAAGTATTCATATTTCACGTTTACAAAATCCACATGAGTGGTTTTATACCAGTCGATGTGCGACTGGACAGCCTTCTGACCGGTCTTGTCAGGGAAATGGATATTGAAGAACACCGGCACATAATCATTGGCACGACTCTGATCTAATACCTGCCATAGCAGTTCACGCTTATTATAGTCGTTTGCGGTCTGTGCCACACTCTGAGTTGCTGATACTGATGCAACAGCTGCGATGAGCAGTGAGTTGCGAAGGATGTTGATAACTTGCTTTTTCATAATTCTATCTTTTTTTATTCTTAATTCTAAACTCTTCATTCTTAATTGTGTTATTGCCAACCTAAGGCGCTATATGGATCGCCTGATGTTTCGCCTGCATATCCCCAGTTCTGTTCCAACTTAGGATTCAGAACTATCTGTGTTTCTGGAACGGGGAGATAATAGTTGCGGGGTGAGATATTCTTATACTTCAGGTCGTATGCTGGCACTTTCTCCTTGATGGTTTTTACCAGTATGTGCCAACGCTTTAGGTCGAACCAACGATTACCTTCGGTAACAAACTCGCGATAGCGCTCATTCTGTATGGCCTGGCGGAACTGATCCTTGCTTAGATCGGAATACTCAAGAGGAGTGCCATCGGAAGGCTGTTTCTGACTGTTGGTATAAGGATCCCAATATGCACGTCGGCGAATAGCATTCAGAGCTTCGTAGGCTGCAGATGTCGGGCCATTCAATTCATTCTCAGCCTCAGCCTTGACCAGCAGCACCTCGGCATAACGCAGCACTGACGAGCTAGTGTTCTGGCCAGAGATGTAAGGTGCACTTTCGTTGGCCATGTAGAGTGTATCGATGTATTTTCGGAAACGCAGACGCTCGAAATCAAAGTACTCACTCTTGGCAGGGTCGAAAAGACGCAGTGTTACCGATGCATCACGACGCTGGTCGTTCTTATCGAACTCGTAATACAGGTTATTGTTGATGGCAGCAATAACAGGCAGTTTATTGTTGTCGAAACCTGTTGAGAACACGCAGTGACCTGTGATATTTCTGTTTACGCCGAACTTATGTTCGACAGTGAATATCAACTCAGGACCTTCCTTCTTGTCAAGCGACCAGTTGTCGATAAACTTATCTACCAGCTGATACTTACCGGAATTAATAACCTTATTGGCAGCATCTATTGCTTTCTGATAAAGTTCTGACTGATGTGCTTTAGAATACTCAGAATCGGTCTGTGCCCAGGTGATATACACCTTAGAGAGTAATCCTGATGCAGCCTGAGAAGATGCTTCGCTGGTAAGTTTTGCAAAGTCGGATGTAATGCCCTCGGCCTCTGTCAGGTCCTCAACTATCTGCTGGAATACCTCGTCTTTATTTGTGCGTGGCTCGCCTTCACCTTCGCCATCGTGGATTACCAGGGGCACGTCGCCAAACAAGCGTACCAGATCGAAATAATATAGTCCACGCAGGAACTTGGCTGCACGCACATAGTTATTGCGTACCTGCTCAGCCAGCAGCTGGTTGTCGCTTACCTTATCGATGAGAATATTAGCTCGGTTGATGGCTGTGTAGCGGTAGAGCCAAGCTGTTTCAACAAACGCATTGGTTGGCGTAATGGCAAAGTTGCCGATTTCGGTGATAGCCGCACTGTTAGCAGTACCTCTGCGTGCATATTCACTCTGCAAGTCGTTCAGGAATATAAGTTCGTCATTCCAAGGGGCATTCATGCCACCATCGGTCAGCGTCTGGTAAATGCCATTAAGGGCTACTTTTACGTCAGACTCACTCTTATAGAAGTCGTCCTTATCGATAGAACTGATGGAAGTCTGGTCCAAATCGGCGCAACCAATCAAGACAGAAGTGGAAAGTGGAAAGAGGAAAGAGAATACTCTTCTCGCTACTTTATTATATTTCTTTGTTCCCATAATGTTTAATCTTTAATGTTTAATGTTACAATGTCACGTTAATTCCAAACAATACCGTCTTGGCTGTAGGATAGGTTGCCATGTCGATACCCTGATAAAGCGCACTTTGCTCATCTGCACCATTGCGACCGCCCTCGGGGGCATAACCTGAGTAATTGGTAATGGTGATAAAGTTCTGGAGCGAGAGATACAGACGCAGACGAGCATCCTTAGTAATCTGAGGAACAGGCAGAGTATAGCCTAACTGAATATTCTTTACTCTCAGGTAGCTGGCATCCTCAACATAACGACTATCTGATACTACTGTCAGGTCATTGCTGGCTTTCTGAATGGTGTTGCTGGGATTAGTTGGTGTCCAACGATCGGCCACTACTGCCAGGCTATTATAATAGGTAGAGCCCTTTGTCAGTCGTGTAGCAAGACCGTTATACAACTTATTGCCATATGATCCGGCGATGTTAACGAACAGATCCCACTGCTTATATCTAAGAGAAGAATTCAGTCCATATGTAAACTTTGGCTGCGAGTTGCCCAGAATGGTCTGGTCTTCTGTGTTTACCACTCCATCATCGTTTACATCCTCGTAATAAGGATTGCCTGGTTCCAACTTATTGATGGTCTGTGGAGTGAGTGTAGCAGCCTGCTCTTCTGACTGTACAATACCCTTGAACTTATATCCATAGAAGGTTCCGAGAGGTTCGCCAACAGCAACGATAAGCGGGGAAATATATCCAAGTGTTGCGCCACCGATGCTTGGGATGATAGACGAAGCACGGCCCAGCGATGTAACCTCGTTTTTATTGTGGGCAATGTTACCGTTTACGCTCCATCTCCAGTTCTTATTGTCAATCAGGACACCGGCGATTTCAAGTTCGATACCCTTATTAGTGACAGCACCGATATTGCGCAGCGAAGTAGCATAACCTGTTACACCTTCAACAGGAACCTGCAGCAACAGGTCGGTAGTCTTTTTGTAATACACATCAAGTGTTACGTTCAGTCTGTTCTGGAAGAAGCCAGAGCTGATACCAGCATTATATGAAGCTGTTTTCTCCCACTTCAGGTCTGGATTGGCCTTGTTCACAATATAGTAAGCTACAGTCTCTTCGCCATTATAGATAAACGGAGTAGATGTGGGTGATACGTTGGCACCAAACTGATAGTCGCCGATCTCCTGGTTTCCTACGATGCCGGCCGAGAGGCGCAGCTGCAGGTAATCAACCTTCTTACCAAAGTGAATGAACTTCTCCTTATCGATGTTCCAAGAGAGACCTGCTGATGGGAACCAACCCCACTTATGATTCTTTGCAAAACGACTACTTCCATCTGCACGCAGAGTGAGCGAAGCATTATAACGCGAATCGTAGCTGTAGTTAAAACGACCCAATACAGACTGGAGAGTACTGATTGTAGCGTCGCTGGTAGAACGATAGAGTTCGCTACCTGCCGAGAGGTTGTTATAACCAGTGGCATCGTTGGCAAAATTGCGAACCGTCGTAGCAAAACCGCTACGGTCTGTACGCTGTGTGGTGTAACCACCAAGCAGGTTTACATGATGCAGTTTCTTGAATGTGTTATCATATGTAGCTGTGAATTCTGCCTGCCATACATTTGTACGGTTATCACCAACCGATGCTACTCCGTGATACTCCAGACCAGTAGTAGAATACGATGGAGAATAGTTGTTCTCTTTGGTGTTCGACAGGTCTGCACCCAGATTAACCTTAAGTTTGAGGTTCTTTACGGCTTCCCATTCTGCATATGCATTTGCTATCACACGGGTATTGCTGGTAGAAGTCTGGATATTATTCAGGTCGGATATAGGATTACCAACTACAGTTTCACCATCCCTAACGAACAGGTCCTGACTGATAGGAGTCTGCGAGTAGTTATAAGAACCGTCAGCATTGTAGATGGGCTGTGTGGCTGGGGTAATGAGTGCCGACATCCAACTGTTAGCTGCCCACTTTGCCGTCTGTCCTGAGTTTCCATGATCTACATTACGCAGACCTTTCAAGTTGCTATATGCACCAGAAGCATTCACACCTACCAACAGATTCTTGAATATGTTACGCTCGTAGTTGATACGACCTGTATAACGGTTCAGATCGGTGCCTATGATAATACCCTGCTGATTCTTGTATCCGCCACTGATAGAGTAACGCGATATCTCGTCGCCACCAGTGACACTAATCTGGTGCTCCTGTGAGAATGCCTGACGCAGAGCGGCATCCTGCCAATCGTAATCACCAGTAGAGGCTGGAAGTGGAGTACCAGGATTAAGTTCATTGTACAGCTCGGTGAACTGCTTTGCATTAAGGAAATCCAGCTTCTTTGCAGCATTACTCCAACCAAAGGTTCCCGTATAACTGATGTTATTACGTCCGTGCGAACCTTTCTTGGTAGTGATGATAATCACTCCGTTAGCACCACGGGTACCATAGATAGCAGTAGCAGATACATCTTTGAGGACCTCGATGCTCTCGATATCTGCGGGGTTCAGGAATGCCAATGGATCCAAAGCGGCATCACTACCCGAAGCACCTGTCTTATTCGAATTCACATCGTTATACACGATGAGACCATCAATCACATACAGAGGTTCATTACCACCTGTTATACTGTTACCACCACGGATGCGGATATTGCTCACGGCACCAGGCTGACCAGAACTTGTTGACACATTCAGTCCTGCAACAGCTCCCTGCAAAGCACTCTCGACAGACGTGTTTGACTGCTTCAGCAATTCGTCGCTAACGCTCGAGATGCTACTGGTGAGTTCCAGGCGCTTCTGTGCGCCATAACCTACTACCACTACTTCTTCGAGTTTGCTTGAGTTATCGATAAGAGCAATCTCTACTGGCTCCTCAAAATCGTAAACATCTACATCGAGGGCACGATAGCCTACGTACTCAACTCTCAGGGTCAATGGGGCCTCAACCTTAGTCTGCAGACTGAAGTTACCATCTATATCGGTAACCACGCCCTTACCCTTCTCACTCTTTACTATAACCGAAGCTCCAATCAACGGTTCGCCTGTGCGGACATCGGTGATATGACCGGTTATCAGGCCTTGCGCAGCGGCCACTATGGGCCCTATTGCAACAATCGTTGCAATTAACAATCTCTTTACCATAAGTTTCCCTCTCCTTTTTATTTAAGATTCAACAATCCAAATTCGTGGTTGTACTTTGTTCCCTGGGCAAGTACCCAATCCAAGAACTTGTTTACTTCATCGTCGGCATTGTTCACACTGATGCCTACCTTCTCGATAGCCACTTCCGACACTTTACTGTTCTCGAGTGCTGTAAGCAAATCGTCGAGTGTACCTTTGTCGCTAAAGCTTTCAGCCAGGTCCTTCTTGACATCGAGGCCCACCAGCGACAGGTTGTCCTTAATGTGGCGACTCTCAAGGTCAAAGATGTTTGGCAGAGCGTTGAACGAAACACCCAGAGGATCCTTTGCAAGAGCAGTATTCAGGAACAGATCGTCGCCCGAGATACGCTTGCCGCGGAAACTGCTGCTCTCTTCGCCGAAATTGTGAGCGAACGATGAAGCTACTGATGTGGCGTTGCTGCCACTGTAAATGGTGATGGTTTCAAATGTCTTGTTCTTTTTCACGTCCTCGTCGAAATCGTCGTTGAGGAAGAACAGCTGCTTTAGCTTCTTGTTGTTAAGGTGCTTGCCTTCGAGCAGTCGGGCTGCCTCAGAGCTACGTGCGGTGATAGGCAGCACGGCTGTCTCTCCGAAATAAACAATCTGGCTAAAGTCTTTATCTTCGAGTACTACATTCAGGTCTGTGTGCCCCTGCCCCTTTGCAATCTGGAATTCTACTCCCGGCTGGGTCTTGGCATATTCCTTAATCCACTTCTCAACCAGTGGACGTGCAAATCGTGGAGCTTTAATGGTTCTTACGGTTGTGTTGGTGGTATTATTAGTACCGTTAACTTCGTTTACTTTATTTCCCTCTGCCCAAACATTGCTGTTCAGTCCGAGACTTAAAATCAATGCTATTGTAAATACTATCTTTTTCATATTCCTTTCGTTTTGCTTGTTTATTACCTATTATTATATATACACTTCCTTTCATTGTCATTGCCATCATCTCGCAACAGCAACACTCACGCATTCGCATTCGATTCATTGTCTTCATAACTTTAAAACTCTTTTTATATGATTAATAACTTTATCTGGGTGCAAAGGTACGGCGATTTCGCGAACTGTACAATCCCTACCATATGGCATTCTATATACCACATATATGGTATTTCGCTATTTTAGCGCCATTTTTAGCTGTTCCAAGGCCGTTTTCAGCACACTTTTTGGGGTCCCAACGTTCAATCTCATAAAGCTGCCGAGGTCATCTCCCTGCTTTGGTTTACCAAAAAACATCGCTCCATCGTTGAGTGCCAGGTGGGCTTTGTTGACAAAGAGATCAACCAGTTCGTCATGATTAAGTCCCAGTCCACGACAATCCAACCACACCAGGAACGATGCCTGTGGGCGCCAAGGCTTGATGCCTGGCAGGTTCTCACGACAGTACTCTTCCACAAACAGGATATTATCCTCAACGTAACTGAGCATCTGGCGGCGCCACTCCTCACCCTGCTGATAGGCTGCTATCGTAGCTATAGGCGCAAAGAGTGGAGGATCATTTAGTTCGTTGGCCTCGAGCCAGGTATAAAATCTACGTCGAATTGTAGGATTAGGCACAATAGCATACGAGCTTACAATACCTGCAATATTGAACGTCTTCGATGGAGCACCAAAAGTGATGCTGATCTGGGCAGCCTCATCGCTGACTGTGGCAAACGGAATATGGCGATTGCCAAAGATTGCCATATCAGAGTGTATCTCATCGCTAATCACTATTATGCCACGCTCGTAGCAGAAGTGAGCCAGTCGTCGCAGAGTATCTGCATCCCAACTGATGCCAGCAGGATTATGAGGATTGCTCAGAATAAGCAGTCGACACTTATCATCTACAACTTCGGCCAACTGATCAAAGTCCATCTCATAGGTGCCATCGGTTTCCTTAAGCGAATTGTACACCACTTTGCGACCATTGCCCTCGGGTGTGAGACGGAACGGATGATATACAGGAGTCTGAATGACGACCTTTTCATCCTCTTTCACAAATACATTGATAGCCATGCCTATACCTTTTACTATTCCTGGGATATAGGCGAGCCACTCACGCTTTACATCCCACTGATGGTGGTCGGCTATCCACTTAACTATAGTAGTCCACAGTTCATCGGGCACTACGGTATATCCAAACAACGAGTGCTCAAGTCGCTGGCGCAGCGCTGAGGTTATAAACTCAGGAGTCTCAAAGTCCATATCGGCTACCCAAAGTGGCAGCAGGTCGTCTCGACCGTAGCGTTCCTTCAGCACTCCATGCTTCAGGTCGCCACTGCCTGTACGGTCTATTATCTTATCAAAATTATACGTCATGCTAATGCTTGTTCTATGTCTGCTAAAATATCCTCTTTATCTTCAAGTCCTATCGACAGGCGGATGGTGGTCTGTCTGACATCCATCTCGGGCAACTGCTGCTCGGTGAAATTACCAAAGATGGTAGATGCAGGATGGATGGCCAGAGTGCGGTTGTCGAACAGGTTGGTGGCACGATGTACCAGTTTCAGGCGATTAAGGAATCTGAAACACGCATCCTTCGACTCCAGGTCGATGGTGAGCATAGCTCCGGCAGTCTTACCGAACTGCTGCTGTGCCAGCGCGTGATACGGATTATCGGCCAGACCTATGTAGTTAACTCGCTTTATGCCATCAACATACTTCAGTTCCTTGGCTATCTTGAGTGCGTTCTCAGCCTGTCGCTGGTAGCGCACATCGAGAGTCTCAAGGCCCAACGTCTGCATATAGGCAGCCTGCGGGGTCATATATGCGCCAAGATTAAACAGCAGTTCGTACTTTACTCGTTTGTTTATCTCAGGCTGGGTTCCATAGTCAATCACCAGACCGCCAAGCGATGTACCACCACCTGATACATACTTGGTGCTAGACAACACCTCTATATCTATACCCAGTTCCTTAAGCTTGGTCTCGGTAAAAGGGATAGCGGTAGAATCGGCTATAACCGGAACGCCCTTACGATGAGCGATGTCAGATATTGCCTTAAGATCGGCAACTTCCAACTGAGGGTTGGTCACTATCTCAAGGAACACACATGCCGTGTTTTCGTCTACGGCAGCCTCAACAGCCTCAAGATTAGTAAGATCACGCAGGCGTGGCTCGATGCCGAAACGCTGCAGTGTGGTGGTGATAAGGGCCAGCGTGTTGCCAAACAGATGATGCGACGAAACGATATTCTTGCCTTGCTCACTCACTGCCAACAGCGTGTTACCTATAGCCGCCATACCCGAATTGAATGCAGTAACATGCTCTGCACCAGTAAGCGCCTTTACACGCTGTTCAAAGTTTGTTACCGTTGGGTTTTCTACTCGCGCATAGTCAGGGGCCTTTATGCGGTTACAGAACGCATCGGCCATCACCTGTGCATCGTCGAACTCAAACGACACATTATTATATATAGGTACAGCTAGCGAACCATATACATCAGGTCTGACATAGGGGGTATTAATTGCAATCGTTTGTTTCTTCATATTTGTATCTTTTTTGGGTGCAAAGGTACAAATATTAGAATATCTGCCCAAATTTGAGCAGATATTAAGAAGATATTCCTAAGATTACCAATTTTATGTATAGTTTATTCTTTTGAAAGATAAATTGCGCCCTGATTTTAGAATATTATTCCGCAGCCACTACTTCTATCTCTACAAGTGCACCTTTTGGAAGAGTCTTTACGGCTAAAAATACAAAAATTCTTTTATTATCATGATGTTTTGATAATTATTTCGTACCTTTGCAGCCGTGAAACTGGATAACAGGCGACATATTGCATCGTGGAAACTTAATACAATAAAGAACAATATACATACAGAATGAAAACAAGATACATCATTCTGCCCCTGCTATGCCTATGCACAGCGGTGGCAGCACAAGATATAAAACATAATCATGCGGAGGATTCTACCGACGTATTCTTCCGCCATCTGCAACTCAACGAGCTCACAGTTACAGGCGTAACCGGCGATACCAAGCTGAAACACGCCACAGCACCTGTGAGCATAGTAACACCACAAGTACTGCGTGCTACAGCATCGACCAACATCATCGATGCCATTGCGCACCAGCCTGGAGTAAGCCAGCTTACCACAGGCGGCAGCATATCCAAGCCTATCATTCGTGGACTGGGATATAACAGAG
>Ga0310694_10005497_pt1 | contig 12118 bp, 5 predicted proteins | sample 174DNAGHGhighgp2_FD_203884 | JGI IMG/M metagenome (GOLD analysis project Ga0310694, IMG submission 203884) | Sheep rumen microbial communities from Palmerston North, Manawatu-Wanganui, New Zealand - 1742 DNA GHGhigh gp2 (v2) (version 2) | ecosystem: Host-associated > Mammals > Digestive system >...
CTATCCCAACGTAGGACGCAAAGGCGTGGTCATCGACCTCAAGCATCGCGACGTGGTCATCAATTCGCGCATAGGGCTTGTCGATGCTCCCGAAGGCACCTACATCTGGGGCCATCGCATCTCGGCTGCTTGGAACCCCGAGCAGCACCTCTATTTCGCCATCAAGGCCGACTGTCCCATCGACGAGATTGTCTTCTACAAGGATGGTCGTCGCATCGACGGCAACGGTCCCGTCAGCGGCGAGGACATAAAAGCCGTCGTCTTTTTCCCCGACAACGAAAGAGAGCCCACCCTCACCGTCGCCATATCGTCCGTCGACAAGGGTGGTGCCGTTGGCAACCTCCAGCAAAGCGAAGGTGTCACCTTCCTCCAGGCCAAGAAAGAAGCCCACGCCGCATGGGAAAAAGCCCTGGGCCAAATAGAAGTGGAAGGTGGCAGTCGCGAGGACCGCGCCAACTTCTACACCGCCCTCTACCACTGCATGACGTCGCCCTATCTCTATAGCGATGCCGACGGGCGCTATCTGGCGATGAAGGACCGCGACACCAACATCTACACCGTCCAGCGGGCCGATGGGCGCGACCAGTACACCGTCTTCTCCGTTTGGGACACCTACCGTGCGCTGCATCCGCTGCTCAACATCGTCGAGCCGCGCCGCAGCCGCGACTTCGTTCTGACGATGCTCGACCATTACCGCCACAGTGGCGAGCTGACGATGTGGGAGTTGGCCAGCCACGAGACCCACTGCATGATAGGCTACCACGCCGTCAGCGTCATCCTCGATGCCTACCGAGCCGGCGTACTTGACGACCTCGACCAGGGCACCCTCGACGAGCTGCTGAAAGCCATGGTGGCCACCAGCACGCTGCCCATCCTGGGTCGCGGCGACTATGCCCGCGACGGCTTCCTGAGCAGCGAATACGAGAACGAGTCGGTCAGCAAGACCCTCGAATACGCCTACGACGACTGGTGCATAGCCGAATACGCGCGTCTGATAGGCAACGACAGCATCAGCCGCATCTATACGCGCCGTTGCCAGTCGTGGAAGAACATCATGGACCCCGACGGCTTTATGCACGCGCGCCGCAACGGAGCCTTCGTTACCCCCTTCAATCCCACCGAGGTCAACAACCACTACACCGAAGCCAACAGCTGGCAATACAGCACCTACGTGCCCCACGACGTCGAGGGATGGGTGAGCCAGATAGGCGGTGCCGAGCGTGCCGAACGCTTCCTTGACAGTCTGTTTCGCGGCAGTTCCAAGCTCAGCGGGCGCGACCAGAGCGACATCACGGGCCTCATTGGTCAGTACGCCCACGGCAACGAGCCCTCGCACCACGCCGCCTACCTCTACGCCTACCTAGGTCGTCAGTGGAAGACCGCCGAGTTGGTGCGCCGCATCTGCACCGACCTCTACCACAACACCCCCGACGGCCTGTGCGGCAACGAAGACTGCGGCCAGATGAGTGCATGGTACGTGATGAGTGCCCTGGGCCTGTACCCCGTCTGTCCCGGCAGCGGGCAGTACGTTGTTGGTTCGCCGCTGTTCCGCAAGGCCACCATCCACCTGTCCAGCGGCAACGACATCATCATCAACGCCAAAGGTCAAAGTGCCAAGAGCTGCTATGTCCATTCGCTGCGCGTCAATGGCGCACCATACGACAAAGCCTTCGTCACCATCGACCAGCTTCGCGACGGCGGCACGCTCGATTTCGACATGAGTTCCACACCCGACAAGGAATGGGCCAGCAGTCCCGACGCGCATCCCACGAGCAGCATCGACAAAAGCCAGGAGATCACCCTCGCGCCCGTCTTCGACGACTGGCAGCAGAGTTTCGACGGCGAAGTCGAGGTCAAGCTCACGAGCAGCAAAAGCGGCGGCAGACAGGACAGCATCTTCTACACCCTCGACGGCAGCACCCCCACGCGCTTCTCCACCCCCTACACCGGTCCCATCACCGTCAGCAACGACGTCACCATCAACGCCGTTGCCTACAATCCAGCCACAGGCTACAGTGCAGTATCGACACGCCGGTTGACGCGCACCCAGACCGACCGCACCCTCACCTACATCACACAGCCCGCGCCGCAATACAGCGAGAACGGTCCCACAGGCCTCATCGACCGGCTGCACGGCAGTGCCAACTATCGCATCGGTGGTTGGCAGGGGTGGCAAGAAGACTGCCAAGTAGTAGTCGACCTGCTCGAGCCGCGCATCGTCAGCGCCGTCGACGTCGAATGCCTCGAGAACATGAAGTCATGGATTTTCTTCCCCACGCGCATCGACGTGGAAGTGTCGGACGACAACGCCCACTGGCAACCCTTTGGCAGCACCGACAGTCGCGACTTCGCCGTCACCCTCGAGCGGCAAGAGCTGAGCACCGTCCACAACTTCACAGTGCAGGGCAGCCCCGTTGGTGCGCGCTACGTCCGCATCAACGCCCACAACTACGGAGCGCTGCCCCGTTGGCACGTCAGCGCCGGCGAGCAAGCCTGGCTGTTTGTCGACGAGATAGAAGTCCGATAACGCGATTTTACGTCCTTTTGAATGAAGTACCAAAAACATAAATCAAAAATCGCAGTTATTGCAGCCACGCTGCTCTTTGCCTCGTGCAGCACCAAGCCCTGCCGGTGCTACCTGCTGGAGCGGTGGGGCAACGTGCCCGTCAGCGAGACCTACATCGACCGCGACACCCCCTGCAGCGAGCTGGGCTACAGTCGTCTCAATCCCGACGACAGCAGCTACCGGCTATGCACCGAAATCGACGCCCCCCTGATCGACACCATGGACATCGTCCGCATGTTCTGGGGATAAGCAGACATCATACCGACGAAAACGAAAAAACATCATATCCAATGAAAAAAACAGCCCTTACAACCATCGCACTATTGCTGTTTGCAGCCTTTGCCTCGTGCGACACCAAGACCTGCAAATGCTACACCTACAACGGCATCAACACGCCCACCATGGACTACGAGTACATCTCCGAAGGCAGTTCCTGCTCCACGCTCGACTTCAACCGCGGCACCCAATACCGCACCTGCCTCGAATACAACGAGCCCGACATCGACCCCAGCGAAATAGGCCAGGAATACAAGAAATAACCATCCACGCCGCCTCCGCGCGACGACATTGCGCCAAGCAGCTTTCGCACGCCCCCACTGCGTCGGTGGGGTATGCGAAAGTTTTGCTTTTTACAAGAAAGCCCAGATGAAAAAGTCAAAAACATTTGCAAACGATAATAGAAAAATAGAAAAATTCCCACCCACCCCCAAAAATAGACTTCCACCTCACACCTCATACCTCATACCTCACACCTCATACCTCATACGCATATTCCATTCCTTTTACACAGCGCTCATACAGCACCGAGAAATGGCATATTCCTAACTCTCTATTTTTTCTATTTTCTATTTTTCGTTTGCAAATGTTTTGACATTTTTATCAGAACTTGCCTGCAAAGTAAAAATGGATTTTTTGTGCATGTGCGGCGATACGACCGCAGGAATGCGGTCGCCTCCTTGGGGTTGCATTTCAAACAAGCATCACCTGGATCGACCTTGTTGGAAATGATTGCTGGCGGTCGGCTTTCTTGATTTGCACGCAATCTTACAAATAGATTATTACCGGCTGGACGCAGGGGTAGCCCATGGCGGAAAGAGCGGCAGCGTAGTGCTCGACCTGGCGTTGGTATTTATTGTGCGACTCGTCAGTGCGGAGTCCGGTCTTGAAGTCGACGACCCAGGTGCGGTCGGGAGCGAAGATGATGCGGTCGGGACGGCGAATCTCGCCATCGACAACGATAGAGGCTTCGCAGACGACGCGGTAGGAGGAATCGAAATAGATGCGATTCTCGTCGGACAGCATCATGCTGCTGATGCGCTGTCGGATGACGTCGGCATCGGCATCGCTGATGTGATGCTGCTGGCAGTAGCCCTGGACGACGGGCTGGAGATCGTCGATGGTGCGGATATGGGAAAGGAGGTCGTGGACGACAATGCCGAACCGGCGGTTGTCGGTGAGCAGAGACGAGAGCAGTGCGTCGTTTTGCGCGGCGATGCTGACACGGTTTTCCCATTGCGGGAAGGAGACGGCATCGACGGGGAACTGCTTTTTGGAGGCTGCATCTGACGGGCGGTGCGCATCAGACGTGGAAGGCGCATCGGTGCCTATGGTGTAGGTGTCGCTCTCGGGCGAGGGCTGGCACTGCCGGTCGGAGGCGGCGAACTGGTGGAGCAGAGAGGCGTAGCCTGTGTTTTTGGTTTGTTCGGCGAGGACGAAGAGTTTCTGTTCGGGACGTGTGAGTGCGACGTAGAGGACGTTGATGTTGTCGACTTCCTGCATGAGTCGTTCCTGGTCGAAATCGGACTGGAAATCGGTGGGCTGGCTTTGCATGTTGACGAAGGCTACTGGCAGCGTTGTCGACTCGTTCTTAGGCAGATGGACCCACAGTTTGGTGTTGGGTTCGCGCTTGTAAGGTATGGCGAAGATGACGATTTTGGATTCGAGTCCCTTGGCTTTATGGACTGTCATGAGCTGCACAGCGTCGAGGTCGCCGGCGGTGGCACTAGAGAGCTTGCCTATGCGTTCGGCGAGGTAGTTGTTGAACGAGGCGAGGTCGGAACGCACGCGCTGCGTGTAGGAGGCTACGACGTTGAGAAAGGTGGAGACATAGGCGCTGTCGCGTCCCTGCAGACGGAAGATGCGCAGCAGGTGTTCGCAGGCATCGTAGAGCGAAAGGGCACGGAGATGGTCGATATTGAAGGCAATGCCATATTGGTCGAGGAGCTGCACCAGGTCGTAGTCGGCATCGGCGAGCATCCAATAAAGAGAGGCTTCGTTGACCGACTGAGGCGGGACGTTGGGCTGGAGGCAACCGCAGCGCACGGCGAGATTGAGCAGGCGCAGCGCGGCACTGCGGTTGCGCGGGTCGTGGAGATATTCGAGGGCGCTTTGCAGAAGCAGCACCACCTGGCTGTTGGAGAGGATGAAAGACTCGGAACTGACGATGGGCACGGGACGCGAGCCGCCGTGGGCCGTCAGATAGTCGGCAATGCGGACGAGGGTGTCGTTGTCGCGCGCCAACACCATTATGTCGCCATAGCTGTAGTGCAGGTCGTCGACCTGATGGCGGATGGTAGCGAGGACAGAGGCGAAGAGGCGCTCACGGTCCATAAAGGAGAGGTGGACGTAGCCGCCCTCGTTCAGAGTTTCTTGATAGAGGTCGGGCTGGTGGACGCCCTGTGTGTCGGCGAAGCCGTCGCCTTGATAGAGCTGGCGCAGGATGGGGTTGGAACTGTTTTGGACCACATACTGGAAAAAGCGGTTGTTGAAACGGACTATGTGGGCCAGCGTGCGGCGGTTGACGACGAGGCGGTCGACGCGTGCTTCGCGCGCCAGCGATAGGCCGTGCTGTCGACTGTCGACCTGAGGCAGCTGCACGAACTGTCGCACGTCGCCCTGTCGGAAGCGGTAGATGGCCTGCTTTGCATCGCCGACGACGAGCGAATGGGTGCCCGTTTCGGGCGTTGAAGGGCCGAAATTGTAGGTCATAGCTTCGTCGAGCAGAGGCAGGAAATTGAGCCACTGCAGGCGACTGGTGTCCTGGAACTCGTCGATGAGGTAGTTGTGGTAGCGGCTGCCGATGCGCTCGTAGACGAAGGGAGCCGGCTGGTCGGCGATTTCCTGATCCAGGCGCTTGTTGAACTCGGAAATGTGGACAATCTCGTTGTCGCTATAGTAACGGTTCTTGATGCTGTTGAGTTTGCCCAGCACACCAAGGCCATACAGATTGCTGAGCAGCAGGCGGTTGGTGTTATAGCGTCGCAATCCATTGTCGACCCCGATGGCCTCGTAGGCGCTGCGGAAAGCGGGCATAACCTTCTGGAAGGCAGCCAGGGTGTCGGCCGCTGCCGACTTGGAATGGAGGCGACCCTCGCTGTAGGCGTCGTCGACGCGCTTGTGCGGCACATTGAGCTTGCTGTAGTCGCCATTGGCGATGGTTCGGAAGAAGGCATAGACGCTGCTGCCCTTGTAGGGGAAGCTGTCGGCATCGAGACCGGCGTCGCTGCAGGCGCTGACAAAGGCGGCGGCAGCCTTAGTGACGCTCAGTTCGAAGCGTCGGATGTCGGCAAGGAGGTGGTTGTGGATAGCGATGAACTGTGGCATTTGCAGTTGCTCGAGCTGCGACAGATATTCGGGGGCCTCTTCGCGGAAGATTTCCTTCGAGAGCTTGAGGATGCTGTTCTCAATCTTGTAGCTTTTGCCGTCGTCCATCTGGCTTTCGGAGAAGGCGCAGAGGAGCTGCGTCAGCGACTGCTCGTCGGCATTGCCGGCCAGCGAAAGAAGCTCGTCGACGATGCTCTGCAGGATTTCCTGATGGTCGATCTGGACGTTGAAATTCATCGGCAGTCCCAAATCGTGGGCGAAGGTCCGCACCAGTCGCAGGACGAAGCTGTCGATGGTACAGACCGAAAAGTCGGAGTAGTTGTGAAGTATGGCTGAGAGGAGGAGAGAGCAGCGGCGGCGCACCTCGTCGGGGTCAGTGTCGAGGTGTGTGGCCATGTCGGCAACGAGAGGGTCGTTTTTGGGACTGCCATTGACGATGTCGGACAGAGTGGCCATGATGCGGTCCTTCATGCCGTTGGCGGCCTTGTTGGTGAAGGTGATGGCGAGGATGTGCGTGAAACGCGTGGCGAGCTGGTCGTCGCGCGGGTCGGAAACGGCTATTTCGATGAACTGACGGACGAGGGTGTATGTTTTTCCTGAGCCTGCAGAGGCGCGGCAGATGATGAAACGGGACATATTGTTTTAAGCTTTAACCTTAACTTCAGATTTTAAACAGCAATTATCAGCAATTAAACAGCAATTTTTTAACGGCGAATTTAGCGAATTACGCGAAGTGGCTTTATGTCTTTCAGCATTGGCAATGTCGCGTCACTGCGGGACGCATCTTTAATATTTAACATTTCTACAATCACTTGACTATAATACAGTTTGACACAGTGCGTTCGCCTTCGAAATCATAACGGCCGTTGTCGCTGGGATGATTGACCAAACCTTGGTGGGGGTAGCCTTTGACGTACAGCGTCGTGGAGCCTCCGCCATCGAGGTTGATGGCCTGAACGCAGCCCAGATAGCGAAGCAGACGGCTGAAATCGGTCAACGAGAGCCCCTCGGACTGACGGGTGCGACCATCGACAACGACAAGCAGCACGCGACCATCGCTGCAGAGGCCTACGGCTGTGCGGTTGTGGCGGTCGGTGACAAAGGTCTTGTCGGTGCGCATCGGCACGAGGCTGCCGTTGCGGACAAGCATCGGTCCGGCGGTCATAACATCCGACGCCTCAAGGGTGCGCTCGGCGAGTCGAGCGCTGTCTGGAACGACAAAACGGGGACGTCCCTCGTCGAGAAGGAGAGTAGCATATTGATAGTATTTGCGATGGATGCTGTCGACGGCCTGCGGCGTATTGATGCCCACCTCGCGACCATCGATGCGGAGATAGCAGATGGGGTTGTGATAGCGCATATCGAAAAAGGAGCCGTTGATGGCGGCAAGAGCGTTGTGCGACTGGGCGTGACGGGAAGTCGGGGTGCGCTGCGGAGTATGGCTGAACGCCAAGCGGCGCGGTGAATCGGGAGGAATTTCGATATAGGCCACGAACTGGTTGCTGCCCATGCAGTTTTTGCGGCTGAAATGGTGCTGCTTAAGCAGCATTCCGTCGAGGGTGTCGGTCTGCCAGCGGGCATTGACAATGCGGAGCGAATCGGCATTTTGGGCGCTTGCCGCTAGCGGAACGGCAAGAAGCAAAAGTGTGAGCAGTGGGTGTTTTAGTAGAGTGTTCATATTTTTTTAAACTTTAACCTTGACTTTAACGTTTACGTTAACTTCAGATACAAATACTATTGTCCCTTAACTTCCCTTTAACTTCCCTTTAACTTCCCTTAACTTCCCCATAACCTTTAACTTCAACCTTAAGTTTTAGGTAGCGAGGGCCTGTGAGGCGGCTTCGGCTATGCGCTGCCAGTCTTGAAAGTCCATGCAGCGGAAATGGCCCAGCGGACAACGCTCGGAGCCCATACGGCTGCAGGGACGGCAGCGGAGATTGGAGACCTGGCAGTCGGCACGCTGCGTAGAATAGGCCCAGAATCCAAACTCGGGCACCGTGGCGCCCCACACGGCAATGACGGGACGATGGTAGGCAGCGGCGAAATGCATCATCGACGAATCGGGAGTGACCACCACGGCAGCATCGCGGATGAGGGCTGCCGACTCGAGGAGCGACGTTTTGCCGCAAAGGTTGGTAACGTTAGGGCTGAAAGCGACATCGCTGTTGCGTAGCCTGTCGCGGTCGCCTTTATCGCCCAAGAGCAGCACAGGGCCCTTGATTTGTGAGCAGAGCGTCATCAGTTTCGACAAAGGTATGCGCTTGGTGGCATGTTGCGCGCCACAGGCAACGATGGCGTAGGGGTGGGCCGTGAGCTGGAGCACGCTTTTACTGCCGAACATCCTGGTTTTGAAGACCTTGCCACTGAGGACTTCGGGCAATGGGAGTTGCAAGCCTTTGCCGTCGTTGACGACATTGAGCGGAGAAACAGCTTGGAAATAGCGGTCAACGACATGGAGTCCGGACATGAAGTCGTGTTTGGTAAGTATCGTCAGCCACTTGCGGAAATTCTCCTTGCGATAGACGCTGTGTTTTGCCGACAGGCGCATACGGATCAGTCGTGAACGGTGATTGTTGTGGAGGTCGACAACAAAGTCGTAATGCTCGCTGCGCAGTTGCTTAATGGTCTTTTTGAGAGGATGTTGAAGAGTGACGACCCGGTCGACATTGGGGTTGGACGCGAGCAGCTGGCTCATAGTGCTTTTGGTGAGGAAATGCAAAGAGCAGTCGGGCAGTTGCTGTTTGAGGCAACGTAGCAGCGGCGTGGTGAGCAGCACGTCGCCTATGGAGCTGAAGCGGATAACGAGTATTTTCATTGCTGGCGGTTGCGTTTGCGGCGGAAGAGTTCGCCAAGAGTGTCAAAATCGCGTGTATATTTCAATCCCACGCCTTGTTTGTATGGCAGGTCGGAACGCGTGTAGTCGTTGGTGTTGCTGCGATTGAAGACGAAGAGGTGGAAACGGGGGTTTATCTTGTAGCCCACCACCATATCGCCCGTCATGTTGTTGCCTGTGGAAGTGGTGCTCATTTCGCGTGCTTCGCCTCCGAACCCCAAGGTTGTCTCGAAATAGAACTTGTTCCACTCTTTGCTGATATCGAGAGCATACTGCTCGGTGGTGAGGGCGTTGCCGGCCTGATAGTCGAAATTGATGTCGACAAACTGCACCATATCGCTGACCATATTACCCAAAGTATTGGCAACCAAACCATAGCCTTCCTCGGCCGTAGTAGAGGCAAACTCGGTATTGGTGGATGTCGATGAATTGTAGAACCGCTTGAATAGCAGCAGCGAGACCGTCTGGTTGAGCATATCGCGCTCGTTGGTGCGGTCGATATAGGCAAACACCTCTTCCTGAACACTTTGGTCGGCATTGGGTAGGCGAAGGTCGAAATTTATGTCGGGTGCCTGGATGGTGCCGCTCAGCGCTATGATATTTTCGACCAGGACAGGCTTTTGCGACTCGGTGGCTGAGAGCGAACCCGTGAGTGTGGAGAGGTTGACACGCTGCGAATAGACAGCCTTGATGTCGAAAAGAGCATCGCTGATGGCACCGGGGAAGGTGATGGAGCTGCCCTCGTCGATAGCGAAGTCCTTGCCCATAACGCCCAGAATGTCGAGAGACAATGTGCCCCCGATGATTTCGTAGTCGCCTTTGAGGGTGAAGGGGTTGTTGCTTCCCACCTGGAGCTGGAGGTCGCCGCCGCCGCGGGCATCGACATCTACAGTTACCGACGAGAAATCCATCGGCAGCCGCATCTGCATCTCAGGAGTCGTTTCGACATTGATTGTCAAGAGGTAGCGTCCGCCTTCGGCATCGTGATGTTCGCTGATGACATATCCGTCGGGTTGCTGGAGAGCACGGTTGTCGGAAGGCCATTGTTCATCCTCGGAATCAGACGAGTAGCCATAATTATAGGTTCCGAATTGGATATAGTCGGCCTGTTTGAGCTGACGGCGGTCGTTGATGGGGATGCTGAGCACGCTGCCTTCGACGGTACGGGCATTGAGCTGGATGTCGAGTTTGTCGACAGTGCCGCCCACAGTGCCGTCGACAGCGGCGACGACGGTGCCATAATACTGCTCTGACTGACGCGGCGTGGTGTTCATGCAAAGCAGGCGGTCGGACTGCAACGTCAAATCGAACTCAAAATCTTTCAGGCTATTATGCTTAATCGCTCCATTGACAAGAGCCTTATTGCCACGTTCGTCGACAAGGTTGAATCGGTCGAACCTGATGGCATCGGGAGCCAACACGACGGTGTCGGAAAAGCCATAAGCGACATTGAGGAAATCGACCCTCAGCGAAGCCTGGTCGAAATAGAGATAGCCTTCGATTTGAGGTGCCTTAAGGGTGCCCCCGATTTGGGCTTCGCCAAAAACGCTGCCGCTGACATCGGAAGCGAACGACCGCGTAAAGGGCTCGATGACAGCCACCGACACATTTTCGATGCCAGCAGTGAAATCGAGTGCTGGCGACTCTTTGCCCATATCGATATAGCCCACCAGCTGGAGCGGTTCGGACCCATCGTCGCGGCGCGTGTCGACAAGCAGGTTGAGTTGGTTCATATCGGCATTCCAAGTGGAACGCACCCGCGCATTGCCCAGAGGCACATGATTGAATGCAAGTTGCGAAACACTCAGGTCGGCATTGAGATAAGGGATGTCCGACTTAGGCTCTGCATCGTTGTGCTTAGAAGTGCGCTGCTCATGCCTGTCGAAAGTTAGGAAACCCAAGTGGACGTTGCCGTCGGCGACACCGTCGACCGACATGTCGGCAACGGAGAGGAACGGGTCGACAACGGCGAGTCCGAAATTGCGGAATGTGAGGTCGATACTGTCGTTGGCCTCACCCATGCGCGAAGCGCAGAGCAGCAGCATCTGCTCGTCGCTGAGCATAGCCAAACCGCCCACATGGAAGCCGTTGGCATCGATAAAAATGTGTTGTTCGGACGAGACATTGCGTGGCAAAGGATACCATTTTTGTCCATCGGGGTCCCACACGCCGCTTTCCAGACGCCATTGCTGTCCGCCGAGTGCCAAATGCGAGGGATCGACCATCAGCGAGACGTGTTCGCTGTCGGCCAGCAGTCGCAGGTTGACATCGCCTCCGCCGACGGTGGTGCTGCTGTTTTCCCAAAACAGGCGACACACCGCCGAGCGTTCGGACATTTCCGCCTCGATATCAGCATTTTCAGAGAGCAGCAGGTCGCCGATTCGGATTTCGTCGCTAGTGATGCGCATCCTGTAGCGGTCGGACACCGCCTCGCCGTTGGCACCGACATTATAGATACGCAAAGAGCCAAAGGCCACCGAATCGGAACGCACTATAGGCTTGAAGGATTCAGCAAAATTATAGTTAGCCTGAACCGTGGTGCCATTGGCAATCACCAGTCCCGGGACAAACAGCTGCAGCAGTCGGGCCGTGTCGTTGAGTTCGGCGTTGAATTCGAAACGGGCATCGGCGGCAGCGCCAGTCATCTGGCGGTTAAGGTTTTGCTTGTCGCTCCACGTCTGAGGCACATAGTCGGCGACGAATTTTCTTACCGTCTCGCCCAAAGCGCTGAAAGTGAAATATCCTCGCATTTGTGCCGACAGAAGGTCGCTGCTCAGAGTCCAGCTTTTCCAGTAGTTCTGCTCGCGGGCCACGATGGTAGCCTTGTTGAGGGTGCAGTTTTTCTGTGTGGTGTTCAGCCTGACATCGTTGACCGTTATGCGCGAGAAGGAGTTGCCTTCGCCGAGGTCGGAGTAGACTCCGCCCACTTTGGCATCGATGCGCGACTGGAGGTCGTTGGTGTCGGACCACAGTCCCAGTCGCTTGAGGTCGAGGTGTTCGATTTCGGCATTGGCCCTATAGATGGGCCCCTGCTTGCGCCATTCCACTTCGCCGTTGGCAGACAGCGCCGCAAGTTCGTCGTCCAGGATGACTTCCGCCTTCATCTTGCCGTCGGC
>Ga0310694_10005498_pt1 | contig 12118 bp, 8 predicted proteins | sample 174DNAGHGhighgp2_FD_203884 | JGI IMG/M metagenome (GOLD analysis project Ga0310694, IMG submission 203884) | Sheep rumen microbial communities from Palmerston North, Manawatu-Wanganui, New Zealand - 1742 DNA GHGhigh gp2 (v2) (version 2) | ecosystem: Host-associated > Mammals > Digestive system >...
TGAGCCCCCTCCCGATGTCGGGAGGGGGACGGGGGGTGGGTAGGTACCCCTCCTTAGGATAAGGAGGGGGCGGGGTGGTTGTGACCACCCAAGCCGGATGCTTGGGAAAAACCTCACTCGGGAATGAAAGCAAAAACTTCGTTGTTTGCTTTGCATTCCGCTCGACTTTTTAACCTTGGGCTTCGCCGAAGGTAGGAGGCGTCTCGGGAATGAAAGCAAAAACTTCGTTGTTTGCTTTGCATTCCGCTCGACTTTCACTACCTTTGCACCCACATTAATAAAAAGCAGCACAATGATAACAGTTACCAACCTCGCTATCCAGTTTGGGAAGCGCACACTTTACAAGGATGTGAATATCAAGTTCACACCCGGCAACATCTATGGCGTGATCGGTGCCAACGGAGCCGGAAAGTCCACCCTCTTGAAAGCCATCAGCGGTGAATTGGAGCCCAACAAAGGCACCGTGGAACTGGGACCGGGCGAACGTCTGTCGGTACTCGACCAAGACCACTTCAAATTTGACGAGTTCACAGTGCTCGACACCGTGCTGATGGGTCATCAGCCCCTTTGGGAGAACATGAAGGAGCGCGAGGCCCTGTATATGAAGGCCGACTTCAACGACGAGGATGGCAACCGTGTGGCCGACCTGGAGGAGAAATTCGCCGAGATGGGTGGTTGGAACGCTGAGAGCGACGCAGCGATGATGCTGTCGAACCTCGGCGTAAAGGAAGCCCTTCATGGAAAGTTGATGAGTGAGTTGTCTAACAACGAGAAGGTGCGCGTGATGCTTGCCAAGGCACTCTTCGGCAACCCCGACAACCTGTTGCTCGACGAGCCCACCAACGACCTCGACCTCGACACGGTGCAATGGTTGGAAGAATACCTGAGCAACGTGGAGCAGACCGTACTCGTGGTGAGCCACGACCGTCACTTCCTCGACGCGGTGAGCACACAGACGGTGGACATCGACTTCGGAAAGGTGACCGTCTTTGCCGGCAACTACTCCTTCTGGTACCAGAGTTCGCAACTCGCCCTGAGGCAAGCGCAGAACCAGCGCCAGAAAGCTGAGGAGAAACGAAAGGAACTGGAGGAATTCATCCGCCGCTTCTCCGCCAACGTGGCCAAGAGCAAGCAGACCACCAGCCGAAAGAAGATGCTGGAGAAACTCAATGTCGACGAGATACGTCCGTCGTCGCGCAAATACCCGGGCATCATCTTCACCCCGGAAAGGGAACCCGGCAACCAAATCCTCGAGGTGGAAGGCCTGAAGGCTGTGGACACCGATGGCACGGTGCTCTTCGACAATGTGAGCTTCAATATCGAGAAAGGCCAGAAGACCGTCTTCCTCAGCCACAACCCCAAGGCGATGACCGCTCTATTCGAAATCATCAACGGCAACCGTCAGGCCGATGCCGGCACATACAAGTGGGGACTCACCATCACCACCGCATACCTGCCACTCGACAATACCGAATTCTTCAAGAGCGACCTCAACCTCGTCGATTGGCTCAGCCAGTTCGGCACCGGCAACGAGGTGATGATGAAAGGATTCCTCGGCAGGATGCTCTTCAAACAAGAGGAGGTGGAGAAAAAAGTCAACGTGCTCAGCGGCGGCGAGAAAATGCGCTGTATGATAGCACGCATGCAACTGAAAAACGCCAACTGCCTCATCCTCGATACTCCCACCAACCACCTCGACCTGGAAAGCATCCAGGCTTTCAACAACAACCTGGTGACCTTCAAGGGCAACATCCTTTTCTCCAGCCACGACCATGAGTTCATACAGACCGTTGCAGACCGCATCATCGAACTGACTCCACGTGGCACCATCGACAAACTCATGCAGTATGACGACTACATCTATGACGAGGCCATCAAGGCACAAAAAGAAAAGATGTATCAGCCATGAAAAAATCAAGTCGCCATTTTGGCAAGGTTTTTGCTGGAAAAAAAGAAAAAGACCAAAAACAACAACATTATGGACGAGAATAAAGAGAAAAAGCCTGAAGAGCTGGAAGAGGAATTGACCACACAAGAAAAGGAAAGCAACACCGTGGAGAATCCACAAGAAGAAGCCGCCGAAGGCGCCTCCGCAGAAGACGTAGAGGTGAAGGTGGTGGAGGAGGATGGCGACCCCTTGGAAGTGGCCAACAAGAAAATCGCCGAACTGAACGACAAATACATACGGAAAGTTGCGGAATTCGACAACTACCGCAAGCGCACACTCAAGGAAAAGACCGACCTCATACTCAACGGTGGAGAGAAGACCATCACGAAAATCCTTCCCATCATCGATGATATGGAGCGCGCCATCGCCAATGGTGAAAAGACCGATGACGTGGCCGCCCTGCGTGAAGGTATGGACTTGATATACAAGAAATTCCTGAAGATTCTTCAAGGCGAGGGCGTGGAACTCATCTCACCCGTCGGGGAAGACTTCAACACCGACTACCACGAGGCCATCGCTATGGTCCCTGGCATGGGTGACGACAAAAAAGGCAAAGTAATAGACTGTGTCCAGACGGGTTACACACTCAACGGCAAAGTCATCCGTTATGCCAAAGTGGCAGTAGGACAATAAGCAATCGCAATGGCAGAGAAGAGAGACTACTACGAGGTACTTGGCGTGTCGAAAGACGCCAACGAGGATGAGATCAAGAAAGCCTATCGCAGGATTGCCATCAAATACCACCCCGACCGCAACCCTGGCGACAAGGAGGCCGAAGAGAAATTCAAGGAAGCCGCAGAGGCTTACGACGTGCTCCACGACCCCCAGAAACGCCAGCAATACGACCAGTTCGGCTTCAACGCCCCAGGTGGTTTCGGAGGCTTCAGCAGTGGCGGCTTCACGATGGACGACATCTTCTCGATGTTCGGCAGCGTTTTCGAAGGCGGCTTCGGCGGATTTGGCGGTTTCGGCGGATTTGGCGGTGGCCAGCAAAGGAGCAGCCAGCGCAAATACCGCGGTGGCGACTTGCGCTTGAAGGTGAAATTGAGCCTTCAAGAGGTGGCCAGCGGAGTGACGAAGAAATTCCGCGTGAAGAAGGACATCACCTGCCCCCACTGCCATGGCACAGGTTGCGAAGACGGCAGCACCCCCGAGAGTTGCCCCACCTGCCATGGCAGCGGCTACACTGTGCAGACCAAGAAAACGGTCTTCGGCATCATGCAGTCCCAAGGTCCTTGTCCCACCTGCCACGGTGAAGGCACTGTTGTCAAGAACAAGTGCACACACTGCGGCGGCGACGGCGTGGTGAAAGGCGAGGAAGTAGTGGAAATCAAAATCCCCGCCGGCGTGGCCGATGGCATGGTGCTCACCATGCAAGGCAAGGGCAATGCAGGCATACACAACGGCGTGGCTGGCGATATTCAGGTGTTTATCTCGGAGGAAGACAACAACACCTTCGTGCGTCAGGACAACGACTTGATATACAACCTTTTGCTCGACTTTCCCACTGCTGCTCTCGGTGGCGAGGTGAAAATCCCCACCGTCGATGGCAAGAACCTCAAAATCAACATCGAACCAGGGGTCCAACCCGGCACCACCAAGCGACTACGAGGCAAGGGACTCCCCGCTGTACAAGGCTACGGACACGGAATGGGCGACATCATCGTCAACATCAGCATCTATGTGCCTAAGACGCTCACACGCGAGGAGCGCGAGGCGTTGGAGAAGATGCAGAAGAGCGACAATTTCAAGAGCGACAAAGCCACGAAACAGAGCATCTTCCAACGTTTCAAAAACTATTTCAACAATTGAGACTGAGAAGATAGAGAAGAAAGAAGTTTGAGAAGGGAGAGAAGAAAGAAGTTAAAGAAGTTAGAGAAGTTATCGCTACGCTCGAAGTTAAAGACAATACTCCGCGAATGACAATACTAGAAGAAAGAAGTTTGAGAAGTTAGAGAAGTTATCGCTACGCTCGAAGTTAAAGACAATACTTCGCGAATGACAATACTAATGTCGTAAATTCCGACCACTCCGACCACTCCGACCACTCCGACCACTCCGATCACTCCGATCTCTCCGATCACTCCGATCACTCCGATCACTCCGATCACTCCGATCACTCCGACCACTCCGACCACTCCGATTACTCCTTGCCCATGACCTACGCAGAAACGGTGGAATATTTATACAACAGCACCCCGGTCTTTGAAAAGATCGGGGCTGGTGCATACAAGGAGGGCCTATCCAACACCCACGCCCTCGACGCCCACCTCGGGCACCCTCACCGACATTTCAAAACCATCCACGTGGCAGGCACCAACGGCAAGGGTTCCGTATCACACTCCATCGCTTCCATCCTGCAAGAAGCCGGCCTGCGCGTGGGACTATACACCTCGCCACACCTCGTGGACTTCCGTGAACGCATGCGCATCAATGGTGAATGCGTCGGCGAGGAATACGTGGTGGACTTCGTGACACAACATCGTGACTTCTTCGAACCCCTCCACCCGTCGTTTTTTGAGTTGACAACGGCGATGGCATTCAACTATTTCGCCATGCAGACGGTCGATGTCGCAGTGATAGAAGTGGGCCTTGGAGGCCGTCTCGACTGCACCAACATCATCACCCCCGACCTCTGCGTCATCACCAACATCAGTCTGGACCACACGCAGTTCCTGGGTGACACCCCTGCCAAGATTGCCGCTGAAAAGGCCGGCATCATCAAACAAGGCATCCCCGTGGTCATCGGCGAGGCAACCACGGAGACACGTCCCGTATTCGAAGCAAAGGCTGCCGAGGTGGGAGCACCCATCACCTTCGCAGAAGACCATCCTTTCGTCATCGCCGCCAACGACAACGCCCGCCACACCCGGCATTACCTCACCGAACCCTACGGCGAAATCGACAGCGACCTCGGCGGACACTACCAGACCTGCAACACCGACACCATCCTCCACGCCATTTCCCTCCTCCAAGACATGGGTTATCCCATCTCCACAGAGAACATCCGGCGAGGCCTTGGCAACGTATGCAAGAATACGGGGCTGATGGGCAGATGGCAACAAGTGAACGAGCAACCCACCGTGATGCTCGACACCGGACACAACGTGGGCGGCTGGCAGTGGTTGGCACAGCAGTTGCGTGAACAGAAATGCCGACGGATGCGCATCGTCTTCGGAATGGTGGACGACAAAGACCTCGACACCGTGATGAGCCTTCTACCCCCCGACGCCGAATACTATTTCACCCGGGCCAGCAGCCACCGAGCCATCGACGAGGAAAAGGTGCGAGAGACAGGAGAGCGCAAAGGCCTACACGGACAAGCATTCCACACCGTGAAGGATGCCTTCGAGGCCGCACGACACGATGCCTCACCCGACGATTTCATCTTCGTCGGAGGCAGCAGCTACGTTGTCGCTGATTTTTTAGGATTTTATAGAAAGTCATAGCAAGCTCCTAAAACTTCCTCTTGCTTCATAGAGCTTCCTCTTGCTTCCTCTTGCATCCTCTTGCATCCTCTTGCATCCTCTTGCTTCCTCTTGCTTCCTCTTGCTTCCTATCCCTCCACCCCGGAAAACGCCTTTAAGAGTTTTTAACAGTTGTAGAATTACACTTTTTTTTTGTTTCGTTTGCGGTTCTCGTTTTTTTTTACTTATTTTGCGGACTACTATATTACTAACAACGCTAAGTATTATGAAGACAACCGAAACAGAAAATCTTTGTGGCCTGAGAAGAGAGAACTTCCAGACCACCATCAACGGTAAGCAGACCGATTTGTATATCCTCAAAAACAGCCTTGGCAACGAAGTGGCCATCACCAATTATGGCGGCGCCATCGTAGGCATCATGGTACCCGACAGAGACGGCAACTACGCCAACGTCATCCAAGGCTACAACAGCATCAAAGAAGCCCTCGAATCACCACAACCTTATTTGTCGACCCTCATCGGACGATTTGGCAACCGCATCTGCCGCGGACAGTTCCGCCTGCGCGGCAAGGACTACCAGTTGGCCATCAACAACGGTCCCAACGCCCTCCACGGCGGTCCTAAAGGTTTCCACTCACGTGTGTGGGACGCCGTTCAGATGAACGACCAATCGCTGGTGCTCGAACTCATCTCCGCCTATGGCGAGGAAGGTTACACCGGAGAGGTGAAGGTGACGGTGGTCTATACCTGGACCAACGAGAACGAATTGATGATTGAATATCTTGCCACGACAAACAAGATGACTATCATCAACCTGACAAACCACGGCTTCTTCAGCCTTGCAGGCATTGCCGACCCCACTCCCACCATCGAGGACCTGGAATGCGAAATCAACGCCGACTACTACCTCCCCATCGACGAGACTTCCATCCCCACCGGCGAAATCCGCTTCGTGAAGGACACACCGTTCGACTTCCGCACCCCGAAAACCATCGGCCAGGACATCGATGCCGACAACGAGCAAATCCGCAACGGCTCGGGCTACGACCACTGCTATGTGCTCAACAAGCGTGAGGAAGGCGAACTGAGCTTCGCAGCACGTATTCACGACCCGAAGAGCGGCCGCACGATGGATGTCTACACCACCGAACCTGGCGTGCAAGTCTACACCGACAACTTCGGCCAAGGAGAGAAGGGCCAAAACGGCGCCACATTCCCCCGCCGCAGTGCCATCTGCTTCGAGGCACAGCACTTCCCCGACACCCCCAACCATCCCTATTTCCCATCAGTGGTGCTCAAACCAGGCCGCCGCTACAAGCAAAAGACCATCTACCAATTCGGTGTGAGGAAATAAGGAAAAGTAAACTTAACCATTCTTAGCAGGCGATGGTTCAGCCATCGCCTCTTCAACCCATTATCAACCATCAAACTTAAAACGACAACATGAGTCAAGAAAAGAAAACCAACATTGTTGCCATTGTCACCATGTGTTTCATCTTCGCGATGATCAGTTTCGTAACCAATATGGGTGCACCGTTCGGCAACATCTGGGGATTCACCTATCCATTCGCCAAAGCTTGGGGCAACCTGATGAACTTCGCCGCCTACCTGTTCATGGGCATACCTGCCGGCAAGATGCTCATCAAGTACGGCTACAAAAAAACCGCCCTCATCGCCCTCATCGTGGGTATCGTGGGCCTTGCACTGCAATATCTCTCGAGCATTGCAGGAGCAGGCACGTTTATGTTCAAATATGACGGAATACCCGTTGCGTTGAACCTCATCATCTACCTTCTCGGCGCTTTCATCTGCGGTTTCTGCGTCTGCATGCTGAACACCGTGGTCAACCCGATGCTCAACATCCTTGGTGGTGGTGGCAACAGAGGCAACCAATTCATACAAATCGGTGGCACGATGAACTCTTTGACCGCCACACTCACCCCGCTGCTGACAGGCCTCCTCGTGGGCACCGTGACGGCAAAAACCAACATGGGCGAGGTAGCACCATTGCTCTTCATCGGCATGGCCGTATTTGCCATCTCCTTCTTCATCATCAGCCGCGTAGACATTCCCGAGCCTACCCTTGGCAAGGAAAAACCCCAATATGAGCACAGCCCCATCGCATTCCGCCACTGCCTGCTGGGAGTCATCGCTATCTTCTTCTATGTGGGTATCGAAATCGGCATCCCTATGGAGCTTAACTTCTACATCACCAACCTTGGCTTCGAGGGTTCGGCAGCCATCGGTGGCACACTCGCTGCAAGCTATTGGCTGATGATGCTCGTCGGACGTGCCAGTTCCAGTTTCCTTTCAGGAAAGATTTCCACCAAACTGCAATTGACCGTGGTATCCTCAGTAGCCATCATCTTGCTCTTAATCGCCATATTCCTGCCTGAGTCATCCACCTTCAATGTCAGCGGCCACGAAGTGCCTGTCAAGACCATCTTCATCGCCGCCTGCGGTCTCTGCACATCCATCATGTGGGGTGGCATCTTCAACCTTTCCGTTGAAGGACTTGGCAAATACACTGAGGCTGCTTCGGGCATCTTCATGACCATGGTGGTGGGTGGAGGCATCATGCCACTCATACAAGAATCCATCGCCAAGAGCGCAGGCCCCATCGCCAGCTACTGGCTGGTCATCGCCATGCTCGCCTACATACTTTACTACGCCCTCGTTGGCTGCAAGAACGTCAACAAGGACATCCCTGTAGACTGATTCATAGGAAGCCCTAGGAATACTAGGAATACTAGGAATACTAGAAGCCCTAGGAACACTAGGAATACTAGGAAAAACTAGAAAAAAAACAAAAACCATACAAAAAGAAATAACATGGACATCGAATTTGTAAGAAGCCGCTTTATCAAGCATTTTGACGGTCAGACCGGCAACATTTATCATTCTCCCGGACGTATCAACCTCATCGGCGAACACACCGACTACAACGGTGGTTTCGTCTTCCCAGGAGCCGTGAACCTCGGCATCATGGCCGAGATGCGCCCCAATGGCACAGAGAGCACCATCCGTGCATACTCCATCGACCTGAAAGACCGCGTGGACTTCGACTTCCACGACGGGCAAGGTCCTCGCGCCACATGGGCACGTTTCATCTACGGCATGGCCCTGGAGATGGAAGCACTCGGCGTTCCCGTGAAGGGATTCAACATCGCCTTTGCCGGCGACGTGCCCCTTGGCGCCGGCATGTCATCATCCGCTGCCATGGAGAGCTGCTTCGGCTGCGGCCTCAACGACCTCTTCGGCGAGAACAAGGTGTCGAAATGGGATATCGCCCTCGCTGGACAAGCCACCGAACACAAATATATCGGCGTCAACTGTGGCATCATGGACCAGTTTGCCAGCGTCTTCGGAAAGGCAGGCAACCTCATGCGCCTCGACTGCCGCTCTCGCGAGTTCGAGTACTTCCCCTTCAACCCGGTGGGCTACAAACTGGTGCTGCTCAACTCCTGCGTGAAGCACGAGCTGGTGGGCTCTCCCTACAACGACCGCCGCAACTCCTGCGAGAACGTGGTGAAGCACATCGCTGCAAAGCATCCGGAAGGGAAGTTTGAGACCCTACGCGACTGCACCTGGGAGCAACTTGAAGAGGTGCGTGCCGAGGTGGGCGAGGAAGACTACACCCGCGCTCATTTCGTACTCGGAGAGAAAGACCGCGTGCTTGCCGTCTGCGACGCCCTTGTCGCCGGCGACTATGAGACCGTGGGCAAGAAGATGTACGAAACCCACTACGGCCTGAGCAAGGAGTATGAGGTGAGCTGCGAAGAACTCGACTTCCTCAACGACATCGCCAAGGAAGACGGCGTCACCGGAAGCCGCATCATGGGTGGCGGATTCGGAGGATGCACCATCAACTTGGTGAAAGACGAACTCTACGACCAATTCATCGCTGATGCGAAGAAGCGCTATGCAGAGAAATTCGGAAGGGAGCTCAAAGTCATCGATGTCGTCATCGGAGACGGCTCACGCAAAATTTGCTAAACATCTCATGGCATCATCGGCGGGAAAACGCTTTCCCGCCGATTTTTCTTTTTTGACAAACAGACAGAAAAACTACCTTTCAAGCCTATCCAACTGGACAAGCACGGCTACGAATCCTTAAAAAGTGTTATAAATACACTTTTATGTTGTAAAACATAAGGAAAACGCTTGTGGGTTGGAAAATAAATTGTATTTTTACACCCAAAACGCAACATCACGAAAAACCAATGATTTTTATGAAAAGTTTTAAAGGTATTATTCTGGGAGCAGGACTGGCTATCGCCTTGCTCTCCGCTTGCACGACAAGCCAAGAAAGCAATCTCACAGTATCCAAACTCGACCCGGCAAAGTTTGAAAAAACCATCGACGGCAAACCGGTGAAACTCTACGTGCTGAAGAACAGCAAAGGCATGGAGGCATGCATCACCAACTACGGTGGACGCGTGGTATCCCTGATGGTGCCAGACAAGGACGGCAACATGACCGACGTGGTGCTTGGTTATGACAACATCGACCAGTATGCCGACACGCTGAACAGCCCGAGCGACTACGGCTCAGCAGTGGGCCGCTACGCCAACCGCATCAACGACGGAAAAATCACCGTCGACGGCAAGGAATACCAACTCCGCCAAAATGACACAGGCAACGGTGCCAAACACTGCCTCCATGGCGGTGGCAACACCGGTTGGATGAACAAGGTGTACGACGCAGAGCAAGTGGACGAAGGTACCTTGAAACTCACCCTTGTCGCTCCCGACGGCGAGAATGGATTCCCCGGCACGGTTACCGCCACCGTGACCTACAAGGTGACAGAAGACAACTGCCTCGACATCACCTTCGAAGCCACCACCGACAAGGAGACCATCGTCAACATGACCAACCACAACTACTACAACCTCAACGGCGACTTCTCGAAAGACGGTATGGACATGGTGCTTTATGTGAATGCCGACAACTTCACTCCTTCCGACGCTTCCTACATGACCACAGGAGAAATCAAACCTGTGAAAGACACTCCGATGGACTTCACCACGCCAAGCGTCATCAAGGAGAAGATGGACACCTCTTATATTTATATCAAGAATGCTACCGGCTATGACCACAACTGGTGTCTGAACACCTACAAGGACGGCAAAGGCGACGACAACACCGTATGCGCATCCCTCTACTCACCAAAGACCGGCATCTTCCTGGAGATGTACACCAACGAACCCGGAGTGCAAGTATATACCGGCAATTTCCAAGGCAACGGCATCACCTGCAAGCATGGCGTGAAGTATCCAAGGCAGGTGAGCGTATGTCTCGAGAGCCAGAAATATCCCGACTCACCCAACAAGAAGGACTGGGTGCAACCCACACTGAAGCCAGGTGAGAAATACTACAGCCACGCAGTGTACAAATTCTCAACTAAATAATATCAAACCTATTAAAGACAACCGTAAACAATGAATTGGAGTTTAAATGAGTTTCAGTGGCTCGACTGGGCGGTGCTCGCCGTCGGAGTCCTGTGTATCGTGTGGGCGGTGTATCGCGCCATCAAGAAAGACAAAGAGAAGATGAAAGGCGCAGACAGCCAAGATTACCTTTTCGGAAAAGGTGAGCCTTGGTATGTCATTGGTGCAGCCATCTTTGCTGCTAACATCGGTTCAGAGCACCTCGTAGGTCTTGCAGGCACAGGTGCCAAGGACGGCGTGGGCATGGCCCACTGGGAGATGCAAGGCTGGATGATTCTCATCCTCGGCTGGCTCTTCGTACCCTTCTACCAACTGCTCAACAACAAGATGGGCAAAATCATCACCATGCCCGACTTCTTGAAATTCCGCTACACCAAGCGCACGGGTTCCTGGCTGTCCATCATCACTCTCATCGCCTATGTGTTGACCAAGGTGAGCGTGACAGCTTTCACCGGCGGCATCTTCTTTGAATACCTGCTCGGGCTGCCCTTCTGGTATGGCGCCATCGGCCTGATTGTCATCACCGCCATCTTCACCGTGTTCGGCGGTATGAAGGGTGTGATGACCCTTTCAGCCATCCAGACCCCCATCCTCATCATCGGTTCGTTCCTGGTGCTCTTCCTCGGCTTGCACATGCTGGGCGACGGCAGCATCTCACAAGGTTGGGCAAACATGATGGACGTCTGCAGGCAAGCACATGAAGGCTACGGAACAACCCATATGTTCCACACCAACCCCGGCGACCCGATGTATCCCCAATTCCCTGGCTACGTGGTGTTCCTGGGCGCCTCGATCATCGGCTTCTGGTATTGGTGCACCGACCAGCACATTGTGCAACGTGTGCTTGGCCAGACCAAGGGTGAAGACAACGCAGAAGTGATGAAGCGCGCACGCCGAGGCACCATCTGCGCCGGCTACTTCAAACTGCTTCCCGTGTTCATGTTCCTCATCCCCGGCATGGTGGCCTATGCCCTGTCGCTGAAGACCGGCAGCGGTATCGAGATGGACATCACCAACACACACGACACTGATGGTGCCTTCGCCATGATGGTGAAGAACATACTCCCCGCCGGTGTGAAAGGCATCGTGACCATCGGCTTCATCTGCGCCCTCGTGGCATCTCTTGCCGCATTCTTCAACAGCTGCGCAACGCTCTTCACCGAGGACTTCTACAAGCCGATGAAGAAAGGCATGAGCGAGTCTCACTACGTGCTGGTCGGCCGTATCGCCACCGTGGTGGTGGTGCTCCTTGGCTTGGCATGGATGCCTATCATGATGGGCATGGGCAACCT
>Ga0310694_10005500_pt1 | contig 12115 bp, 10 predicted proteins | sample 174DNAGHGhighgp2_FD_203884 | JGI IMG/M metagenome (GOLD analysis project Ga0310694, IMG submission 203884) | Sheep rumen microbial communities from Palmerston North, Manawatu-Wanganui, New Zealand - 1742 DNA GHGhigh gp2 (v2) (version 2) | ecosystem: Host-associated > Mammals > Digestive system...
TAGTCCGTCTTACTCGTGTAATCAGATTTCCAAGGAACTCATGCAGCGATACGAGATATGGCTCAACGAGCATGGTGTGGAAGGGACACACTACTGTATCGCTATCAAGAGGATGTTCAACGAAGCTCGATACACCTACAACGATAATGCTGAGGGGAAAGTATATATCACGCGGTCGTTGGAGTTCTACTTTCCAAAGCACTACAACAAACCGAACGAGAAACGCGCCCTGACAATCGACCAGATACGTAACATCGCTGCCATTCCTGACGAGGAACGTGTCAACTCAAATCGCAACATGGCTCGTGATGCCTTTCTCATCTCTTTCATGATGATGGGTACAAATGCCGTTGACCTGATGGACTGCGTCTATGACGAGGATGGCAACATCACCTATGAACGTGCCAAGATGCGCGACCGCTGTGAGGACAGGGCCCGCATCGTCATCAAGCCCCACCCTCTTCTGAGGCCTTATCTGGAAAAATATGCCAGTAAAGAGACGGGCGACTCTCCACGTGTCTTCAACTTCCATAGACGATACTCAACAAGTCAGGTTTTCAACGATAAGCTTAACAGGGGAATCAAGGAGGTTGGAAAGTGCATTGGTATCCCAGATCTGACTTTTTATGCTGCCCGACACTCGATGGCGACCATAGCCCTGAATGATGCGGCAGTGGACAAGTACACTGTCCACGAAATGCTGAACCATCAGGTTCCAATTTACCGTATCACCGATATGTATATCAAGAAGGACTTCAGAAACATCAACGATGCAAGCTTCAAACTCATAGACCTTGTTCTTGGGCCAGTACTGAGGAATAAGTATGGCGACGTTGACTGTCTCTTGACGGACAGTATGGAGGGTACGGAGCATGAGGACAGGATAAAGTTCAAGTACTATGTAATTCCGCAGGACATCCATACCGACCGGACTTGGAACGTAGTCATCCGTGTCATGCTGGGTAGAGAGTATAAGGAAATCGGAACTTCTGTCAGGGTGTCACAGCGTGACCTAAATACGGACTATAATATCATCAGTCCAACAGTCATCGAACGTTGCAACGGCCTTGTGGAATCATGCCGTAGGAAGGTAGCCGACCTCAATGAAGGTACGATGCCGATTCATATAGTGGATGTCATGAACAGGCTGACAACCTGAATATAATAGAAAAACGTTATTCGTTAAATCTTCAAAGAAAGAATTATGTCAAGTATCAGATATGCGCTCGTGCCAGAGCATAAGGACAAGGATAATCTGTGGAAGGTGGACATCATCCTCCACCATCACTACGAGAGAAGGACTATTCCCACGAATATATATGCCACGACAAAGGACATTAGGCCTGACAAGAAACTGAAAGGAAGAGTCTTGCGGGACACAATGGATGCCTGCCGTCTCTACCGCCAGAGATTGGAGCATCTGCAATTAAAGGACTATGAACTGGACATCGACACCATTCACAAGCTCATTACAGCGAACACCGAGGCAGACATTGATTTCTTTGGCTTTGCTGGACATTGGATGGAAAAGAACAGGAACTTGAAGGGAATAGGCTGTTATAAGGCGGCATTGAACAGTTTCAAGGAGTTCATCGGAAAAGATACATTACCATGCAGTAAGATGTCCGCACAATTGCTGAAGGGATTCGAACATTCACTTAGTGACCGTCCTTGTTCTGCACATAACTATCCGAGGTATGTCAGGCGTATATTCAATGAAATTAAAGAGATGTATAACGACAATGACACTGCGTCACTGTTTGTCAGACGCAATCTGGATTACTGGCAGGTGGACAATCCCTACTTCCCGGCAAGAGGTTATATAGCGTTGACAGTTGACCAGATACGGGCTATTGCTGCTCTTCCGAGCGAGAAACGCATCAACTCTCGCAAAAACGTGGCCCGTGATGCCTTTCTTATCTCCTTTATGACCATGGGGACAAATGCTGTTGACCTGATGGCATGTGAATATGACGATGATGGCAATATCACCTATGAACGCACTAAGGTAAAAGACCGCAGGTCGGACAAAGCCCGCATTGTCATTAAGATACATCCATGTCTGGAACCGCTCATAGAAAAGTACAAGGCAAAGAAATTGGATCCCGGCAAGGTGTTCTGTTTTTCCAGAAGGTTCCACAACAACAAGACTTTCAACAATACGCTAAGCACAGGGTTAAAGGAGGTTGGAAAGCTAGTTGGAATCCCCAACCTGACATTTTACTCTGCCCGTCATTCGATGGCAACGATAGCAACCAACGACCTTGGCATCAACAAGTACGTCGTTCATGAGATGCTGAACCATCGCATACACCTGTTTCGTGTGACGAACAGGTATCTGCGTCAGAACTTCGATGAAATCAACGATGCGAACTTCAAACTTCTCGATTATGTTTTTGGAGAGCGTGAAGAGGAAGGAATTCACAATACCTTCGTTGATCCTGACGGGGATTTTGGATGCTCAGTATTCGTTGACTCACTGGAGGAAGTAGAGGATAGTTTGGTCAGTATGCGCTACATGGTCATTCCACAGGACAAACTATCGGATGACAAGTGGCGAGTAGTCATCAGGATGACGTTCATGGATGAGAGTGCTGACATTCCGACATCTATCATCGTCGGGAAGGATGGGCTTGACAAGAACTTCGACATCACGGACGGAAGTATTCTCGACCGGTGCAAAACACTTCTGAGCCAGTGCGAACAAAGAGTAAAGGACATTGACCTCTATGAAGTGAGTGACATCAGGGAATTACTTGCAAAATTGGGCTGAAATTGGAGATTACAACACATTTCACTATTTCATGTCTGACTACTTCAATGTTGTTAGATTTCCCAAATTACACTATTGGATTCGTAATAATAGACAGTAATTGTCTATTTTTGCAAACAGAATAGCAGACTCAATGTTAGTCACAGACTAAGGTCAGTTTACTGAAACGGTCTGGTACATCTACTTAAACGGTCAGGTACAGTATGCCTATACTTTAGCAAGTTATTAGATTAAAATGCCTATATTTTAGAAAGATTTTTGCTAAAAATTGCCTATGTTTTAGAAAATAATATTAACTTTGCAGGCAAAAACGGCGAATAAGCTTACAAAGTCATTATGTACGAAAGAGAGCTGATAACACAATTGAGGCAGTGGTGCAAGAAGTCTCCACGCAAGCCTCTCGTTATAAGAGGAGCAAGACAAGTAGGAAAAAGTACCCTCGTTAGGGAGTTCGGTCGCGAATTCGATGTATTCATCGAGGTCAACCTTGAACTGTCAGACGATGCCTCCGTCTTCAGGCGCACAGACAACGTGCAGGAGATATGGCAATACCTCTGTCTGCGAGACCACAAAATTTCAGATTCCAGCAAACGCATGCTGCTGTTTATCGACGAGATACAAGAAGAGCCAAAGGCCGTTGGCCTGCTACGCTATTTCTACGAGAAGATGCCTTGGCTATACGTCATAACAGCAGGAAGTCGATTGCAGAGTCTTTTAAAGAAGCATGTTTCATTCCCTGTCGCCAGGGTAGAATATCTCAACCTGCGACCTTTCTCGTTTGTAGAATACCTTAATGCTACCGAGGGAAAGGAATGGGCTGTACTGGTTAAAGATGTGAAAGTGCCTGCTGTCATGCATGAAAAACTTATCAGCATCTTCAACCGCTATGCCCTGGTCGGGGGAATGCCCGAGGCCGTGGCCGAATATGCCGAGAACCGCGACATTGAACGACTCTCGCCCATCTTTAACTCTCTGCTAATGGGCTACAACGAGGATGTAGAAAGATATGCCAAAAACGAGGAGCAGGTGCGCATCATACGCCATATCCTCGATACGGCATGGTTTTCAGCGGCAGAAGCCATCACTTTTGCAAACTTTGGTAACAGCAGTTATACAAGTACGCAGATACACGAAGCGATGGACTGCTTGGAAAAGGCATATATTCTTTCTCTCGACTATCCCGTTACATCGACAGACATACCTGCTATACCTTCTAAGAGACGTTCACCAAAACTGATTATGGTTGATAGCGGAGTCACCAACTTTGTCGCTGGCATCCAGATAGAATACTTGCAGAACAAAGACCTGCTCGACACATGGAGGGGGAGAGCCGCCGAACAGATAGTGGCACAGGAGCTGAGGATACTGCTCGACAGACAGTATAAGGAAAAACAGTTCTTCTGGGTGCGCGACAAGAAAGGCACGACGGCGGAAATCGATTTCATCTGGCAGACACAGAGCCAGATTGTGCCCATCGAAGTAAAGGCTGGTACGAACTCACACTTGCGCTCACTCCATAGTTTTGTCAACACTACTAATCGTCCTGTCACTGCGGTACGATTCTGGAGTGGCGATTATTCCGTGCAGGATGTCACCACCCCAGCCCCAGAAAATCGTCCGTACCGACTGATAAACATCCCTTTTTATTACATAGGGCAACTGAAAGACATCCTGCAAAGAAATATCACGGTATAGTCTGTCTCATCCTTGTTTTAAACTCATTATGGAAAGCGTCGTTCAAATAGCATCGTATATCTGCGAACGGTATCAGAGGGAGTTCGGCCAGCGGATAGATGAAATGAAGCTACACAAGCTGCTTTATTTCACCCAGAGGGAATGTATTGTCCAGACAGGCCAGCCTTTGTTCCCAGAGGAGTTTCTGGCATGGAAATACGGGCCTGTAATTATTGAGATAAGGGATGTATATAAGAATGACACACTGAATGAAGTTCCTGCACATGATACAATAGCCCTATACGCTGATGTACTTGATGTGGTCTTTAAGAAGTATGCCAGAAAGGACTCTTGGAGTTTGGCACGTCTGTCTCATGGTGAACTGTCATGGGAAAATGGCCGAAAAGGTCTTTCTCCCACAGAGAACGGACTGCAAAAGATGAATCTAGCAGACATAAGGAAGGATGCAGAGCGTATTAAACAGCGCAGAAGTATTCTTAGCCATTTCAAGATAATCACATGAATACAGGAAGAGAGAGTATCTCAACCATAAGAAAGCAGTTTTCCCCTAAGACAAAATACCGCAAGAATACAAAATAAAACACAGCAAAAAACCAAAACAAAATACCTCAAAAATCAAAAATTGTTTGGAGATGTCGGCCAGCGGATAGACGAAATGAAGCACAAGCTGCTATTTCACCCATAGGGAGTGTATCGCCCAAATTAGCGAACAGAGGTTTTCTGAAGTTTGTAACACTTATTGTTGTAAAGGTAATATTAATATGACACAACTTTTTACTCATGTTATCACGTAAATGTATCGAAGTAGTGTTGCAACTTTTGGGGATTCCATACAATTTCAGCTATAAAAATTTGGGGATTCCAACATTTTTTCCAGGTCCATATGTTGCATCATTATGGCATAGACAAAGTATCCTAATCACAATTCGTCAAGATTTTTCACAACCAGTTCCACTGACAATGCCAGCGCAGACCCTGCCTGTTCCATACGGCACTTGATCGTCAACGCAAGCTTGCAAACTTTTGTTGCTGCATCCTGTTTCCTATAACCATAACGGCGCTTTATCGCCATTGTCATCATCTCCTAATATCCTTTCGTTCAAGTTTTCTTTGATACTTTTTGTTGTAAAGGTAATAAAAAAATTATTATTTACGCATCATTTTTACTCAAATCGGCATATTAAGGACTAATAATATGTCTATATTTGGCCAAAAGGGGGCAAAAAAATAGCTGTTTTGGCCAAATATAAACACATTTTCTATCTCCTTTAGTCTTTATCTTAGCTTTTTGCAACCTTAAAAAAATCAGGAAAACAAGGATTCTTATTCTTGCCTTCTGCAAACTAAAAGGCTTACATATCTCACTGAATATGAATAATTTGAGATTCGCACAAGTTTGATTAGTACCGCATAAAGAAGCCGTCTTGAACTGCATTTTCAACTTTCTTTCTTCTTCGGCTGATAAAGTTGCCGTACCTTTGCACCCGAAAAACGGAACACGGCCATGAAACGCACAAGTGTCCGTCAGTATTAACAAAGTAAAGAAAAGAAAGATACCATGACATTCAAGACACTACTGACGATGATAATCGTCGCTTACGTACTGTACTACGCATATCAGGTCATCCACGACCTGTTCTTTGCCAAGGGCAGTATCATACAGGATGAGCTGGAGGTAGAGGAAGAGGTTGACATCTCAGGTGAGGTCGGCAAGTACAGGCCGACGGAGGTGCACCGCTCAGACATACCTGTAAGCTCTACGGCTGCCAACGCTTCCCAGGAAGATGGTGAGCTCATCAACTACAACGGCGGCATGAGCATCAATGAGCTGTGCGACACGCTCGACCGTGAGCATGAGGCACCGAACACCACCTGTCTGGCAGACATCCTCTCCAAGGAATACGCACCCAAGCAGGGCATGTAGTCGTATAGACGCTGCTTTGGATAATCAGCTCTTCTTTGGATATTCTTCTTTGCAGTACATCTGCAACTAACATAACACACTTATACCTTTAAGATTTTCGGACATTCATTTTTAACAACCATGAAAGACAAATGCAGAAAATCTTTAATGCTGCCAAAGGGACAGCAAAGAAAGCAGGAAACCTTGTTTCTTGCAAGTCAATGAGACTGGCCGCACTGGCCGTGATGTTCATCTGTAGCACGGGCTATGCCCTTGCCGACCCTGGCTCCTCTGCCATCACGCAAGCCGTGGGTACCTTCAAGGGCTATATCGAGCCTGTGCGTAACCTCCTCTATGTCCTTGCTGCCATCGTCAGCCTCGTCGGAGCCTTCAACTGCTACTACAAGCTCCAGAACGGCGATCAGGATGTCAAGAAGACCATCATGATGACCATCGGCGGTTGTGCCGCTCTGCTGGCCATGGCCGCTGCCCTGCCTAAGTTCTTCGGATATTAAACCAGCCGGGGAATGGAAGTAAACTACGGTGGATATCCCGTGTTCAAGGGGCTTCAACTGCCCCTTGAATTCATGGGAATCCGTGGCAGGTTCATCTGGATTGCCGCCGCCACCTTCGGGGCTGCGTTCCTGGGGTTCATCCTTTTCTATGTGCTCTTCGGAACTCTTCCTGCCCTGATAGTGACGGTGGTCGTCGCTGGCAGCGGACTGGCTGCCATCTATGTCAAGCAGAAGAAAGGACTTCACTCCAAGAGACGGCATCAGGGTATTTTCATCTACAGCCATCTCTTCGAGCGATAGCAAGTAAGCGAAACCATGTAAGACACAGGAAAGAATGAGCAGCAAGAAACAAGTTTTTGACAGCCTTTTTACGGGCATAGAGGACATCAGGGATGCAAAGGGTAACATCATGAATACCGTCCTGTACTCCAGGAACGGTAATCCGTCGTCTGTCTTCGAGATAGAGAACCCCGTGCAGCAGTGGTGTACCGATGCGGATCAGTACTATGCCTATATGAACATCTGGGACAACGTCATCCAGACGCTCGGTGAAGGGTACTGCCTGCAGAAGCAGGACATCTTTTGCCGCCAGGCATACCATCATGAGATTACGCCGGACATGGAGTTCCTCTCACAGAGCTATTTTAAGTACTATGAGGGCAGATCCTATACGGAGATTCGTACCTTTATCATTATCACGCAGGAAACCAAGCGGAGCACTTTTGTTGCCTACGACCCCAAAAAGTGGGCTGAGTTTCTGGCCAAGGTGCAGAAGGTATCAAATATCTTTGAGGAGAAGGGGCTGCCCTATCACCGTCTTAACAGGCAGGAGATTGACGAGTACCTCCACCGCTTCATGGCCTTTGACTTCCACAAGGGGGCATTCGGCATGACGAACTTCAAGTGCTCCGACGAGCATCTGAGGATCGGTGACCGTACCGTCAAGTGTTTTCCGCTGGTGGACATCGATACCATTGACCTGCCGACACTGATCCATCCCGTGAAGATGCAGTCGGTGAACGGCTACGGTGTCTGCACGGACTTGATGTCGTTCCTCTCCAGCGTACCGCTGACGGACTGTGTGGTCTATAACCAGGTCCTTCAGATTCCTCCGCAGCGCAAGGAGCAGCAGCGTCTCATCGGTAAGGCGAAGCGTCATCAGTCGATGCCTGATCCGAGCAACCGCTTGGCAAAGGCGGACATCGATACGGTGCTGGAGGTCATCGCCACAGAGCAGAAGTCGCTTGTATGGACGAACTACAATATCATGGTGTCCTGTCAGCACAAGGATCTGACGAAGGTGACATCCTATCTCGAGACTAAGCTCTTCGAAGTAGGTATCTCTCCTTCGAAGTCAGCATATAACCAGTTGGAGCTCTTTTCGGACTCGTTTCCGGGCAACGGCTATGCCTTCAACAGGGAGTATGACCTCTTCCTCTGTCTGAGCGATGCGGCACTCTGTCTCTTCTACAAGGAGCGGATGAAGCATTCGGAAGTTTCTCCCTTACAGGTATTCTATACTGACAGGCAGGGTATTCCTGTTGCTGTAGATATCACAGGTAAGGAGGGGGCCGTAAAGCTGACGGACAACTCGAACTTCTTCTGTCTGGGACCGTCGGGCAGCGGAAAGTCGTTTTCCACGAACACGATGGTCCGACAGCTCTTGGAGCAGGATACGGATGTGGTGATGGTGGACACGGGTGACTCCTATGAGGGTATATGCGGCTACTTCCACGGGAAGTATATCTCCTACTCCAAGGAAACGCCCATCTCCATGAATCCGTTTACCATTACGGATTTGGAATACAATGAGAACTTCGGGGAGAAGAAAAACTTCTTGAAGTCCCTCATCTTCCAGATCTTCAAAGGCGATGCCATGCCTGACAAGATTGAGGACACACTCATTAACCAGGTCATTGACGAGTATTACGAGGCGTACTTTCATCCATTTTCGGGCTATACCTCAGATGAGAGGGAACAGCAGAAGAAGCAGATTCTCCTGACGGACAAGATGTCGGGCGAGTATGCCAAGTATGAGGACAGCATCGAGAATAATCCTGACGGCTGGCAGAACGAGTATATCGCTAAGGGCATTGCCGAGGTTCAGGAGGAGACGGACAGCTATAACCTCAGTGAGGAGAAGAAGGCTAAGGTGCGCCGCCTGGTAGAGAAGCTGCACAATGTGGTGAGCGACTCTGCTGCCACACAGGGCGAGAAGGTCAATGCCAACCGCCAGCTCATGCGTCTGATGCCGCAGCTCATCGAGGACAGCTATTTGATGAAGGTTGAGGAAAAGATCAACCGACGGGAGAAGCAGCGGATTGGCTTGAAGGTGGAGGAGCTGAAGTTCGACACCTTTTATGATTATGCCTGTCAGCGCATCCCCCAGATTCTGGAGGAAAGCAACAACCAAGGGAAGTTCGACATCAGCGGCTTTGCGTTGATCCTCAAAAAGTTCTGTTCAGGCAATGAGCTGGGCAGGGTGCTTAACGACAGTATGGCAACGTCTCTCTTCGATGAGAAGTTCATCGTGTTCGAGATCGACAAGATCAAGGATGACAAGGTGCTTTTTCCTATTGTCGTGTTGATTATCATGGATGTATTCCTCCAAAAGATGCGACTGAAGAAAGGCAGAAAGGCGCTGATTATCGAGGAGGCATGGAAGGCAATCTCTTCACCGACAATGGCAGAATACATAAAATATCTGTATAAGACGGTGAGAAAGTTCCACGGCATTGCTGGTGTGGTGACGCAGGAGCTGAATGACGTGATAGACTCGCCCATCGTAAAGGAGGCTATCATCAACAATAGCGACATCAAGATTCTTCTTGACCAGGCGAAGTTCAAGGACAGGTATGATGAGATAGCGGCTATCCTCGGTATCACCGATGTTCAGCGACAGCAGATCTTTACCATTAACTCGCTGGATAACCATGAGAACAGAAACTACTTCAAGGAGGTCTGGATATGTCGTGGTCAGCAGTCTGATGTCTATGGCGTGGAGGAACCGCCTGAGTGCTATATGGCCTATACGACGGAACGGGCTGAAAAAGAAGCCCTGAAGATATACATCCGACACTATGGCGGGAATACCGAAGAGGGAATACGCCACTTCTGTCGGGATATGGAGAAGGCTGGATTAGCAGGAAAATACCTGAAGTTCGCTGGTATGGTAAATAAGGAACAAAATGTAATGGAACTATGGGGAAAGGTAGCGTAACTATTTTTCTGGCAGCACTGCTTATGACTGTTGCAGTGCCTGCCAATGCCTACTGGCGATGGAACTACGACTGGAGGACAGTCATACAGGTTGGTCAGAATACCGCTGCTGCCTCGGCTGTGGAGGAAACGCATAATGCCACCTTGAACGAGCAGAGAAAAAAGCAGGAACGTATTGCAGAATATACTACCGCTATCCATGTAATACGGGAGTTATATAAGCAGTCGATGCAGAACACAGGCGGCTTTGGTCAGGAGAGTATGTACTACCGGCTTATCGGCGAGAATGCCCTCTATATCGTAACCAATATCCCTGTAGCCGTGAGCTGGCTCACAAGGAATCCTTCCATCAACCTGCCACTATGCCTGAATGAGATCAGCAACCTGACCATGAAGACAGAGCAGTGTATAGCAGGCTTCGTGAATATCGTAAATAACGGACATATCAAATCACCGTTGAAAGACAATTCACTGATACCTGGTGGAGGTGGCAGGGCCAGCATCGGTAAAGATGACGGCTATAACTTCATGTCGAGAGCTGACCGTATGGGCATGGCCAATGACATTCTGGAGGACTTGGTTGTAGTAAGAAACAATCTCGACTACATTATCTTCATATGCCAGACGAACAACGGACTGGAAGACCTGCTAATGGAACTTGACCCGGATACGTGGTGTAGTGCTATGCAGATGAAATGGTCAGTAGATGAAATCGTAAGAGGATGGGAGGACTTCAGCTGATGGCTGATGTTTGATGTAAGAAGTAAGATGTAAGAGAAATGACTATGAAACGATTACTGATTATATGGGTGGCTGTGGTGGGAATGATGTTCCCGTCGAAAGGAGTGGCAGGCATTCTGCCACATGACATGCCTACTATCGAGGCTCTTATTGACCAGCATAAGCAGAATATGCGGGCTGAAGATGAGAGCAACAGACAGTTGGCAGCCAACGCAAGTATCAAAGCCATGGTGAAGGATGTCTCCAAGAAATACGATGAGGTAAAGACCATCCTTGACAAGAAGAGCAATGATGCCCTGGCATACCTTGCACTGGCAACAGAGATGAGCCGATGTGTGACAAACACAGTACGCCTGACAAGGGAGTATCAGGAGTTTACTAGTTTCGCTGCTCGCCATGCTACATCTAAGCCGATGGTGGCGTGGTACACGCTGGAGGCTAACAACAAGGTATATAAGGAACTCAAAAGCATCCGCAAGATGTACCTTGCCGTGGCTGCCACCAGCACGAACATCTTCCGTGCCACTAACAAGGAACGGATGAACATCATCTGGACGCTTGACCAGAGCATCATGCGGATGCGTGATGTCATTCAGCAAGCCTATATGTGGTGTGACCTGCTTGTTGGCGGCTATGTTCATGAGGATCATATCTGGGAGATTTTGAACTCTTCGGTTTTAGAAGATATAGGTAAAACGGTCATCAACGAATGGCCCGTCTGAAAGGTAAAAAGGTAAAACAGTAAAAAGGTAAAACATGAAGCGGACACTGATAATAATGACAATGGGACTGATACTGACACAGACAGTGACAGCGCAGGTGCATGACGAAGAGAAGTATCTGCAATGGCGGTCGATGGAAACCGGGCCATTGGGATTTGAACCAAAGCTCTACTACTGGCTGTTCCATAACAACTATGCACATCATGAATGGGAATGGGAGTGGCACGGTTTCAAGAGTGGACTGTACCTGCACCTGAAGCCCAACAAGAGTGATGCAAAGCCGGTTGTTCCGAAACGTACCCTTGGTGCCACTACTGATGTATGGACAAAAGAATCGACGGACTCGCAGGAGAAAGACTTCAAGCATCAACTGGAGCAAGAGACACTGGCAGCGGCAGACCGAAGGGTGGATGCTGCATACCTGCTCTTCAAAGATGACTTTGATAATATGCAGAAGAAGATTTCTGCGGGACTGACGTACTGCATGGCTAACAGCAAGGGCGATGCCAATGTCATCTCGATAGTCAACAGCCTATCTAACCAGAAC
>Ga0310694_10005502_pt1 | contig 12112 bp, 8 predicted proteins | sample 174DNAGHGhighgp2_FD_203884 | JGI IMG/M metagenome (GOLD analysis project Ga0310694, IMG submission 203884) | Sheep rumen microbial communities from Palmerston North, Manawatu-Wanganui, New Zealand - 1742 DNA GHGhigh gp2 (v2) (version 2) | ecosystem: Host-associated > Mammals > Digestive system >...
TCGGATATATTTCGGCATTTACGGTCGGTTTTTTTATGGATGTGTTAAGCTCATCGCCACTCGGAATTAATATTTTGCTGATGATGCTTACGGTGTTTGCATTGCAATGGCCGGCGCGGTATTTTCAGAGTGCGTCGTTTTCGGTAAATTGGTTTATTTTTGCCGTAGTTGCCTTGGGAGTGTTTATTCTCAAATGGCTGTTGCTGTCGATTTATTATAATCTGTTGATATCGCCAAACGAAATTATGTTCAACTATTCGGCCACCGTATTGTGTTATCCGCTGATTGCCGCGATTAATACCGGAATTCAGAAATTTTTGCCGCAAGAGAGGATTAATGAGTGATTATAATACCGAAAAAAATCATATTCTGAGTCGGCGGCTGGCAATTATCATAATCATCAATTTGTTGGCATTTGCGGTGTTGGCGGCGCGGCTTTGGTATTTGCAAGTTTTTGAGGCGGAAAAATATCGGATGATGTCTGACGAAAACCGTATTTCAACCCGCTTTTTGCTTTCTCCGCGCGGCACAATTTATGACCGTAACGGCGAGATAATCGCTAAAAACGAGCAAAATTTTCAGGCGGTTATAATTGCCGAACAAACACCGGATATTGAAAAAACATTGGAAGTATTTAAGTCAATTATTGTATTGAGCGAAGACGAAGAAGCGCGTATCAGGAACGATTTGAAGAATAAAAACCGCTTTATTCCGGTTAAGCTCAAAGAAAATCTGAGTTGGAACGAAGTTTCGCAGCTAATGTTGCATGCGCCGGATATGCCGGGGGTGGAAATCAGCGAAGGCTTAAACCGCAAATATCCGTACGCCGATTTATACGCTCATGTGCTTGGCTATGTGGGGCCGGTATCGGAAGCCGATCGCAAGGATAATCCGCTGTATATGGTGCCGGGTTTCAAAATCGGTAAATCGGGGCTGGAAAAGTATTTTGATTATAAATTACAGGGCAAAAGCGGTACGGTAAAGCTGGAGGTAAATGCCTACGGCCGTGTGATGAAAGAGATTGAGCGCGATGCCGGTAAGCAAGGGGATAATATCACTATTACAGTAGACTCACGATTGCAGAAGGCGGCTTATGAAGCGTTTGGCAAACAAAGCGGCGCGGCGGTGGTTTTGGATGTGCGTACCGGTGAAATTCTGGCTATGGTTTCGGCGCCGTCGTTTGATCCGAATTTGTTTACCAACGGAATCAGCTATAAGCATTGGAACGAGCTGTTAAATAACGAGCGTATGCCGTTGATTGATAAGGCGGTGTCGGGACAGTATTCGCCCGGTTCAACCTTTAAAATAGTGGTGGCATTGGCGGCGTTGGAAGCCGGAGTCATTAACGGCGAAACGCGTTATTATTGCGCCGGCGGTATGGAAATCGGCAATACGCGGTTTCATTGTTGGAATCATTATGGACACGGCAGTTTGAATGTAGTGGAGGCACTGAAGTATTCGTGCGATATTTTCTTTTATGAAACAGCGTTGCGTTTGGGAGCGGATAAAATTCGGGAAATGGCGCTCAAACTCGGTTTGGGAAAAGTGCCGAATGTGGGGTTGGATAACGAAAAAAGCGGCCTGATACCTTCCAAAAACTGGAAAATGGCTAAATATGACGCACAATGGGCACCGGGCGACAGCGCCAATACCGGTATAGGGCAGGGGTATGTGTTGGTAACGCCGATGCAGTTGGTAACAATGTTGGCGCGCGTGGTTAACGGCGGTTATGCCGTCAATCCGACCTTTATTAAGCCGACGGAAAAACAGTTGAACAAAATCAAACACTTAAATATTTCCAAGCGCAATATTGAATTGGTAAAGCTGGGAATGTATGAGGTGGTAAACGGTGTTGGCGGCACCGCCAAAAAAGCCAAGTTCAATTTGGACGGGGTGCGGATGGGCGGTAAAACCGGCACAACTCAAGTGCGACGTATAAGTATGAAAGAACGCCGCAGCGGTATTCGGCATGATTCGCAATTACCATGGCGTTTAAGAAATCACGCTTGGTTTATGGGATATGCGCCGGCGGATAATCCGCGTTATGCGGTGGCGGTTATTGTCGAACACGGCTCGTCGGGCAGCGGAGTGGCGGCGCCGATTGCTTCAAAGATTTTACAAGAAACGCTCAAACTGGATATAAAGTAGGTGAAATATGGCTGAATTCGGTTTTCACGGGTATGAACGCAGTTGGAAAGATAAAATCTTTTCCATGAGTTTTACATATATGTTGCTGATAATTTTGTTGGCAATTATAGGTACCGTAACCCTTTATTCAGCCGCCAACGGCGATTGGCAACCGTGGGCAATCCGGCATATAATGCGGTTTGTGACGGCTTTTGCGCTGATGCTCGGAATGGCGGTTATTGATGCAAAATATTACTATAAGAGTGCTTATGTGTTTTATTTACTGACGTTTTTACTGTTGGTAGCGGTAGAACTGACCGGACATATCGGCATGGGGGCACAACGCTGGATTAATTTGGGTATATTTAAAATACAGCCTTCGGAATTGATGAAAATCGGCATTGTGTTGTTTTTGGCGCGTTATTACAGTGCAATGACGGTGCAGGGGATTAAGTCGATACGAGGGCTGATTATTCCGGCAATTATGACTTTGGCACCGGTGGCGCTGATTGCTACCGAACCGGATTTGGGAACGGCATTGATGGTTTTACTGACTGCTTCGGTAATGCTGTTTGCCGTAGGGGTACAATGGTGGAAGTTTGCTGCGGTCGGTGCGGCTTTGGCGGCAATGTTACCGATAGGTTGGAACTTTTTGCACGAATATCAGCAAAATCGGGTGTTGACATTTTTGGATCCGGAGCGCGATCCGCTTGGTACCGGTTATCATATAATTCAATCCAAAATAGCTTTCGGTTCCGGTGGGTTGTTGGGCAAAGGATTTTTACACGGTACACAGACACACCTTAACTTTTTGCCGGAAAAGCATACGGACTTTATCTTTACCATGTTTTCGGAAGAATTCGGCCTGTTCGGCAGCCTGAGCGTGTTGCTGTTGAATATGCTGGTGTTGGCGCTCGGCTATGTGTTTGCTTTTCGCACCCGTAATTATTTTGCGCGGCTGACCATGGTAGGGCTGAACACCAATTATTTTTTGTATGTTTTTATCAATATTGCCATGGTTATGGGAGTTTTGCCGGTGGTGGGTGTGCCGTTGCCGTTGATTTCGTATGGCGGAACCGTAATGTTTTCGATTATGGCCAGTTTTGGTATAATGCTCTGTATGTCGGTAACTTACGATAATTACGAAGAATAAAAAAACACTGCCGGTTAAGGCAGCGCCAAGGAGAAATATATAAAATTTTATACGGTGCGTTCGTTGCCCTGATTGAGCGCAGACGGCATGGCCGCGCGTTTTTCCTGAGCAGAAAGATTGTGTTGCCGCGGCAGAATATTATCGCGAGTCGCCGAAATATTTTTGGCCACGGCAATAGCTTTTTGGTCAGAAGTAAGATTCTCGCGGACTTTTGCATAATAACGTTGAGCATCTTCCATAACTCTGGATTGTTCATTATCCGGCAATTCGTTAAGTACATATTGCGCAAACAAATCGCGAGTTTTATCATCGAAACGACCGATTTTGGCTTGAACGTGTTTGCGTTGCAAGTATTCAAGCAACTGCGGTTGTCTGTCTTTGAGGTGCGGTTGCAAGTCGGCCATAATCGCCACCAATTCTTTCTTATCCATTTTGCCGGCATGAAACTTACCAAACATGTGGACAAGCAATTTTTCCGGTTGGTTCGGTTTGATACCTCTGGCATTGTCGCCACCCCAATCTTTTTTGATGACATCGTGTTTTCTTTTATGTAAAGCCAAGAATTGAAGATGAATGGCTTGTTTTTCTTCATCCGTGAGGTTAGGGTTATCCAACTGTGCCGAGAGGTTGTCGCTTTCCATACGGCAACGGGCAAGTTCGGCACTTGAAGATTGAGAATATCCGGCAACGATGGCGGCGGCAAAGGCGCTTTGGGCCGCAAAAGTGACGATATCCTCCGGCGTGAAGATATTATTGTATTTTTCTTCAACTTCGGCCCGAACTTCATCAACATTTCTTTTTTCCGGATGATATTCCATTTCGCGCAAAACATAGATTTCGTCGCGTTCGGCCGCTTCCATAATTTCCGGAGGTACACGACCGTTATAATGGTCACGCAGAATGGGCGGAACTTTTTCCCATACTTCGTATTTATGTACACGCTCGGAATCATTGGCTAACATCTTGATTTCTTCATCAATTTTAGCTTTGGCTTTTTCAATTTCTTCCGGGGTGTTACCGGTAGGAGTTTCATTCATTAAAGTTTCCAAGCGTCCGGCAACATCCGGATAGTTTTTACTTAAAAACTCCATGTATTGACTTGTAATATCCATGTTCGCCTCCTTTGTTTAATTATCTTCCGCTATTCTGTTTGACAACTTCGGCAATACGAGCTTTTAATTCCGGATTTTTGTTACGTTCCGCAGTATATGCATCGCGTTGTGCTTTATCTTCAATGGTTTTGACTTCATTGCCTTTACTGTCTTTAACTTCAATATCCACTAATCCCATACGCTTGGCGTGAATCAGCGCAACATTATCCGCCTTGGCATCGTGTTCGGCGAGTTTTTTCTGATCCATTCCGTTACGAATTTGCTCCAAACGTTCTTTGTTGAAAGTGTTGTTGTCTGTTTGCTGAGCTTCATTTAATTTACCGCTCAGGGTTTTGCTGGACGTCACAATTTCAGCCGCATCGGCAATCAGCGCATTGGCATCGGCAACGGCTTTTTTCTGTTCTTCCTCGCTTTTATCGCTGAGAGCAGGACCGGCGATGATTTCCGGCTTTTTGGTTTCCAAATTGGTGGTAACGGCAATCAAACCGTCTTCTTTCATTTTGTTGAATTTTTCTTTGATACCGCGAATACTTTCCGCCGCCTTACCCAATTCTTCAACCGAAGAAACAGGAGTTTTTTCTTCTGTCGGGGCTGCTTGAACCGGTTGTTCTGCCTCACGTTGCGGATTGAGAGCCTCGTTGAGTTTCTTAAAGCGCTCCGGTCCTAATTCTTGGCTGAGTTTTTGCATGTCTTCGGCCGTAAATTCCGGTTGCGCACCGGTCATGGCGCGGCCGTTCAATAAGCAGGCGGCCTTAAGATGAACAGCAGTATCGTGTGGCATATTATCGGCAAAATTGATGGTGCGGTTTTGGTTATCCGGCTCATTCAAAATGGTTTCAAATACTTTGATACCGGCATTTTCCGAAACATTGACATTATCCGGAGAAGAATAGTGAACGGTAGCACCGTCAAACGAAGCAATAAATTCATTTTTGTTCTCTTTATCGTAAGTGAAATCGGCAATCTTTCCGGCCGCGGACATTGCGGTATAATCTTCAATCTTTTTCTGTACCCAATTCTTCGGTTTTTCCGGCTTATCTTCTTCTTGCGGTTCTTTCAGCGGAGCCGGAGTATTGATTGTATCTTTGTCAGGGGTAATAACGCTGACGGTAAGCTTACCCGACGGCAAATCTTCAGGAGAAAGCCCGTCATCGCGCAGAGCATATTTCTTTGCTTTGTCGGCCTCCATTTCTTCCTTGGTTTTAGGGGTAAAAGTATGTACCGTTTGTTCCATGTTAAGGTCAATAACATTATTGCCTTTAATGATTACGCTGTGCTGTTCGAGCGCTGCCAGTAAACTTGCTTCGTCTTTGTAGTCCTTATAGTTTAAGTTAGCATAACGACAAGCCCACTTTTGAATGAGAGGCGGGTTAAATGTAGTCTCCTCAGTATTTTCATTACTCATATTTTCATCTCCTTGTTTTTTAGGCGCGGCTTTTTGCGTTTGTTCAAATTCTTTCAAATGGTCTTGCAGTTCCTGCGGTATATGTTGTAAAAACTTTTTTTTGCGCAAGAGCTTAAAATACTTCAATTTATCCTCATCGGTCGGCAAATTATCAAATATACCGCTCACGTGTGCGGCGGCCGTTGCTTCCGTCAAAGCGGCATCAGAGGCGACTTTGCGATGTGCTGCATATAAATCGTCCAAGAAATAATCTTTTCCCTTGCGCAAATAGTATTTTTGCGCTTTTCCCGACATAAACGACAGGAACTTCTGTACCTTCGCTTTGATTTTTTCATCTTGAGTGCCGTCGATACTCAAACCTACCTCAAGCAACTTTTGCCGGTTGATGTGCGGAGCATCCGGTGTGGCAGGGCGTTTTCTGTACTCGTTCCAGATATGGTCGATTACATTCAGACTATGAGAAATTTTTTCGCGTGGAGCAGAACCATCGGCCGATATGTAAGCGGCAACCGAGGCCGGATAATCAGCGGCTGTACCGTACAGATAATTATTCAAATCCGTTGCCACATCTTGCGGTAAATCTCTGTTTGGACGTTGCGGTTTTTGCCCATCGGCAGTTGCGGTTTTTTTAGGCGCGGTCGGCTTGTTTGAAGCCTGCGGCTCCGGTTTGCTTTTAGGTGTTGCCGGCTTAACCGAAGTTTGCGGCTCTGTTTTATTTTCAGGTACGGCCGGTTGTGCTGTGTTTAACGTTGTAACGGAAGGCTGAGCTTGTGCAACGGTTGTTTGTATGGTCGCGGCAGGTGTCGGAGCCGCAACGGTTTTCTGCGTCGGAGTCGCATTTTTACGTGCGGCGGCGATGGTGTGGTCAATATTAGCCGTATAAAATTTTTGCATAGGTTTCAGCGCGCTTTTGGACAGACCGACGGCGGTTTTGTAATCGTCGTTGCTGACGGCGACCAATTCACTTATCAGATTCTGTGCTTCCGCGCCGTTATTATCGAGGTTTTTATCGGCATAAATCTCGATTAAACGCAGGTATTTTTGTTGAATATCAGATATTTCGCTCATCTTCCGCACTTTCCCTAATTTTTACTATTGTTATATTAACACGTCTTTTTTGTTTTGTCTAGTCTTTTTGTGCGAAAATATCGCATTTTTTATTTTTTATCGGCCGCTCGAATCATTTTCCTGACTTCTTTTAAGAGTTTAGGGTTAGAATGGCCGTAAACCGGAACTATTCTGAACTCTGCTTGCGGCAACGCCGTATGCAAATCCCAAGCCTGCTTGAGCGGGCAGCAAAAATCCATACGGTCGTGAGCAATGAAAGTCGGAATATGGCTGATTTTGTCGATGTTGCGCAGAATTTGATTTTCGTTGATAAAGTAGCGATTTTTATCGTAATGGTGATAAACTCGGGCACTTTTCAGACTATGTTCATCAAGTTCCTCAACCGGCATAAATTTCGGATTAAGTTGACCGAGTTTGTATTCATAGCTGCCGTAATAGGAAAGCGCCGACCGGTTATCTTCTTCTTTGTCGGAGAACAGCAGTTTTTCATAATTTTTGGAAAAATCTTTAGCCGAGTATTGTTCTCGCATTTGTTTCCATAAATCCGGATAAAAGCGTTCACTGTCGCGTTTTACCCACATATAATCTTCTTCTCTGGCCAAAAAAACGGAAGAAACCACAATGCGGCGCACCATTTTCGGATAAGCCTCGGCAAACAACAGCGCCAGAGTTGAACCCCATGAGACGCCGTGAACCACGACCGGTTCGTTTATGTGTAAATAGGCCAAAAGATGAACTGCGTCTTGCAATAAGTAAGATGTTTCGTTACGGAACAATAAATCATTGGCCGCGGATAAACCGCAACCGCGTTGGTCAAACTGCAAAAAACGATAGCGTTTCAAATCAAACAGTTTGGCATATTTGGGGCGCGATGAACCTCCCGGACCGCCGTGAAAAGACAAGACCGGAATTCCGACCGGATTGCCGTATTGATAATAATAGACCCGATGGCCGTCGGTGGTCGGCAGATAACCTTCGTCAAACGGCTTCGGCATACGTTGAAACAAATTCCAAAACATCTTACTTCCTTTCGTTGTTTGATTTGAGTATAAATGATTTGTTTTAAGTTGCAAGCATAAAGCATTATATTACCTGAAAAGTATTCCAAAGGGATAAACAGGTTAATTTACTTGTTTTTTTACAAGTGATTGTTATAATAATTACGTTAACCGTTTCGGAGGTAAAAATGCGTTTTATAGTTTTGTTAATCGGGTTGTTTATGGCAGCCGGTAACGCAGCGGCGATAGAATCGATGGAGGATTATGCCAATCGCTTGCGAGAAGATTTTGAAGCCAATAAAAATGTAACAAGGGGAGCGTTTTCGCCGAATCCTGCCGAGGTAGCGCCGAAACAGCCGGTAGTGCAACCGGAGAAACCGGCGGTGCAACCAAAGCAACCGGAAAAACCGGCGGTGCAACCAAAGCAACCGGAAAAACATCACGAAACTCACAACGACGGCAAAAGGCACGAAAACAACCATCATAAAGAGCATGATTATGATAAACATCGTCCGCCGCATCATCGGCCTCATCCGGTACCGCGCACTTCGACTTATGTGGTGACCACATCGGCGGTGCCTTATGTGGTTTCCGGCGGCGGGGTGGTTTATGAAGCTAATCCGCACATCTATTCGGCAAATTCCTATTACTGCACCAAGAAAAACGAACTGAAATACTGTACCGACGGCATCGGCAGAGCGCTGAGCGGCAGAGTGGTGCAAAACTATACGGACAGCGTGGCATACGAAACCTATAAAAACGGCTATTTGAACGGCGAAACTTCGGTTTATACACCGGACGGGACTTTGTTGCAAACAACAAATTATTCCAAAGGTTTGAAGCAAGGCAAAGAAAAAGTGTATTTCGGCAACGGGAGGGTGCATTATACAGCCAATTACAGCCGCGGAATGCTCAGCGGCGAAGTCAAGCAATACGACCTTGCCGGTGCTCTGGTTGGCGAAATGCGCTATAAAAACGGAAAGTACGTCTATCGTTATTGCCGCAACGAAACTTCAAATGATTTATTAAAGGCTCGTATTCGCGCCAACGAAAGGAATGTGTTGATTTTATGCGCCGAAAATTGATAATGTGCGGATGAACAATAAAAAATACCGAAGATTAGTCTTTCTTCGGTATTTTTACGGCTAAATGCTTGTTTATGAGCGCATTTTCCTGTTTGCTGATTTGTTCGTGATAATGATTAACCACATGGTTGAGCTTTTGCCAGAATTGTTCTTCATAAGCGATAATCGTCCCCCAAATTGCCATCACAAACATAATGATGGTAACAATGCTTTCTGCGATTTCCAATTTTTCTTTCACAGTGTATTTCATAGCATAAAAAATATGCCGCAAATTGCGACTTTCAATCGGTCGAAAGTTTTAGATTATTCATAAAATTCGTGTAAAACAGCGGCAACTTCCGGCATGGTGCGGGCAATATGTTCGGCGCCGGCCAAACGGCATTTTGCTGCATATTCGTCGCTGTTGTTGCCGGTAGCGCCGATGTAGGCGATTACCGCCATCTTTGCAGCAACTCCGGCTGTTATTCCGGCCAGAGAATCTTCAATTACCACGCAATTTTCCGGAGTATAGCCCATTTTTTTTGCGGCATACAAAAATAAATCCGGCGCCGGTTTGCCTTTTTCCACCGCATAAGCTGTAAACATATTGTCAGCCGAAAAATACTTATCAAGTTGCAATTTTTCTACTTTCAGCGCGTTTTTACGCTCGGTGGCACCGGTGGCAATACAATGAGCAAAGCGGTGATTTTCAAAAATCGGCTCCACCCCTGATGTCAGCGTGAGTTCGGTGGCAATCAGGCGTACAGTATTTTCGCGCAGTTTATCCCAAAATTCGTCGTCGAATTTTAAGTGCGGAAAGTCTTTACACAGCAGTTCCACCTTGGTTTTGTTTGATTTGCCGCGGATGTAATATTCAACTTGTTCTTCCGATAATTTCAGACCGAAAAACAGGCGCAGACAATCAATCCAGTTTTGTACCCACAGGTGCTCGCTGTCGGCGATAACTCCGTCAAAGTCCCAGATAATAAGTGCTTTCGGTTTAGTCATAATATCCTCTGTTGAAAGTATACAAATAACGACAACTTGAAGTCAACACACTAATAACTTTTGCACAAATTATACACATCACGCAAAAATAGTTCTGTTTTTTTTAGGCAAAATAATATACAAAAAATTAAAGGAGAGAAAAAATGAGCACAATAGGGAATTTTTGCTTAAATTTATGGAAGCGGATTGATTGGAAGTTCAATTTTATGACCTTTGTCGAGGTTGCGTTGTTGTTGGCAATATATCCGCTGATGCGTTGGCAATGGCCGGATGCGGCGTATTATGTCGAGGACGGCTGGGTGGAAAATATTCAGCTGGCGGTGTTGGCAATTGCCGCAATAATCGCTTTTAATACGCGCAACGAGCACAGGTTGTTTGTGTTTGCCGGGTTGGTTTTGATTTTTATGATTTTGCGTGAAACCAATCTGTTCCGCGGCTATTTCTGCATGGCTTATCTGGAGCCGGACGCTATGTGCCGTTGGGAAGATTTTGAGTACGGATATTTGGTTAAGGGCGCACGCTGGGTGTTTGTGGCTTATACGGTGTATTATTTTCTGCGCCATAAAGTATGGCAACCGATAATAAAATACATTATGAAAGCGCCGATTTTTATTTGGGATATTGCAATTGTCGGGCTGATGATTGTCGGCGGGACGCTGGCCGAATTTCCGAGCATTGATAATGAAATTATGGAAGAATGTTGCGAGCTGACCTGCTATTTGGCTTTGGCTAACTGTGTGTGGCGCTATCGTCAGATAAAAATATAAAGTTCTTACAATATTAAAAAAATAAAACCTCCGACCGAACAGCCGGAGGTTTTATTATATGTAATCAATCCGAATTAAGCGGCAGACTTTTTGGAAGTCTTTTTAGCCGGTGCTTTTTTGGCTGCGGTCTTGGTTGTTTTGCTCGCAGTTTTACTTTCGGACTTAGCCTTCGGAGCGGATTTTTCCGCACTCTTGGCGGCTTTCGGCGCATTTTCGTTAAAATCATAAAGCTCGGCTACGGAAATTTCCGTATCGTTCAACTTAGCCTGACCTAAAATGAAGTCAATGATTTTATCTTCATAAGCCGGAGCACGCAAAGCTTCAACAGCTTCTTTGTTGCGGTTATAATAATCAAATACCTGCTTTTCCTGTCCCGGATATTTTTTGGCCTCGTTCATAATGGCCTTGTTGATGTCGTCAGCCGACAGCATAATCTTGTTGACATTGCCGACTTCGGAGAGCAACAGACCTAATTTAACACGGCGCAAAGCGATATCTTTGTATTCAGCCAAAATATCTTTTTCGTCGCGTTTCTTATCGGCTTCGTCCAAGCGATTGTTGGCTTTGGCGGCCTGATATTGTTTTTCAATCATTTCATATTCGGCATCAACCAGCTTTTGCGGAATTTCAAACTTGTATTCCTTGTCCAAAATATCGAGCAGGTCGCGTTTGAGTTTAATGCGCGAGGTAGCTTCGTAGTTGCCGGAAATGTGAGCGGAAATCTGCGCCTTCAAATCATTCAAATCTTTGGCGCCGACAGACTTGGCAAAATCATCATTGATTTCGGTCGGAACAAACTCACGCAATTCTTTAATGGTGGTAACGAACAAAGCTTCTTTACCGGCCAATTCTTTGGCGTGATATTCGGCAGGGAAAGTAGTTTTAACATTAACGGTTTCGCCGGCTTTGTGACCGATGAGTTGGTCTTCATATCCCGGAATGAAGGAGTTGGAGCCGAGTTCCAACGGGTAGTTATTACCTTTACCGCCATTGAATTCAACGCCGTCAATAGAGCCGACAAAATCAATAACAACCACATCGCCTTTTTGGGCAGCGCGGTCTTTTTCCACTTTAGCAGTGTTGCGGCGGGATTCTGCCATATATTTAACGGCGGTTTCGATTTCTTCGGCCGGAACTTTGGCAATATACTTTTTCAGAGTAATTTTAGAGAAGTCGCCGAGTTTAATTTCAGGCAGAACTTCCGCTTCCATAGTAAATTCAATATCTTTACCGTCCTCAAATTTTTCTATTTTGATATCCGGAGTAACGGCCGGACGCAAATTATTTTCAACAATAACCTGATTGGCAGCATCGCGAATCATATCATCAAGAACTTCACCCAAAACCGACGGACGATATTTTTGTTCAATCATAGCCTTCGGGGCATGGCCGGCTCTGAAACCCGGCATT
>Ga0310694_10005506_pt1 | contig 12106 bp, 6 predicted proteins | sample 174DNAGHGhighgp2_FD_203884 | JGI IMG/M metagenome (GOLD analysis project Ga0310694, IMG submission 203884) | Sheep rumen microbial communities from Palmerston North, Manawatu-Wanganui, New Zealand - 1742 DNA GHGhigh gp2 (v2) (version 2) | ecosystem: Host-associated > Mammals > Digestive system >...
TTATGCACGTATGACAGCCAACACATGGAGTGTAAAGTCGGCAGAGAACGTGACACCTGGCATAGAGAACTTCATCAAAACCGATGAAACAAAGGATGCCAAGCTTAAGCGCGAAGATCCACATGGAGTCGGTATCACATTGCTTGCCATGGGTATCGTATTCTTCTGTTTGGCAGTACTGTTCCTGTTCTTCTGGGTTTTCGGTCTCATCATGCGCAACATTGAGATGGCAAAGAAGGTGGTTAACACCCAGCCTATCAAACCTATCACTAAGACAGTTGAGGTTACCCACGACCTGGCTCATGCTACAGGCAACATACTACAAGACGGACTCAAGACCAAAGGTATCGACAAGGAGGTATACATCGCAGTAATTTCAATGGCGCTCAAACAGTACCAGGACGATGTACACGATGTAGAAAGCGGTATCATAACCATCAAGGCCCGCGAAACGGGATGGGCAGACGAAGGCAGTCAGATGACTCACTTCTCGAAGCCAGTAATCCCAACAATGCATAACGCACCCAAAATACCAACAACCCCAGAAATCCATTGAGCATTATGAATAAGTATCAATATAAAGTACAAGGCGTAGATTACGACGTAGAGATAGAAGAAGTAGAGGGCAACGTAGCCAAAGTGGTAGTGAATGGAGTTCACTTCGACGTTGAACTGAAGCAGCCCATCAACCCGACAAGCACTCTGAAGAAGGTGCATGTAGAGGCACCTAAGACGGTGGCACGCCCAGCAGTGGCCCCTGCTGCAGCTCCAGCAGCCGATAAGCCTGCACCAGCAGGAACTGGTTCGGCAATCAAGGCTCCACTGCCAGGAACTATCACCGAAGTAAAGGTTAACGTAGGCGACACAGTGAAGCAGGGCGACGTGGTACTGGTACTCGAGGCAATGAAGATGCAGAACAACATCGAGAGCGAGTATGCAGGTACTGTAACATCCATCACAGTAAAGCCTGGCGAAAGTATAATGGAAGGATCAGTCCTAATGACCATCGGATAATTATCAACTGTCAACTATCAATTATCAATTAGAATTATGGATTTAGGACAGTTTATCATACAGAACTTTCATGAGTTTCTTACCTATACAGCATTTGCTAATGCAACAGTAGGAAACCTGATAATGATTGCAGTGGGAGCCTTCTTTATTTGGCTCGCCATCAAGAAAGACTTTGAGCCACTGTTGCTCGTCCCCATCGGACTAGGCATCATTCTTGGCAATATCCCCTTCCGCGCTGATGCAGGACTTGAAATAGGACTTTACGAAGACAACTCGGTGCTTAACATCTTCTATCAAGGAGTGCGCCAGGGTTGGTATCCACCACTCATCTTCCTGGGCATTGGTGCCATGACCGACTTTACAGCCCTGTTGGCTAACCCCAAGTTAATGCTGATTGGTGCTGCTGCACAGTTTGGTATCTTTGGTGCCTATATGGTGGCTTTGGCTATGGGTTTCGAACCCTCTCAGGCTGCCGGTATCGCCATCATCGGTGGTGCCGATGGTCCTACAGCCATCTTCCTCAGCTCTAAGCTGTCACCCAACCTGATGGGAGCCATCGCCGTTTGTGCCTATTCGTACATGGCGTTGGTACCCGTTATCCAGCCATTCATCATGCGCCTGCTTACTACCGATAAGGAGCGCGTTATCAAGATGAAGCCTGGTCGCGAGGTATCGCAAACAGAGCGCATACTATTTCCAATCATAGGACTGTTGCTCACTACATTCATCGTGCCTTCGGGTCTGCCCCTGCTGGGAATGCTGTTCTTTGGCAACCTGCTGAAAGAGAGCGGAAAAACGACACGACTGGCCAAGACGGCCGGTGCAGCACTGAACGATATCGTAGTGATGCTGCTTGGACTGACCGTGGGCTGTTCTACACAGGCCAGCGAGTTCCTGACATTCAACACCATCAAGATATTTGCATTAGGAGCAATGGCATTTATGATTGCCACTGCATCGGGCGTATGTTTCGTCAAGCTGATGAATCTGTTCCTGCCTGAGAGTAAGAAACTTAACCCGCTTATCGGTAATGCTGGTGTGAGTGCAGTGCCGATGGCAGCACGTATATCAAACAATTTAGGTCTGGAATACGACCGTCATAACTTCCTGCTGATGCACGCTATGGGCCCTAACGTTGCAGGTGTCATCGGATCGGCTGTAGCAGCAGGTGCATTATTAGGATTCTTATCATGATGAATAGACCCAAGATAGCAATAATCGACCCCAATACCCTATCGGCATTGGGGTTGAAGGCTATCCTACAGAATGTGATGCCGATAATGACGGTTGACACATTCGGATCGCTATCAGAGTTGCAGGCCAACGATGCCGACAGCTACTATCACTATTTCACGGCAATGGCTGTGGTTCTGGAAAATATGCAGTTCTTTAACGAACGCAAGCGTAAGACAATAGTTCTGACACTATCGCTCGACACAATGTCGCAATTGTCAGACTTCCATTGCCTATGCATTAACTCGCCTGAATCAGAACTGGTACGATCTCTACTGATGCTGGAACAGCACGCACACGGCAAAGGCGAGAATCTGCCACCTATGCCTGCAGTACTGAACAAGAAAATTCTATCCGACAGAGAGATAGAGGTGATGTCGCTGATAGTACAGGGATACATCAACAAGGAGATAGCCGACAAGCTGAACATCGGACTAGCTACGGTCATTACCCATCGTAAGAACATCATGGACAAACTTGGCATGAAGAGTGTATCGGCACTAACCATCTATGCCGTGATGCATGGATACGTGGATATAAACAAAATATAGCGCAAAGGTTTTCGTGTTTTTTTAAGGATTTAGTTATTTTAAATTTGGAGGTTTCGTAAAATAAGTCTATCTTTGCACTCGCAAATAATAACAATTAAAACAATATTAAAAAAATGAAACCACTAAACAAACAGTTTGCTCCTAAGAGCGTAATGCCTGAGAAGGTGATTCAGTTTGGCGAAGGTAACTTCCTCCGCGCATTTGTTGATTGGATTATCTGGAACATGGACCAGAAGACCGACTTCAATGGTTCGGTAGTTGTAGTACAGCCTATCGAGAAAGGTATGGTAGACTGGCTGAACGCTCAAGACTGTCTGTATCACGTAAACCTGCAAGGACGTGAAAACGGTAAGCCCGTTAACACACTGGAGCGTATCGACGTTATCAGCCGCGCACTGAACCCTTACACACAGAACGCAGCATTCATGGCTCTGGCAGATCAGCCCGAAATACGTTTCGTTATATCAAACACTACCGAGGCTGGTATAGCCTTCGACCCATCATGCAAACTGGAGGATGCTCCAGCAAGCAGCTATCCCGGCAAACTGGTTCAGCTGTTGTATCGTCGCTATCAGACATTCAACGGTGACAAGACCAAGGGACTTATCATCTTCCCATGCGAGCTGATCTTCCTGAATGGTCACGTGCTGAAGGATTGCATTTATAAGTATATAGAACTGTGGAACCTCGGTGACGACTTCAAGAAATGGTTCGAAGAGGCTTGTGGCGTTTATGCTACTCTCGTTGACCGTATCGTTCCAGGATTCCCACGTAATGAGATAAAGGAAATCCAGGAGAAGGTTTGCTATCGCGACAATCTGGTAGTACAGGCCGAGAACTTCCACCTGTGGGTAATCGAGGCACCAAAGGAGGTAGCACAGGAGTTCCCTGCAGACAAAGCCGGACTGCACGTACTATTCGTTCCATCAGAGGAGCCATACCACAAGCGTAAGGTTACACTCCTTAATGGTCCTCACACAGTACTTAGCCCAGTAGCATTCCTGAGTGGTGTAAACATCGTTCGCGATGCCTGCAACCACGAGGTTATCGGTAAGTATATCCACAAGGTTCAGTTCGAAGAGCTGATGCAGACACTCGACCTGCCAATGGAAGAACTAGAGAAGTTTGCCGGCGATGTACTGGAGCGTTTCGACAACCCATACGTTGACCACCAGGTAACTAGCATCATGCTGAACTCATTCCCCAAGTTCCAGGCTCGCGACCTGCCAGGAGTGAAGACATATCTGGAGCGCAAGGGCGAACTGCCTAAGGGATTGGTATTCGGTCTGGCAGCCATCATCACCTACTACAAGGGTGGCAAGCGCGAGGATGGTGTAGAGATCGTGCCTAACGACGACCAGAAGATCATGGATCTGCTGAAGGAGCTCTGGGCTACTGGAGATACACAGAAGGTGGCCGACGGTGTATTGGGGGCCGAGTTTATCTGGCAGGAGGATCTGAACAAGATTCCAGGTCTGAACGCCATGGTGAAGCAGGACCTCGACCTCATCAAGAGCGTAGGTATGCTCGAGGCCGTTAAGAGCATTTTGTAATGAATGAATGATTCAATAGAGATAAAAGGGGCAAAAGTCAATAATCTAAAGAACATTGATGTAAAGATACCCCGAAACCAATTCGTAGTAATTGCCGGAGTCAGTGGCTCCGGCAAATCTTCTTTGGCCTTCGACACTCTGTATGCCGAAGGCCAACGCCGTTATGTAGAGAGTCTGTCGAGCTATGCACGTCAGTTCCTTGGCAGGATGAACAAACCTGAGTGTGATTTTATACGCGGAATACCGCCTGCAATCGCTATCGAGCAGAAGGTTATATCAAGAAATCCACGAAGCACCGTTGGCACAAGCACCGAGATATATGAGTATCTACGACTGCTATATGCCCGCATAGGTCACACTTATTCACCAATAAGTGGATGTGAGGTCAAGAAGCACTCGACCGAGGATGTAGTACAGAAGATGCTGGAATTCTCGAAGGGTACACGATTCGTTGTGATGGCTCCTATCCATCTGCACGAAGGACGCACCATGGAACAACAGCTAAAGACTTATCAGCTGGAGGGATTTGCACGTATCTACGTAAAAGGCGATTTCCAAAGAATCGACGATTATCTGGCTGAAGGTCAGTTTGATGAGGAGGAAATATATCTAGTCATCGACCGATTGTCGGTAGATGACACCAAGGATGTTATAGCACGTCTGGTAGATTCGGCAGAGACAGCATTCTACGAGGGACATGGCGAGTTAAGACTGCTGTTCCCACCAACAATCTTCTACGATTTCTCAATGAAGTTCGAAGCTGATGGAATGACATTCGAAGAGCCTACAGACCAGATGTTCTCGTTTAACTCGCCTGCAGGAGCTTGCCCAGAGTGTCAAGGATTTGGACGTATCATCGGTATTGACGAAAAACTTGTAATCCCCAACACTACTCTATCCGTTTACGATGGATGCGTGGTATGCTGGCACGGCGAAAGGATGAAAGAGTGGCTGGAGTGGTTCTGTCGCAATGCAGCAAAAGACGACTTCCCAATATTCGAGCCATACATGAACCTTAGTCAGAAGCACAAGGACTGGCTGTGGCACGGACTACCATCTGACAAGGGAAAGAAGGAACGACCATGTATCGATACATTCTTCGAGATGGTACAGGAGAACCAGTACAAGATACAATACCGAGTAATGCTGGCTAGATATCGCGGCAAGACAAACTGTCCAAAATGCCATGGGACCAGACTTAAACCCGAAGCCGATTATGTAAAGATAGGTGGACGGAGCATTACTGACTTGGTACAGATGCCTGTAGTAAAGGTAAAGGAATGGTTTGAACATCTGGAACTTGATCAGCACGATGCCGAGATAGGAAAGCGACTGCTAACAGAAATAAAGAATAGACTGCAGTTCTTACTGGATGTAGGTCTAGGATATCTTACGCTAAACCGTCTGTCAAACTCGCTTTCGGGCGGAGAGAGCCAGCGTATCAACCTATGTACATCGCTAGGAAGTTCGCTAGTAGGTTCGCTCTACATATTAGACGAGCCCAGTATCGGACTACACTCAAGAGATACCGACAGACTGATACACGTGCTTAAGGAACTACAGTCGCTAGGCAATACTGTGGTGGTAGTTGAGCACGATGAAGACATAATGCGTGCTGCCGACCATCTGATTGACATCGGTCCTGATGCGGGACGACTTGGCGGCGAGGTTGTGTTCGATGGAGATGCAAAGGAAGTGAACAAGGCATCACTGAAGAAGTGGCCAAAGAGTTACACTGTGAAGTATCTGCTGCACCAAGAGGAGATACCTGTACCAACATCACGACGTCCATGGAACAGATTCATCGAAATCAAAGGTGCACGAATGAACAACCTGAAGGGCATCGACGTAAAGATACCTCTGAACGTGATGACAGTAGTTACTGGTGTATCAGGCTCTGGCAAATCAAGTTTGATAAAGGGCATACTATACCCTGCTATGCGTCGACGCTTAGGCGATGCATGCGATGCCCCAGGAGAATATCTAGGCATGGAGGGCGATATGGATGCCATACGTCATATAGAGTTCGTAGACCAGAATCCTATAGGCAAGAGCACACGCTCTAACCCTGCAACATACGTCAAGGCCTATGATGCAATACGTGAACTATATGCAGAGCAGCCGCTATCAAAGCAGATGGGATTCACACCGCAGTATTTCTCGTTTAATGCTGACGGCGGTAGATGCGAGGAGTGTAAGGGTGCCGGTACGATAACTGTCGAGATGCAGTTTATGGCCGACTTGGTACTAGAGTGTGAGGCTTGTCATGGACATAGATTCAAGAAAGAAATTCTGGACGTAAACTTCCACGGAAAGAATGTGGATGACGTACTGAACATGACTATCAGCGAAGCTATCGAATTCTTTAAGGAACATGGTGAGAAGACCATTGTTAAGCGTCTGAAATCACTAGAGGACGTGGGTCTGGGATACATCAAGTTGGGACAGAACTCCTCATCGTTGTCTGGCGGTGAAAACCAGCGTGTAAAACTGGCATACTTCATCGGACAGGAGAAGCAGGAACCATCGCTGTTCATATTCGATGAGCCCACTACAGGTCTGCACTTCCACGACATACAGCGCTTACTGAAAGCATTCGACGCACTGATTGCCCGAGGGCACACCATTCTGATTATCGAACATAACATGGAGGTGATAAAATGTGCCGACCACGTGATAGACCTAGGGCCCGACGGAGGCGACAAGGGTGGAAATCTTGTAGTGACGGGCACGCCCGAGGAAGTAGCGGTATGCAAAGAGAGTCTGACAGGTAAATACCTGAAAGAAAAACTTGGATAAAAGAACAACAACTTTGAGATACGATCAACTATTCACTAAAAACCTACTGACATTGATACTATTAAGTATCAGTCTCAGTGTATCAGCGATGAACAAGCGTGACTCGCTGATACTAAATCGTATCTACGACTATCAGGAAGCCAACTACTCAGCCATCGACAGTCTTGAGGACCAAGTATATGCAAAGTTCCGCTACAAAGTAGAGAAACGCAATCCTATACTTTGGCTAATACCATCGATGTACGTGATGGCTAAGGATCCTAGGGAGTATATACGTGAATCGTATAGTAAGGTAAAGTTTAAGAATGCCCATGACTACGAAATAACCAATCAAGCTCTGACAGGCACTATCAGGAACAATCTCCGAACTATGCCCACGCTACTTGACTATATGACTCCGAACATTTATGATATTGACCTATACAACGGACATATTCTATCGCCATTCAACAAGGTTAATCGTAGATACTACAGATATAACCAAAAGTTGCAAAGCGACGGAACTACGCGACTGGAGTTCCGTCCAAAGAACTACAATACCCAACTACTGAATGGATATGCAATAGTGGACACCGAAACTGGTCGTATTATGCGTACATTGCTTAATGGCGAGTTCGACATGTTGACATTCCGTACTGAGATTACTCAGGGCGAGGAAGGCGGACGATCACTGATGCCGTCAAAGTGTACTACAGTGGCTACTTTCAGATTTATGGGAAACAGGATTGCAGCACTGTTTGACGCAAGCTACAATTGTGACAAGGCCCTTCCCGATTCTATTAAAGAAGTGTCGGATAGAGAGTTGATGGATGAGATCCGTCCATATCCCTTGTCGGAGACTGACAAGCAGATATACAAAGCCAACGACATAGCTCATCAAAAGGATACCACTGAGCAAACACCCAAAGAGAAAAAGCCAAATATATGGAAAAAAATATTCTGGGACACCATCGGTGACAACCTGATTACCCCTATCAGTGCAGAATCAGAAGAGGCTTCGTTCAGCATGTCGCCAATCATCAACCCGCTATATCTTAGCTATACTCAAAGTCGAGGCGTGAGATATAAGATGAGATTCCGTACACGATACTCATTCTCACAATACAGATATCTGACGTTAAACCCAACTTTCGGATATGCTTTCAAGGAACGCCAGTTCTACTTTACAGCGCCACTACGAATGACATACAACCCTAAGCGCAACGGATATGTAGAACTGGAGTTTGGTAATGGCAATCGCATCAGCAACTCGAGCGTACAAGACGTTATCAGCAAAGCACATGAGGATACCATCAACTTCGACAACACTAACATTGACCGCTTTAAGGATCAGCATCTAAGCCTTAAGAACAACATCATGCTGTTTGACTGGGTAGACATCGAAGCTGGTTTTATCTATCATCGTCGTTCGGCAGTAAACAAGGATATTATGATCCAATATGACATGCCTACGGAGTATCGCAGCTTTGCGCCAATGATCGGATTTAAATTCCTGCCTTGGCTTAATCGTGGGCCACTGTTCTCTATCAACTACGAACGAGCCATTAAGGGAGTAAACAAGTCTGATCTGGAATACGAACGGTGGGAGTTTGATGCACAATGGAAGAAGAAGATTCCCGGACTGCGCCTACTGAACCTGAGAGCAGGAGCTGGTATGTATACCAATAAGAAAGACAATCTATTTGTAGACTTTGCCAACTTCCGTGACGAGAATCTGCCTGAAGGTTGGGACGACGACTGGAGCGGCAATTTCCAATTGCTTAGTAGTCGCGAATACAACCGATCAGACTATTATCTGCGAGGCAACATATCCTACGAATCACCCATGCTAGTGGCAACATGGCTACCATACGTGGGCAAGTATATTGAGAAGGAGCGATTCTATCTTAGTACAGTGCTTTTGGAAAAAACACGCCCCTACTACGAATTGGGTTATGGCTTCACCAATCGGTATATTTCTGTCGGAGCCTTTGCCAGTTTCCGAAACACCCATTTTGATAGCATTGGTGTAGAAATTGAATTTGAACTATTCAGAAGATGGTAAACAAAAAAAGACCACTTACAGTATACAAAGCTAGCGCAGGAAGCGGAAAGACCTTTACGCTAGCTACCGAGTATATCAGACTGCTTGTGGAAAACCCACAAAGCTACCGTAACATCTTAGCAGTAACCTTTACCAACAAGGCTACTGAAGAGATGAAGATGCGTATTCTCAGTCAGTTGTATGGCATATGGAAAGAGTTGCCCGAATCGGATAACTATCTTGCGAACATCCAAGAGAGAACTGGACTTGAGCCCAGAATAATCAGAGAACGTTCAGGTATGGCGCTCAGCAATCTCACGCATAACTACAACTACTTCCGTGTAGAAACTATCGACACCTTCTTTCAGAGTGTGCTGCGCAATATGGCACGCGAGCTCGACTTGACTACCAATCTTCGCATTGGACTGAACGACTATCAAGTTGAGGAGTTGGCTGTTGACCAACTTATCGAAGACCTTACCACAACAGATGTGATGCTGCAGTGGATTCTGAAATACATAATGGAGAACATCTCTGATGACAAGACTTGGAATGTTATCACGCAGATCAAGAAGTTCGGACAGAATATCTTTAAGGACTATTATAAAGAAGTTAGTACTACGCTCAATCAGAAGATGAGCAAAGAGGGATTCTTCGACAATTATACCACACGTCTGCGCGAACTACGCAAGGCAGCAGAGGAGCATATGATGGAGATTGGCGAATCATTCTTCGACACATTAGAGAGCGAAGGGATAGCCATAGACGACCTGAGCAACAAGCAACGAGGTATAGCTAGCTTCTTTAACAAGATCAGAAGAGGCGATTTCGATCCAGGAATCGTCAATACCACCGTCACTAATCATCTTATTAATCCAGAGAAATGGTGTGCAAAGACTCACCCCAAGCGCGAGCAGATTATCCAATTGGCCGAAACCACCTTGGGCGATATACTGCGATACGCGGTTGATGCACGCGAACAACAATGGAAGATATATCAATCGGCCAATCTTACACTACGCCATCTCAACCAACTACGACTGCTTAGCAGCATAGAACAGAAGGTGCGCGAGCTTAATGAGACTGACAATCGTTTCCTGCTTAGCGACACTCAACAATTGCTACACTCACTCATCGACGGCAGCGACTCACCGTTTATCTTTGAGAAGATTGGCACCCAACTGGAACATGTGATGATCGATGAATTCCAAGACACATCTACCATCCAATGGCAGAACTTCAAGGTTTTGCTTGCCGAGACCATGAGTCATGAAAATGGTAGCAATCTGATAGTTGGTGATGTAAAGCAGAGCATATACCGTTGGCGCTCAGGCGACTGGCGATTGCTCAACGGAATAGAGCATCAGTTCAACCAGATGTTGATGGAGATTAAATCACTTTCTACCAACTATCGCTCTACACGTCGTGTAATAAAGTTCAATAATATATTCTTCCGTCATGCCGCAGAGATAGAATACCAGGCTCTTGGAGAACTTGAGTGCACTGAGCGCGAACAACTACAAAAAGCATATGCCGACGTAGAGCAGAAGGTACCCGAAAACAGACCTGACGAGGGTAAAGTTATTATCAACTTACTTCCCAGCGAAGACTACCAGCAGGCTGTTCTACAAAACGTAGTAGACAGTGTGCAAGAACTAATTAATAATGGTGTAGAACAAAAGGACATAGCTATCCTGGTACGAATAAACAATCAAATACCACTTATTGCCCAATATTTCCTTGAGCATCTGCCTGAGGTGAACGTAGTGAGCGACGAGGCATTCCGCCTTGACGCCTCAAGTGCAGTATGCTTGATGGTTCAGGCTTTACAATTATTGATACATCCTGACGATATACTAACAAAGGCATCGATAGTAAAGACCTGGCTATGCTCCATTCAGGGACGACAGATGAATGACAACGAATACATGATTGCAGGAAACAATCTCGATGACTATCTGCCCGAAGCATATATCGCACATTTCGACGAACTATCCACACTGCCTCTGTACGAGTTGGCCGAGAAAATATACTCTATTTTCGAACTCCATCGCATTGAGGGACAGGGAGCATATCTCTGCGCATTTTACGACCAGTTAGCCGACTTTGTAAATCAGAACACAACCGACATACAAAGTTTTCTGAACGAATGGAACGAGTCGCTATACAAGAAAACCATCCAGAGCGATGAAGCCAATGGTATACGTCTCATCTCAATCCACAAATCCAAGGGACTTGAGTTCGACCACGTCATCATCCCATTCTGCGACTGGACATTGGAGAAACAAACCGATAACATCATCTGGTGCCAACCTCAAGAAGCACCATTCAGCGATCTGCCCATAGTGCCGATTGACTATTCACAGAACAAACTTATAGGTACCATCTACGAGCAGGATTATCTGCACGAACATTTGCAGAACACTGTCGACAATCTGAACCTGCTCTACGTAGCTTTTACCCGCGCTGCAAAGAGTCTTAATGTTATCGGAAAACGAGGAGCGAAGAACTCCAGATCAGCACTTATCGAGTTATGTCTACCGCTAGTGGCCCAGGATATACCAGAAGCCATTCTTGATGGCATGGAAGACGACAAGGCGCCAATTGTTTTCACCGTTGGCGAGATGGCTAATAAAGCAGGCTCAGCCTGTTCTACTAAAGAGGAAGCCCCAAGCAAGAACCCCTTCTTGCAAGAATCAGAGCCCATCAGTGTCTCTATCCGTAATTACGACAGCAAGGTAAACTTCCGCCAAAGCAATCGCAGTCGTGATTTCATCATGGGCGATGATATCGATCAACAACACCAATACATCCAGGCTGGTAGCGTACTCCATGAGATTTTTTCTACAATACAAACAGAGAAAGACATACCAGAGGCTCTGCAAAGATTGCAATTTGAAGGTATACTCTACGATGAGGAAATGACAGCCGAA
>Ga0310694_10005507_pt1 | contig 12106 bp, 9 predicted proteins | sample 174DNAGHGhighgp2_FD_203884 | JGI IMG/M metagenome (GOLD analysis project Ga0310694, IMG submission 203884) | Sheep rumen microbial communities from Palmerston North, Manawatu-Wanganui, New Zealand - 1742 DNA GHGhigh gp2 (v2) (version 2) | ecosystem: Host-associated > Mammals > Digestive system >...
TGAGGCCACCTCGGCCCTTGATACCGAGAGTGAGCGCCTGGTGCAAGATGCCTTGGAGCGACTGATGAAGACACGTACCACGGTAGCCATTGCCCACCGACTGTCGACCATTAAGAATGCCGATGAGATCTGTGTGTTGCACGAAGGAAAGATTGTGGAACGCGGCAGTCATGAGGAGCTGTTGGAGAAGGATGGGTATTATAAGAGGCTGCACGACATGCAGCAGGTGTAGTTTTTGGTCTAAGGAATCCAGGAATTTAGGAATAATAAAGAGATGGCAGCAAGGGTGAGATACCTCGTAAAGACTTATTTGTGGACGGTGATGATATTCATCATCGCCAAGGTGGGTTTTATGGTTGGCTGCAGGGAAGGGCATGCGTTTGGTGTGGGTGATGTGTGGGAGGTTATCGGTCATGGACTGACACTCGACCTGAGCACGGCACTCTATTTCCTGATTGTACCTTTCCTGTTGGCTGTTGTCAGTCTGTGGTGGACACACCGGGTGCTCGCCACCATCAGCAGGGGCTATTTTGTTCTCATCGCCATTGCCTTTGCCTTGGCCTTTGTGGCTGATACCAGCCTGTATCCCTTCTGGAACTATAAGTTGGACAGTTCGTGTCTGCAATACCTCACGACACCCACCGAGGCCATGGCCAGTGTGTCGACAGGTTATCTGTTGGTGAGACTCATCATCCTCGTGGTCGTCGCCCTCCTTATCTGGTTAGGTTATGTGCGTCCTCCGATGCACTTCACCCCCACCCGCCATCGTCTGGCAGGGACTGTGGGAGCCTTGGTGTGCATTCCCCTCATCGTGATTGGTATCAGAGGGGGGTTGAGTGAGTCGACCACCAACATCGGACAGGTGTACTATTCGCAGACCACCTTTCTGAATCATGCTGCCGTCAATCCCGTGTTTAACTTCCTGGCATCGTTAGAGCATGATGCCAATGAGGTACCCGACTATCCGTTTATGGAGGAATCGGAACGTGCCCAGCTGATGGAGGGTCTCTACCCTACCGAGAGTGTGGCTGTGGACAGTGTGCTGCGCAGTGAGCGCCCCAACATCATCGTCATCCTGCTGGAGAGCTGTGGGGGCATCTTTACCGAGGATATTGGCGGGCGCAAGGACATCATGCCCCACCTGAACCAGTTGGTCAATGAGGGCGTGTATTTTGCCAACTGCTATGCCAATTCATATCGTACCGACAGAGGTACACTATGTACGTGGAGCGGGTATCCCTCGTTTCCACGTTCGTCGGTCATGAAGATGCCTGCCAAGAGCCGTTTCCTGCCTGGCATGGCCAAGTCGCTGCTGCAGGAGGGCTATAAGACCAGCTACCTGTATGGCGGAGACATTAACTTCACCAATATGCGCAGCTATCTGGTGACCATCGGTTTTGAACGTTTCGTGTGGATGAAAGACTATGCTGCCGAGGAGCAGAATAGTGCCAAATGGGGTGTTCGCGATGACATCACCTTTGCCACCCTGTATGATGAGGTCACAAGGTTTGATGCCGATAGCCACTATCTCATCGGCTATTCAACCTTGTCGAGCCATGAGCCGTGGGATGTGCCTACCCACCGGTTGAAGGACGAGATACCCAATGCCTTCAACTATCTGGATGGTTGTCTGGGCGACTTCATCAGCAAGGTCAGGCAGACCCCCCAGTGGGACAACCTGCTCATTGTGCTGTTGCCCGACCATGGCTACACCTACTTCGGAGTGGATGAAGACCACGAGGAGCACGACCATGTGCCCATGCTGTGGTTGGGAGGCGCCATCAAAGAGCCGCGGCGTATCGAACAGATCTGTAACCAGACCGACCTGCCTGCCACCTTGTTGGGACAGTTGGGCATCAGGCACGACGACTATATGTTCAGTCGTGACGTGCTGAGCAGCAACTACCGCTACCCATTCGCCACCCATACCTATAATAACGGTATTACGATGAAGGACAGTACCGGATTTGCCGTGTATGACCTGAATGCCAACCGGCTCATTGTCGACAAGAGCAGCGATGGCCAGGGGCTTATCAGAAAGGGCATGGCCATTTTGCAGACTGCCTCGCAGCATATCAACCAATTAGGAACCACCAAGTAGAGCGCGTATGATGAATTCCCGACCATTACGACTCCTGACGCCATTGGCAACAACGCTGTACAACCTGTTGTTGCTGTTTATCGTCTACCAGCTGGCCCGCGTGGTCTACCTGCTGGTAAACTACAGTTATTTCGAACAGGGACTGACCACCAGTCACCTGATGGAGATGCTGGCAGGAGGACTAGTGTTTGACACCAGTGCCATTCTGGTCACCAACATCCCGTATATTGTGCTAATGCTTCTGCCTTGGCATGGGAAGGAGACGAGGCCCTACCGCCTGTTGTGTCGTTGGTTCTATCTGATTGTCAATGGACTGGCCCTGGCGGTCAACCTGTGTGATGCCGTGTATTTCCGCTATACCATGAGGCGAACGACCACCACGATATTCAGCGAGTTCTCGAACGAAGGCAACTTGGGATTTATCTTCCTGACAGAGACACTGCGCCATGCCTATCTGCTGGTGCTCTTCGCCCTCATCATGTGGGCCCTCTATAAGCTGTATCGCGACACCACCCTGCGCAAGGAAGACTTCCGCTGGTGGCACTATAGTCTGGCGACACTCCTGTCACTCGTAGCATTAGCACCCTTTGTGGTGGCAGGTATTCGCGGAGGGTTTACTACTGCCGTGCGTCCCATCACCATTAGCAATGCCAACCAATATGCTAACCGTCCTGTGGAAGCAGCCTTGGTGCTGAACACCCCGTTCTCGCTCTACAGGACCATTGGCAAGGCCGTCTTTGTGGTGCCTGAATATTATTCCGACCCGCAGGAGTTGAAAAGCATCTATAACCCCGAGCACTATCCCAATGACAGTACGGTCCATGACACCTGTTTTACGAAGAAGAACGTGGTGATTCTGATTGTCGAGAGTTTCGGTCGCGAATACATCGGAGCGCTGAACCGATCGTTAGACCAAGGACACTATCAAGGCTATACGCCCTGTGTCGACTCGCTTATCAGCAAGAGCATCACCTTTACCCATTCGTATTGTAACGGCCGCAAGAGCATCGATGGCATGCCTTCGATTCTGTCGAGCATTCCCATGTTCGTAGAGCCCTTCTTCCTGACGCCAGCCTCGATGAACCATGTCAGTGGTATTGCTTCGCTATTGGCAGATGAAGGCTACCAGACCGCCTTCTTCCATGGTGCCCAACGGGGTTCGATGGGTTTTATGGCCTTTGCCCGCAGTACAGGTTTCCAGGAATACTACGGTCGCGAGGACTATGATGCCGACAAGCGTTTTGGAGGTGATGACGACTTTGACGGCATGTGGGCCATTTGGGACGAGCCCTTCCTGCAATACTATGCCACCAAGATGTCGGAGATGAAAGAGCCCTTTATGACGGCCGTCTTTACTGCCTCGTCGCACCATCCCTATGTCATTCCCCAGCAATACGAGCAGGTCTATCCCGAGGAGGGTATCATCATCCATAAGTGCATCCGCTATACAGATATGGCCATTGGCAAGTTCTTCCAGAAGGTCAGCAAGGAGCCATGGTTTAAGAACACCATCTTTGTGCTGACCAGCGACCATACCAACCTCTCGGACCACGAATACTACCAGACCGACTTGGGCGGGTTCTGTTCACCTATTATTATATATGAGCCCGGTCGAGAGCCTGAGATGCAGGACAAGATTGCCCAGCAGATTGATATTCTGCCTACAGTGATGGGGATGCTGAACTACGACAAGCCCTACTTTGCCTTTGGCGTCGACCTGCTGAACACCCCTGCAGAGGACACCTGGGCTGTGAACTATATGAATGGCATCTATCAGTATGTGAAGCACGAGCATGTGCTACAGTTCGACGGGCAGAAGAGTATCGGTCTGTATGCCCTCAGCGACTCGCTGATGAAAGACAATTTGATGTCAGAGGGAAGAGGTAAGAAGTTAGAGGGAAGAGGTGAGAGGTTAGAGGTGAGAAGTCAGATGGAGCGCGAGCTGAAGGCTATCATCCAACAGTATATGGAGCGAATGACAGAGGACAGGTTGAGAATTAAGAGGTAAGAATTAAGAGGTAAGAATTAAGAGGTAAGAATTAAGAGATAAGAATTAAGAGATAAGAATTAAGAGATGAGAGATAAGAGAAGGCTTGCTGCGCCTTGGGCGCTGATGATCAATATGCTACTCCTGTATGTGGCATATGGGGTGACGCGACTGGCTTTCCTGCTGGAAAACCTGAGCACCTATGAGCATGTCTTTTCCCTTCAGGCCTGGAGCATCGTCGTAGGAGGGCTTTATTTCGACACCTCGGCCATCGCCTATACCAATGCGCTATATGTGCTGATGGTCTTCCTGCCCTTACACCTGAAAGAAACCGTACGCTGGCAGCACATCTGCAAATGGCTTTATGTGGTGGTCAATGGTTTGGGCCTGGCCATGAACTTAGGCGACTCCGTGTATTTCCAATATACAGCCCGTCGCACCACCATCGCTTTCTTCAGTGAGTTTGGTGGAGACGACAAACTGGGTACCATCGTAGGCTATGAATTCCTGCGCCACTGGTATCTGGTGTTGCTATTCATCGTGCTGATGGTGTTCCTGTACAAATGCTATCGCACCCCCAAGCCACAAGTACGGTCACAGGGGCGCTACTATCTGGTGCAGACATGCTCGCTGCTCATCGCTGCCTATCTATGCTGGGCAGGTATGCGAGGAGGATTATGGGACAACCGCCCCATCAAGATCAGTACTGCCAACCAGTTTATTATCCGTCCCAACGATGCCTCGTTGATTCTGAATACGCCCTTCTCTATGTTGCGCACCATTGGCAAGAACTCCTACCACAGACCGGCATTCTTTACCGACGAACAAGAACTGGAGAGTATCTATAGTCCGATACATGATGGTGGTAGGGAGAGTAGGTTAAGTAGGGATGGTAGGGATGATGGGGAGAGGAAAAATGTGGTCGTCATTTTCCTGGAGAGTTTTGGTCGCGAATATTTTGGTAGTCTGAACCGCGAGATGCTACCTGGCTACAAGGGTTATACGGAGTTTTTAGACTCACTCATCGACCATGCTGCCGTCACCTGGCGCTATAGCTATGCCAATGGCAGGGCCAGCATTGATGCCATGCCTTCGGCCCTGTCGGGACTACCTATGTTTGCAGAGTCGTTTGTCGCTGCCTCGCATGCCACCAATCGTCTGAGTGGTTTGGCAGCGTGTCTAGACAGTCTGGGCTACGAGACAGCCTTCTTCCATGGTGCCCCGGCATCGAGTTTAGGTTTCCAGGGATTCACCAAGGCCACTGGTTTTCAGCATGCCTGGAGTCAGGAGGACTTCGAGGCAGACCCCCGCACAGAGGGACGTGCAGCCTACGACAACTGGTGGGGCATCTGGGATGAGCCTTTCATGCAGTATTTCCGCATGAAGATGAATGACATGAAGGAGCCCTTTATGACCACCCTGTTTACGCTGACCAGTCATCATCCGTTCCATGTGCCCGAGCAGTACAAGGATGTGTTCCGCGAAGAGGAGATGCCCATCCATAAGTGTATCCGCTATACCGACCATGCCCTGCGGCGCTTCTTTGCCGAAGCCAGCAAAGAGCCGTGGTTTAAGAATACCATCTTCGTGTTGACTGGTGACCATACCAATGCCAGCAACCATGCAGAATACAAGAGCGCCATCAATCAGTTCAGTACCTCGATCATCCTCTACGACCCCAGTGGTCAGCTGACGCCAGGCATTCACGAAGGCATTGCCCAACAGACAGATATTCTGCCCACTATTTTAGGTATGGTGGGGTATGACAAGCCCTATATGGCTTTCGGTTGTGACCTGTTGAACACCCCTGCCAAGGACACCTGGGCTGTAAACTACCTGGATGGCATCTATCAGTATTGCAAGGGTGACTATGTGCTCCAGTTTGATGGCGAGCACACTATTGGCCTGTATCGACTGGATGACTACCGGATGATGTCAGATGTTAGAGGTGAGAGGTTAGAGGTGAGAGGTAAGATGAGTGAGATGGAGCGTGAGCTGAAGGCTATCATACAGCAATATATGAACCGTATGATAGACAACAGGCTGGTGCCTTGAATCCCCAGATTAGTTGTTAGGATTCAACAGACGTTTGGAGAAATAGCGTACGGGATACCATACGCTGAGGAATCCCACTGCCAGGACAGTGATGAATATGAGAATGATGTCTGTAGGATGGACACTGACCGGATAGGCATCGACCACGAAAGAGCCTTCGGAAGACCCTAGGCGGACAATGCCATATTGTTGTTGCAACCAGCAGAGCAAGAGTCCGATGACGATGCCAATCACCGCTCCCAAGCAGGATATCATGCGTCCTTCAAACAGGAAGATACGTGATATCTGACTGTCGGAAGCCCCTAAGTTACGCAGTGTCACCACATCGTCGCGCTTGTCGATGATGAGCATCGACAGTGAACCGATGATATTGAAACACGCTATCATCAGGATAAAGGTCAGGAAAACATAGGCAATGAGTTTCTCGATTTTCATGATGCGGAAGGTGTCCTCCTGCTGTTCATAGCGGTCGCGCACCAGATACTGGTCACCAGCCACCTGCTGCATCTCTTTCTTGACCTTTTCGAAATCACTGCCCGGTTTCAGGCGCAGCTCCAACGAAGAGAGCATGCCATCCTGCGCAAACAGTTTTCGCGTGAAATAGATACTCGTGAGGATGTAGTTCTTGTCGTACTTTCCCTGCTTCATGGCAAAGAGCACACCGGGCGAAAAAAGTTCATCCTCGACAAAGCCCTCCATGGGATTGGCCATATCGAGCTGTCCCTCACGCTGAGGGGCATAGATCTTCAGCGGTTTGTCGTAGGTATATCCCATGCCCAGCAGATAGGCCACGCCCAGTCCGGGAATGCCGTAGTTCATATCGGCAGCATGGAGTTCAAAGGTACCATCACCCTCGAGAATCTCACGAATATGCGTCAGCTGGTCGAAATTATCCTCCACACCCTTGACCTTGACCATCAGTTGGCGATCGCCATAGACTGCCAAGGCCTGGTCCTCGAGACATTCCGTGGCCACCTCGACAGCATCCATCTGACGTATCTGGGTTAAGATGGGGTCATCGGCTGGTGCCGCCTTGCCTTTTACCGGAGTCACCTTCAGTTGAGGGTCCATCTGGGTAAAAAACGACGCCACCATGTCGTGAAACCCGTTGAACACGCTCAGCGTGACCACCAGGGCCATCGTAGCCACTGCCACCCCGATGACAGAGATGGCACTGATGATATTGATGGCGTGGGTAGACTTCTTCGAAAAGAGATACCGCCGGGCGATGTAGAAGGGGAAGGACGTCATTGAGAGGTGAGAGGTGAGAAGTGAGAGGTGAGAGGTATGATTACTTCTTCAGGAGTTCGTCGATGCGTTCGATGTAGTCGAGTGAGTCATCGATGAAGAAGCGCAGTTCGGGAATGATGCGCAACTGATAGCGCACACGCGTCCCCAGTTCGTAACGAATCTGTTTCTCGTTCTTCGTGATATTCTGAATGAGTTCGTCCGCCTTCTCGGAGGGGAAGATGCTGAGATAGGCCGTACAGACGCTGAGGTCAGGCGAAATCTTGACCCGCGTCACGCTGACCATCACTCCATGTAAGGAGCGCGTCTGCTCCTGAAAGATCACACTCAGTTCCTTCTGAAGCAGACGCGCAATTTTGTTTTGTCTCGTCTCTTGCATTACTTTTTACCGTCTACTTCGAGCAGTTCAATCTTGAAGATCAGCATAGAGAAGGGCTTGATGTCAGCACCCTGCTGGCGCTCGCCATAAGCCAGTTCCTGAGGAATATAAACCTCCCAGATAGATCCTGCGGGCATGTGAACAAGTGCCTCAGTCCAACCCTTAATCACCTGGTTGGCACGGAAGTCAGCAGGCTGACCGCGCTGATAAGAGCTGTCGAACACCTTACCATCGATGGTCTTACCCTCGTAGTGAACCTTCACCATAGAAGTGTCCTTAGGCATAGCACCAGTACCCTCCTTGAGGACCTTATACTGTACGCCACCATCGAGCACCTTCACACCTTCCTTCTTGGCATTTTCGGCCAGGTATTTCTCACCAGCCTCCTTGTTGGGGCCAAACTCCTTCTCCATATTCTTAGCCTTGATGGCACGCATCATATCCTGAGCCACCTGAGCAGCAGAGTCAACGGTCATGATGGCATTCTTGCCAGTCGTTCCGCTGATGAAACCAGCCATGAAGTTCTTCAGAGAGATGGTCTTGGTAGAATCCTCACCAAACAGCTCGTGATTGATACCCTTAACCATCTGGTTAGAAATCTGCTGACCAATCTGGATACCAGCAAAGTAAGCGGCCTTCTTCTTGTCGTCACCAGCGTTGGCGCCTTCGTTCAGACCCTTGATGAACTCGTCCATGTAAGTGGTGTCAATACCCATACGACCCACGAGGTATTCTTTCAGACCCTGTGTCTGAGCCATACCGATAGCATAGCTAACGGTGTCGATGTCACTCTTCAGGCTTGCCTTGGGAGTGCCATTGCCGCATGCAAACATCATAACGGCAGAAATTGCTGCAAGTGCAGCGAAAGAAAACTTTTTCATTGTTGTTTTTTAAAAATTATTTATTATTTTAATTGCGTTATTTCGGGAGTTACATCACCTGGATTAATTCCACGTCGAAGATGAGTGCTGCGAAGGGAGGAATCGAGGCTCCTGCACCACCCTCGCCATAGGCCAGGCGATAGGGAATGAAGAAACGGTACTTGGCACCTTCCTGCATCAGCTGCAGGCCTTCGGTCCAACCGGCGATGACCTGCTGCAAGCCAAATACAGCGGGTTCTCCGCGCTGTACACTGCTGTCGAACACCGTACCATCGATGAGGAAACCCTCGTAGTGGCACTTCACGCTGTCCTTTGCGGTAGGCTTCTTGCCGTTGCCTTCCTTCAGCACCTGATACTGCAGTCCACTGGGCAGGGTGATGACACCATCCTTCTTGGCATTCTCAGCCAAGTATTTCTCGCCAGCCTCCTTATGGGCCTTGCCAGCCTCAGCACGCTGCTTATTGAGCACCTCCTCCTTCTTGGCGAAGTACTCCTGCACAATCTGCTGTGCGTCCTGGTGCTTGACCTGCAGGGGATTACCGGCAATCACGTCCTTGATGGCCTGTGCAAAATCGTCGATATTCAAGTCTGAGGCTCCCATCTGTGCCAGCTGCTGACCAATGCCAAGCCCCAAAGCATAACTTACTTTATCCATGTCTTTTCCCTATATTAATAATGTGTAATTCTGAAAAATCGGCTGCAAAGGTACAACTTTTGAAGGAGTTAAAGGAGTTAAAGGAGTTAAAAGGAGTTAAAGGACCATTTCTTTTGATGTAAAAAGCGTATATTTGCACCATATTAACACTTATTTTATGAAAAAGATTGTTGTTTTGACTGGTGCAGGCATGTCAGTGGAGAGTGGTCTGAAGACTTTCCGCGATGCCGATGGATTGTGGGAAAACTATCCCGTTCAGAAGGTGGCCACCCATGAGGGCTGGCTGGCAGATCCTACGTTGGTAACCAATTTCTATAACATGCTTCGCAAGAAGTGTTGGGGTGTAAAACCCAATGAGGGCCACCAACTGGTGGCTGAGTTAGAGAAGAATTACGAAGTTACGGTAGTGACCCAGAATGTCGACAACCTGCATGAAATGGCTGGTTCGACGAATGTCATCCATCTGCATGGTGAGTTGATGAAGGTCTGTTCCAGCAACGACCCCGATGACCCTCGCTATCAGCAGACGCTGACTCCCGAGAATTGTGAGGTAGAGCCTGGCACCAAGGCAGGTGACGGTTCATTGCTGCGTCCGTTCATCGTGTTTTTCGGTGAGGCAGTACCCATGATTGAGGCTGCCGCACAGGCTGTCAGTGAGGCAGACATCTTCATCATCATCGGTACCTCGCTGGTGGTCTATCCCGCAGCAGGACTTATCCATTATGCCCGTCCTGACGTTCCCGTCTATCTGATTGACCCCAATCCCGTTTCTGCGGGAGGGCGCGTGCAACAGATTCAGAAGGGCGCCTCAGAGGGCATGAAGGAACTGATGCAAATGCTGGTTCCGTGATTTCGGGATAACGGAATGACGGAATGGCGGGATAACGGGATATCGATATTTCGATATGTCGTTATTCCGATTTTCCTTTTAGGATTCGATTGTATTCCCCTGGGGTATTCAGGATGCGCTGTGCTTCCTGGAGCGTTTTATCGTTGCGCAGGCCCACCTGAAGCTGTCCGCCCTGATAGTAATAGGCTGACACGATGTCCTGTTCCAGCATCTGCTGAATCTCGTCGCGATGACGATCCAGATCGCTATTTAGGTCGTGATGGTCAATCTTCGCCTTCAGGGCCTCCAGTTCCGCCTTGGCTTCGTCGTAGTAACCCTCAAACTTCATGGCCTTCTCCATCTCCTCGAACTGTTTCTTGCTGAGCTGGTCGTAGGTAAATCCCGCCTTGATGACGCGCTGTTTGAAATCCGCATAGTCAGCATCCGTCAAATGGAAGTCAGCCGCAGGAGCAATGGTCGGGTGTTTTCCGATATACTCCACCACATAGTCGAGTACAGTCTCCGTAGAGTCCAAGCGATCCAGATAGAGCGTGATATTCGCCAAGGTGTCAGGCTTCACCTCGATATCGGGTTTCAGACCATCCTTCATCTCGATGCCTCGTCCTGAAGGCAGATAATAGCGTGAGGTGGTCAGTTTCAGATTGGCATTATAGGGCAGATCGATGTTGGGCACCTGTACCAGACCCTTGCCATAGGTGCGTGTACCAATGATGACACCACGTTTCAAGTCCTGCAAGGCTCCACTGGTAATCTCCGAGGCAGAGGCTGTCTCTTTGTTGACCAGCACCACCAGCGGCATCACCGTATCGATGGGCTCCAAGCGTGTCTTGTATTCGTTGTTAGCCCGCTTCAGTTTACCCTTTGTCTCTACGATTTTCAGGCCTTTCGGCAGCCACATGTTCAGGATGTCGACACACTCCGACAGAGAGCCTCCACCATTGCCACGAAGGTCAAGAATCAGCTTCTCGGCACCTTGTTTCTTCAGGTCAACAAAAGCCAGGCGCATCTGTTTAGACGGTTCGCCTGTAAAGGTGTTCAGGGCGATATATCCCGTCTGGTTGGGCAACATGCCATACCACGTAATCTCGGGCATCTTGATGGACTGGCGTGTGATTTTAAACGTCATCTTCTTACCCGTCGATGGGCGCTGAATCTTCAGCAAGAAGGTGGTACCAGGTTCACCACGCAGATGACTACTCACATAGGATGTCGTCTTGTCGGTCATCAGCGAGTCGTCAATCTGGAGGATGATATCGCCCTTCTTTAGGCCATTCACTGCGGCAGGCATACCCTCGTAGGGTTCCTCGATGACACAGCGCTTCAGTTTCTGGTGATAGCGAATGAGTGCACCAATGCCCGCATACTTACCCGTCAGCATCTGTTTCAAGTCCTTCTGACGCTCTTCGGGATAATATTCCGTATAGGGATCCAACGTGTTGAGCATGGCATCGATACCTGCCGTGACCACCTTGTTGGCATCCAGCGTATCGACATACATCATATCGAGATTCCTGTACAGCGCATTAAAAATCTCCAGATTCTTAGCAACCTCCAGGTTATGATTCTTCACCTCCTGGGCCCAGCCCCCTACAGCCAGCAAAACGGCTGTCATCAGTAATATATAACGTTTTTTCATCGTTTATTTGAATTTTGCGTGCAAAATTACAAAAAAATTCGTAACTTTGCAAGCAAACTGGACTGATATATGGATACAATAAACGATTTTTTCTCGTTGTTAGGAAGCTTTCTGTGGGGATGGCCCATGATTGTGCTGCTATTAGGCACACACATATATCTGACGTTCCGTCTGCGCATTCCCCAGCGAAAGCTATTGACAGGCATCCGGCTGTCTGTCCAAAAAGACCCTGGAGCCAAGGGAGATGTCAGTCAGTTTGGAGCCTTGGCTACTGCATTGGCAGCCACCATTGGAACGGGAAACATCGTGGGAGT
>Ga0310694_10005508_pt1 | contig 12105 bp, 14 predicted proteins | sample 174DNAGHGhighgp2_FD_203884 | JGI IMG/M metagenome (GOLD analysis project Ga0310694, IMG submission 203884) | Sheep rumen microbial communities from Palmerston North, Manawatu-Wanganui, New Zealand - 1742 DNA GHGhigh gp2 (v2) (version 2) | ecosystem: Host-associated > Mammals > Digestive system...
TGAGCTTTCTTCACAGCTTCTTCTTCCGTCATACCTTTTGCCTTACGCAGCTCAAACAGCAACTTCGCGTACTCAGGCATCTTCGCGTCACGAAGCGGATCAACAATCTTCGCCTCGCAGATATGCTCATAGCCTTTCTCTGCTGCCATGCCCTTGATCTTCTCCGGGTCGCCGATTAAAATAAGCTGCGCAATCTTGTCTCTCAACAAAATGTTCGCAGCTTCCAAAGTACGGGGTTCGTCACCTTCCGGCAACACAATGCGCTGAGGATTTGCTTTCGCGCGCGAAATCATTTGATTTAAAATGTCCATTTCTGTATTATATTTAATTGTTAAACTTTCTTTCTCTCTCAACTCTCAATTCTATCAACATGGTATTATATGCGCAGTATATTATACTAACGTGTTAAGTATGAATATTTAGTGCGAGATAAGTTCGATATTCTCGGTGTTATTCCCTACTTAATCCCTACATAATCTCTGCTTCTTAGCAGCCAATTTCAATATCCAACTATTACTTCACTAAATCGACTGCAAAGATACAAAAAAAAAATTATATATGCAATACCTACTATAAAAAATATTTTTTTTTGCAAAAAAATTTGGTCATGTCAAAAAAAAGTTGTACCTTTGCACCCTGAATTGCGAATTTTTAGTTTTAACAACGTAAAACAATCTCTTTTTCGTTATGAAGAAAGGCTTACTAATATTGTCTCTTCTCTGCTTCTCCCTCGTCGGAGTCGCACAAGATGTGAATGAAGAGGAAGAACTCCAGGAAGTACAGGATGTTCAGGAAAACGATAGCCTCAGAGCGGAACGCAATACGCACAAAGGCGATACGCTCGGTGCGCACCCCTATGACTTGGAACAGAACTTAATCGTTGCTCCTGAGGTTTCTCACTGGTCTCTCGTTGGACATATCGGCTTCAACGCTTTCGACGGTGACTTTACTTCGGAGATGCAGCATCCTATTGGATTGCCTTCTGCCGGTTTGGACGTCGAATATGCCTTCACACCCGTTTGGACGATGGGTCTCGAATATATGTTCTCGCAGTACAACGTCACTGGACGTCAACCGAAAGAGGGTGAGGTAAAGCATCATGCCGACACGCTTCTGAACGGATATTTGCATAAAGCAGGAATTTACCTCTCAATGGACTTGGCGAACCTCATGTTCCCGCATATGGAGAGGAAGATTTTCTCCATGCAGCCTTTCGTCGGTGGTGGTATCGGTTGGTACAAACGTAATGCGTACTTTAAGGATGATGGTTACTACAATGCCCAGAAAGGCAAGTGGATTAACCCGACACACCAACGTGGTAACACGGCGAACTACATCAATGCCGACGGCGACTTCGGTTTTGGAGACTACGATACCGCCTATAACTACATGCCTTTCCTGCAAGTGGGTATCAACTTCGAGTTCAATATTAACCGTTCTATCGCATTGGGTGTCCGTGGCGTGTATAGCTATTTCACGCGTGACTACCTCGATGGACGTGGAGCAAACCTCTCGGACGCTGCACACGCTTCCAAAAATAACGATGGTCTCTTCGATGTAACGCTCGCTATTCGTTATAAGATTCAGCCGCGCAAATATACGCACGAGCGTAACGTCGCGCACATGGGACAACACCAGCTCAAAGAGAAAGCACTTGATGCCCTCGCCGATGAGTTGGCTAAATCCGGCTCGCTCGACAGCCTTGCTGCAGGAGGAGGTCTCGCTGGCTTAGGTTTAGGAGGAGGCGGAGAAGCTTGCCACGATACGGTAATTATCTATCACGACACGATTATCATTCGCGAGTCCAATACATTCGAGCATATCGAAATTGGCAAAGACCTCGAACAATACTACTATGTATATTTTGAGAACAACAAAGCCCTGCTTAACGATGAAGCACTCATCACTATCCAGCAAGTCGCTGACCGTCTCAAGGAAGATACCGCACTCTATGCTGTCGTAACCGGTTATTGCGATAACACCGGCTCCAATAAGCTCAACTACGCGCTCGGAGACAGACGTGCTTCTAACGTGGTGGATGAATTGCTTGAAGAGCACGCTATCAACTCTGACCATATGTTCGGACTCGGTGTCGGCAAAGTAATCGGACGCCGCTCGAAAGCTTCCTACAGCCCCAACAGACGTGCCGCTATACGGCTCGTTGACAGAGAGACTTTCCTTAAAATGAAGAAAGACCTCGAAGACCAGCGTGCAGGACGCGTTTCTGACCCCAACGCCGTTTATGAAGAGATTGATGACGATAAACCGGTTGCAAAACCGCAATCGTCTGGCAGAACTTCTTCTTCAAGAACTTCTTCGACTAAAGCAGCTCCGAAGAACACGCTCCCGCTCTCCGAAACTGCAAGACCGGAGAAAGTAAATGAATACAAACAGCGCGAAAGCGGAGAAGTGGTAGTGGAAGAATCAACTACGCTATCCAAACTCGCACGCCAATACTACAATAATACCTATTGCTGGGTGTACATCTATATCGCTAACAAAGATAAGATTAAAAACCCGAACGCACTCCCGCAAGGTATTACGTTGACAATTCCTGAATTGACACCCGAAGAACTGAAGATCACCAAAGACGAAGGCCTCGTAATCTTCAATAACGCACGTCAAGGTAAGTAATTGTCAGGGTCCCATAGCTCAGTTGGTTAGTAGCACCTGACTCATAATCAGGGGGTCCTTGGTTCAAGCCCAAGTGGGACCACGACAGGAGGATAGTCCCGAACTATCCTCCTGTTGATTTAAAACACAATGTGCAATATCCCGAATGACGAAATTTCTCAACATAGTGCTCCTTTGCCTTGCTTGCTTGCTGGGCGAACCGCTTTATGCGGCTATGACACCCGCACAAAAACGGGCAAAAGCCAAAGAGATACAAATGCGTAAAAGGGAAGCCGCTAAACGCAAAGCGGAAAAGAAAAAAGCCGCGAAAGCAAAAGCGGCAAAACGTGAGCGGATCAAAGAAGGAAAACTCCTGCTATATGTCTATTCCTACAACTTGCAGACCGGAGAACCGCTTCCCGCAACGCACATAACGCTGCAGAATGTGAACGCAAAGCCGAACAAGAAGCCAAAAATCAACAAACCTACGGATTCCAAGCGCGCACGCGTGTACAAAACACTTCCCGCTGGCGAATACTGGGCGGTTGCCGCTAAAACTGGATTCTTTACTTCCGATACCCTCTGGTTTAGCCATAGCGAAGACGAAGATACACTGAAAGTAGCTATCTATCCTGAAACAAGACTTGCCTTTACGGTTACAGACTCGCTCACGTCTCGGCCTGTTACGGCAAATATTATCGTTCGCAATCCGGACAAGCAGAAAGTCATGCAGACCACTTCCGATAGCCTCCATGCCACTTTAGCTGTCCTTCTGGATGATAGAATCCCGTTCTATACCATTGATGCTACCGCGATTGATTATTTCCCCTTCCATGATACGATTACCGACCCGAAAGCGTTTGCGGGAGTTGTCATGTCGCCGAAGGAAATTAAATCCTTCGTCCTGCATAACATCTATTTCGCAACGGGAAAGACGCATATTCTCGATTCCTCCGAAGACGCCCTGCTGGAATTATACCGCTTCCTCTGTCTCCGTCCTGCTCAACGAATCCGCATCGTCGGACATACGGATGATATAGGCTCCGACCGCTCCAACCAACTGCTCTCCGAAGGACGTTGCAAAGAGGTAAGACAGGCGATGATTGATAGAGGAATCGACGGAAACAGGATAGAAATTAGAGGACGTGGAGAAAGAGAACCGATTGTGCCCAATGACTCCGATGAACATAGGCAGATGAATAGAAGGGTCGAAATCGTTCTTCTGTAAATTTTAACTGATTTTCTGCTCCTAAACCGCTCTTTTTCGCAAGAAAATAAAAAAAAACAATTTTTTTACTGCAAAAACTTGCACATGTCAAAAAATTGTTGTACCTTTGCACGCTTTTTCGTGTAAATGTGCGAAAATGCCCTGATTTGAATAATAATATAAAATATATACTACAATGTCAAAGATTTGTCAAATTACAGGCAAGAAAGCCATGGGCGGCTGTAATGTCTCGCACTCGAAGCGTCACACCAAGAGGACCTTCGATGTGAACCTCTTCCGCCGCAAGTTCTACTGGGTAGAACAAGATGTATGGATCGAGTTGAACGTGAGTGCAGCTGGTCTGAGAACTATTAACAAGATCGGTCTCGACAACGCCCTTAAACAGGCTGCGGAGAAAGGCTATCTCTAAAACGAAAGGAGCTTACAATGGCAAAGAAAGTTAAAGAAGCACGAGTGCAAGTCATTCTTGAGTGCACCGAGCAAAAGGCCAGCGGCGTTCCGGGAATGTCTCGCTACATCACCACTAAGAACCGCAAGAACACTCCCGACCGTTTGGAACTCAAAAAGTACAATCCCTTCCTGAAAAAAGTAACTGTTCACAAAGAGATTAAGTAATTAACCCTAATTTGAAAGGCTTAGAACTATGGCAAAGAAAGCGGTCGCTACACTGCAAACCGGTAATTCCGGTAGAGCACATTCAAAGTGCATTAAGATGGTTAAGTCGCCTAAAACAGGGGCTTACATCTTCCAAGAAGAAATAGTACTGAACGAGAAGGTACAAGAGTTCTTTAAGTAATAAACCTAAAAAAGCGCACTCACTATCTTAGTGCGCTTTTTTTTGTTTGTACTTTTCGTTCTTGACGTTCAACTTTTTACTTTGACTTTGACTCATACCATGTTAGGAATTATCATTAACCCCAAATCCGGTAAAAAAGCGTTCAGAGCACAACGGATTTACCTGTGGAAACTTCTGCGGAAAAGACATCAGCCTTTCGCCTATAGGGTTACGAAATTCGCCGGACACGCTATCGAATTGGCACGCGAACTCGTCGAAAGAGGATACGATGAAATTCTCATCCTCGGCGGAGATGGAACGCTGTCTGAGGCTGTCAACGGTATTATGCGCTCCGAACTAACACCCGAACAAAAGGCAAAAATTCAAGTCGGACTGATGCCGCGGGGGACTGGAAACGACTGGGGAAGATATTGGAACCTTGATAAACGCTTCAAAGAATCTCTGAGACGTTTCTTTGAGGGGGAAGGACATCCCATTGACATAGGATGCGTTACCTATTGGCGTAATAATATCGAACACCATCGGTATTTCATTAATTCCGTCGGTTTTGGCGTGGACCCGCTGTGCTGCAAAAAAGCTGAAGCACTCAAATACTATATCGGCTCACACCACGTCAACTACCTCTTCGGACTAATCGCCGCCATCGTGCAGCATAAAGCACAGCATATGGTACTTACGGTCGATGGCAAACAGGCCGTGGACGACAGACTCTTTACGATGAACGTCGGTAACGGACCTTTCTCCGGGGGAGGTATTCGGCAGAATCCCGAAGCTGACCCGCAGGACGGAGTCTTCAATTCCATGTTTATCAAAAAACCGACTTTTAAACAAGTCCTCGAAGCAATACCCAAACTGTACAATGGAAAATTGACAGAGTTGCCTTTCGTCTATCCTATTGTGGGAAAGGAAATAGAAATCAGTTACCGCAAACATATCCTCTTTGAGGCCGATGGTATCCTTGAGAATATTATCGGTCCATGCAAAGTGACTTGTATTCACCACGCACTACAATTCAAGTGTTAATGGCTAACAACATCGCACAGCAGGGATCGAACCGCATTTACTCGCGCGAAACGGACGCAGAAGGACGTCCTTTTATCCGTGTCCGGGGTACCAACCGTGACGAGAATCGAGCGTTCATTTATATGGCACGACATTTCCGCTCGCTCGGTTTGCCGGTTCCTCAGATTTACTCGGTTAGCGACGATGAGATGTCTTATACGCAGGAAGACCTTGGAAACACACTCCTATTTGATGCAATCAGGCATGGCAGGGAAACCGGATGCTTCCTGCCTGAAGAAAAAATAATATTGGAACGCACGATTCGCGCACTCGCACACATACAAATCATTGGAGCCAAAAACTTCGATTGGTCTTATTGTTTTCCTGTGCCTGCTATGGACGAACGTTCCATTCGATGGGACCTGAATTATTTCAAGTATTGTTTCCTCAAAGGTACTAAAATCGAATTCTCTGAGCCTGAACTCGAAGACGATTTTGACGCACTTGTCCGCAATCTAACAGCGCAGCGGTCTTACAGTGAAACGGTCTTACAGCGAAGCGGTCCTACAGCGTCAGCGGTCGGTCTCGAAGAGACCTTCCTCTACCGCGACTTTCAAAGCCGCAATGTCATGATTCGTGACGGAAAGCCTTATTTCATAGACTTCCAAGGAGGACGACGCGGACCCACACAATACGATGTCGCTTCCTTCTTATGGCAGGCGAAAGCCAATATACCGGCTCAACTGCGCGAACAACTCATCGGCGCGTACTTGTCGGAATTGAAATCGCTCCGGCCGGAACTCGACGAACAAAAATGGCGGGCAGAACTACCGCATTTTGTTCTCTTGCGAACTCTTCAGGTGCTCGGAGCTTATGGCTATAGAGGCTATTTCGAACGAAAAGCACATTTCATCGAGTCCATTCCCATGGCCTTGCGGAATTGGCAGGAACTCTTTGCCGATAACCGTGAACTCCAAACGCAATATCCGTATTTGTATCATGTTAGTAACGATTTATTCTTTCTCTTATAAAAAAGGTATTCCGGCCGATGACTCCGGCAATGGAGGAGGGTACGTGTTCGACTGCCGTTCTACACATAACCCAGGTAAGTACGACGAATTCAAATCGCTCACAGGACTCGACCAACCTGTGATTGATTTCCTTGAATCCGACGGCGAAATCCTGACCTTCCTTGATTCGGTGGATAAACTTATCGACCACCACGTCGAGCGCTTTCTTGAACGTGATTTCACACACCTCCAAGTCGCTTTCGGATGTACCGGAGGACAACACCGCTCTGTCTATTGTGCCGAACATCTGGCTAAACACCTGCTCGAAAAATACGATATCTCGGTTCATCTCATCCATCGAGAGAGGGATATTGACAAATGTCTAAATAGTAAATGACTAAATGGTAAATGGCTTGATTTTTGCAGCGGGACTGGGAACGCGTCTCAAACCGCTTACTGATTCAATACCGAAAGCTCTTCTTCCGCTCGCAGGCAAAACTTTGCTTCAGTGGCAGGTGGAGAAGCTGAGAGATGCCGGTATTACGGACATAGTGGTGAATGTTCACCATTTTCCCGACCAAATAATTGACGCCGTTCGAGCCAACAACGGGTGGGGGTGTAATATTCATATTTCAGACGAACGGGACGCACTGCTCGATACAGGTGGTGGATTGCGGAAAGCAAAGGATTTCTTCGGCGATGCACCGATTCTTGCATGTAATGTGGATATTCTATCCAATATAGACATACATGAACTGTTGGCTGCGCATAATCCGGATTCATTGGGAACCTTGGTTGTCTCGGACAGACCGACACAACGTTACCTCCTCTTCGACCGGGACCATATACTCTGTGGCTGGACGAATATAGCTACGGGCGAAGTACGTCCTGCTTCCGTTCAGCCGGACAACTCTCATCTCGTTAAACTCGCCTTCTCCGGTATGCAAGTCCTCAGTCCGGCGGTCTTTGACCATATGGACAGAGTCGTTGCACAAAAGGGGGATAAGTTCTCGCTCATCGACCTCTATCTGAGTATCTGCGAACAAAACCACCGCTCGCAATCCGCTACCAACCTATCGCCGATTACCCCTAATCAAACAATCTTACGCGCCTTCGTTCCGGATAACTATAGGATGATGGATGTCGGAAAAATCGACCAATTAGAGCAGGCTGAACGCTTCGCTCAGAGCCTATTTGAGAAAAAATGACCCCTCAATAGCATTTTTTTTCAAAAATATTTGGTCATGTCAAAAAAAAGCAGTACCTTTGCACCCGCTTTTCAGAAATGTGAAGTCTCCCTAGCTCAGTTGGTAGAGCAACTGACTCTTAATCAGTGGGTCGAGGGTTCGAGTCCCTCGGGGGACACAGGAAACGTAAATCGTTAAGAATGAATAGGTTACGAAATGAAAACTTCGTGACTTATTCTGTTTTTTTGTGCTTTTCCGTTCAAAAAGTCAGTGGGTCACATACCAAAATTACCCCAAAATACCCGATTTGATACCGATTTGATACCGAATCATTGAAGAAAAAACTTTGCACAAACTTTGCACAAAAATTATATCATGGCTAAACTATCATTTTTTGCAGACAATCGCCGCCCGGACAAACACGGTAGGCTACCCATCCGCTTGCTCATTTCCAACGGCACAAGTACCACGACAATCACGACTGGCATATCGACATCGCCGAAGTTCTTTGTCGGAGAGCCTACGCAGGTGCTCATAAAGTCCGCACCGCAGGCACAGGAGATAAACAGCACGCTCTACAATATCTATGCGCGCTACTTTAATGTCATTCTCAACCTCGAACGCAAATGCCGCCTGTCTCACATGACCGCAGCGCAGATACGCCAAGCAGCCGAGGAAGACGAGCGGCAAGCCGCCAAGCAAGACAATGAGGACTTCATCGCTTTCTTCAAAGAGTACGGCAGCAGCCGCAGCGCAGCCAAGACACGCCGCAGTTATACCTACGCGGAGAATGTGCTACGCGAATACACCGAGTTTCGCCGCTGGCGCAGAATGACGTTCGCCGACATCAACTACTCAACGCTGACGGACTTTGCCCGGTGGCTACGTAACACCGACCGGGGAGAGAGCACACGGCACATGCTTGAGTCCTACGTTCGTGCGGCATACAAAGAGGCAGAGAAAAGGCACGTCATCAGCAGAGAGAATGACCCGTATTTCGATTATAGCATTGCGCCTGTTCCGCAGCACGACATCGAGACGCTGACGGCGGCAGAGATACACACGCTCGCGCGTGCGCGCTTAAATAGTATAAATAAGGAGCGTGCGCGTGACATTGCCATTATGTCATTCTATCTATGCGGCGTGAACCTGCTCGACCTCTACGAAATGGATATCCCGAAAAACGGGGAGGTGGTCTATGTCCGGCACAAGACCATACGCAAGAACCAGCGCGCTATACACGTGCGTATCGAGGACGAGTTGCAGGTATTGATAGCCAAGTACCAAGGCAAAGACGCTATGCTCCGTTTCAAAGAGGACTACGCGAGTTATGAGACGTTCCAACGCCGCATGAACCTCGCGCTGAAGAAGGTGAGCGAAGACATCGGCATTGACATCAGCATGGCGAAGATACGCCGCACATGGGCGACCATAGCGGGCGAATTGGAGTGCCCGGACTATATCATAAACAAGAGCATGGGGCACATGGATAACAGTGTCAATGACAGGTCGTACCGAGACTATAAATGGGTGTTGACTGCCAAGTGGAATAGAAAGGTGATAGACCACGTACAGGCACAAATGACAAACCCTGCTTCACAGCAGGGAGTGTCTTAAACAATGGCTAAAGTAAAAGGTATTATGATATGTAATTGATGATGATTGCTTGAAACTGCTCGAATGTCCGGCACACGGCGCACTGATAGCCCTCCTCGCGTAACTTGAGCAGCATTTCGGACTGCTCTTCACGCACTACGCCTTTCTTGCCTGCTTTCATTTCGATAAACAGCCCGTGATAGCCTTTGCGGGCGAGTGCAACGAAGATGTCCGGCACGCCTTTCAGCATACCCTCCGCAACGAGTTTACGCCCTTGCTTGTACCCGCACCATGCGCCGTTAGGTATGGCGAAGATAGTCAGTTTTGGAAATTGCAGGCGCGCCCAGCGCACACATGCCGTTTGCAGGTTGTGCTCCCGTTGCGTCGGCGGCTTGCGCGGTGCTTTCTCGACCGCTCTACCCTCAATGATGGCTAATGCTTCCTCTCGTGTCATTTCTCGTACTTGCTTTTATTCGGGTACATCGTTTGCAGATAACCGCCTACACCGCAGAGTATAGCCTCGTCGGAGATACTGAAACACTCAACGCCGCCTATCTGATTGATGAGGTCGGCCGCGTCAGCAAAAGCACCGATTTTCTTATCAATGAAACGCTGCGGCTTTGCACCGTTATGAATAAGAATGTTGCCCATGAGACAGTTCATTTCGCCGCCGTACTCCTTTGCCAACGCCTCCGAGAACAGCGGGAAATAAAGACGGTACACATCTGCATCGAAATGCGTGTTACAATGCGGGTTCGTCTGATACGTAGGCAAACCCCACCGCTCCAACATCGCCTTTGTGTCCTCAAGGCTGCGGTGATAGTTATTGCGTTTCTTGCCTTCGCCGGGTTCGGTCTGAATGACACGCGCTTGGTAATAGACGGGGAAATTGTCGAAGTCCACCTCCCGCGTGTAGAAATGGTCATCGCTGCTCACGATAAAGTGCTTGCTGATGTCGCTTTTCTCGATAGCCGTAATGACCTTGTAGAGAATGTTCTTATGCTTGCGGTTGTATTTGTCCTTGCAGGGAATATATGTCACTTCGTCGCTCACGAAGTCCGGCTTATGCCCTACGATAAACACACGTCCGATGTTGCGCCCGTATTTCTCAATACTGCGCAGGCTGTAGCGGAGTTCGTTATTGTCCCACTTTGAGCCAGTTCCAACGATGTACAAGATATCCATAACTTAATCGAAACATGCCCTCAAATCTTGGTGCATGATAGCCCGCTCCTCTTTCGGGCTGTTGATGTTATTCATACGTAAGCCGATGACCTCTGCGTTCTTGAACAGCATGTACTCATAGAAGAAACGGTCGTCCGTCTTGATGAGGTTCATACTACGTATAGCCGCAGCGTTGGCACACCAGCCGTTATACCACGTCACTTTGTCGCTCCCCGTGTACGGGCACGCCACTTTCGGTGTGTCGCCATTGACGGCTTGCAGGTATTTCTCGGCTTGGCCGCCGAACTCAAACCGCCACATGTTCCGTACCCGGTGCGATACCTTGCGGGTGTAGAACGCGCCTTTGGTATGCAGGTAAAAACACGGTTTGTTTTGCCTGCTCATCACGTCCTTCAGTAACTTGATAGCCGTGTACTCAAACGCTCGACCGTCATGGCGTACAAGATAGACATTAAAGCGCGGAGTAAGCCACGCCAATAACTCCTCTTCGATAGCCTTGCCCAACTCGGTCTGCATTGAGCCAAGCACGCAAAAGGGTTTCTCGTCCTCATCACTGAAGAGCCGTGTTACCTCCACGCCGAACGCTTTGTAGATAGCCGCCCGGCTCACACGCAGGCGGTTCTTTGGGAACGACACGGAATAGCCATCGACCTCATTGAACGGCGTAGAGACGATGCCGTAATCATCTTCGGTCTCGGCATAGAAATAGCCGTTTTTCGCTGCAAGGTATGTATAGAAGAGGTCGCTTGACGGACACTCTTCACGAAAAGCCTTTGTAACGTACTGCTCCCAGCCCTCAAAGAACTTCGCTTGCACGAGACTTGCGCAGCCGCAATGGGCTTTGATACCTTTGTACCAGTAGCGGTTGCCGCTGATAGGTCGGTCGGGGTACTTTGCATGTGCCCGCATAAAGTCCTCAATCATAGTCGGAGGATAGAGCATGTCATCATCTATCGGGATGACCAATGCGTCCGGGTAAAGCGCGAACGTTGGCAGAAACTTTTTCCATACGCGGGTGTTCTCTTTCACCCAGTTCACTTGCAGCCGCTCATGCGCCACGATGTAATCACACAGGGCGGCAGGGATGGTTTTCTTCGGAAACTCCTCATCGGACAGGTTCAACACCACCATGTCCGGCTGCACGCTCTGCGTCCAAATACTATCGAGCACGATAGGCAGGTTGCCTATTCGCTTGCTCCATGATGTCAATGATACTATCAGTAGTTTGTCTCTCATTCCTTTTTTGTATTTGCTGGGTCAAGAAAACCATCCATGATATACTCTTGCAAGTAGGCATACACCTCATCTGTGCTGTCATTATGCGGCACTCCAGCACGCCATAAGATGTGCGATGTCGCATGTTCTATCTCGTGAAAGATTGAGGGTATATGTTTCAGCGAGCGCACATAGATAAAGCATGTGCCAAGCGTACCAAATCCTGTTACTCCGTCACATTTGCGCGTTCGCACCCAAGTGACGCGCTCGTAA
>Ga0310694_10005511_pt1 | contig 12103 bp, 11 predicted proteins | sample 174DNAGHGhighgp2_FD_203884 | JGI IMG/M metagenome (GOLD analysis project Ga0310694, IMG submission 203884) | Sheep rumen microbial communities from Palmerston North, Manawatu-Wanganui, New Zealand - 1742 DNA GHGhigh gp2 (v2) (version 2) | ecosystem: Host-associated > Mammals > Digestive system...
CTTCGCAAAAGGTTAGAAAGATTCTCCGCAACTAAAGTACGTTGTTTCAATTCTAGCGGATCGTCTATCGGGAATGGTTCTTGATGCGCACATTCATATCGCCCATACTTTTTCTATAAGGAGACAACCTTATGAATCATCACAAACTTTTACCCATTTTCATTTGTTCCCTTTCAATGCTTTCGGCCTGCGGAGAACCCTCATCGACCTCGGTTCCCTCTGAGCCCAGTGAAAATTCGGTTACGGTTTCTTCGGACGCCTGCAGCCACCGCTACGGCTCCCCAACCTATACTTGGGCCGAGGACTATAGCAGCTGTACCGCGGAACGCGTCTGCCGCTACGACGAAACCCACGTCGAACGGGAAACGGTGAATTCGACCTTCGTCGTCACCCTGTCCGCCAATTGCGGGCGCGAAGGCGAGGGCTATTATTCGGCCGTCTTTGTAAACCCCGCTTTCGAGGAGCAACGCCATTCCGTCACCATCCCCAAAGAGGAACACGTCTGGGGCGAGCCGATCTACAACTGGAATGAGAAGAATACCGCATGCGAAGCATTGCTCATTTGCGAGAATAACAACACCCACCGCATCAGCGAGGAAGTCTGGGCCACGGTCGAAACGCCGGTCTTGCCAACCGCGGAAAGCGCGGGCATGATGCGCTTCACCGCCGAATTCACCAAGGATTGCTTTGAAACCCAAGTCAAAGAAATCAGCATGACCTTGGAGGAATACACCGAATTCAATATCAAGTTCGTCCTCAACGAAGACGAGAATAGCTATGCGGTCGAAATGGTCTCCTTCTATTACTTATTAAACGAGATCAGCGTCCCCGCATCCTATAAAGGATTGCCGGTCACGACGATCAAGTCCGATTCGATGAGTCGTTCCTCGCTCCATAGCATCATCCTGCCCGATTCCATCACCAAGATCGAAGCCGATGCCTTCAATAGCCTGAGCCTTACGAACTTGGTCCTATCGGATAACCTCATCGAAATGGATTCGACGATTGACTGCGGCGCGTTCACTTCCTTGACCCGCACCGAACTCAACAAGATTTCCTACATCGGCAGCCGGACCAATCCCTATTTCTGCTGCATCGGCGGCATCAATTACAATTACGAAGCCCAATGGGACAATATCCACAGCCGTTGCAAGATCATCAGCAGCATCGGTTGGATGTCCGTCGGCTCTTCCTCACGCACCGTCCTGCCAGTCCGTGAGGGCATCGTCTGCTTATCCCCGGGTTGTCTATATGGCTTCGCCGATCTTACGACCTCCAAAAGCATCGCCACCATCACGCTTCCGAGTAGCCTCCGCCATATCGGGGATGGAGGCCTTGGCTATTTCAACGCCTTTAATGCCGTCGAACTCGCCGAGGGGAATACATCCTTCAAAATGCACGAGGATGGATATCTGATGACCGCGGATGAAAAAACCGTCATTCTGGGAAATAGGAACCTCAACGCAACGGAAATTACCTTCCCGAACACCGTCACCAACATCCAAACCAGAGCTTTCCGCGGATGCAGAACCGCCGCGACCTTCATCCTGCCGGATGATATCCGCATCGGCCAAAGCGCTTTCCGCGGAAGCAACATAATCGGCGTGGAATTCCATACCGTCTATCGTTGGGGCGCCACCCGTTGGGAGATCGGCATGCCTTACGAAATCTTCTACTACGCCAGCAACTTAACCACCGTCAATTTCCGGAACACCATCCAGGCATTCAAAGACTATTACGGCCGCGCGCCGGAATGCTTCGAGACCACCGCGGCCCGGAAAGCAACGTGCACCGACGGAATCTATACGTGGAGTTATTAAGGGAATAAAGAAAAGCCGCCTGGGTGGGCGGCTTTTTAATCGATGTTGATGAGCCTCAGTTACAAATTAAGTTTTTCCCATAATTCAAATAATTTTTCCAGCGCAAAGCCATTCCGTCATTAATGGATTGCAAAAGCCAATCATCTTGACAAGTTTCGAAAGAAGTTTTTGGGTATTTGGGAGCAGCAGGAACTTCATACATTATAGCCATATGAGTTTTATCAAAAAACGCGAATTGGATCTGATGAAATTGATGAAATAAAAAGGCGGGAAACCCCGCCTTTCTTTTTGGTTATCGCTTAGAAATCGAAGTCGACGCCAGAATCGGGCGCTTCGTACGGATTAAGATCCATGACCACCAACTCGAGGCCGTAGATGAAATCCTTTTCGCCGTTGGTCGGACGATAGTTGTGATTGATCTCTAGCTCAACGGAGAAGTGAACTTCGCCGGATTCGTAGATCCAGAGATCGCTTTCGCGATCGTAGGTGTAACCATTGGTGCTCTTGAGAAGCTCGAGGCAGTTCTGATAGGCATTGGCGACTTCTTCCGCGGTGTCGAATTCGAAGTGGCCATCCCAGACGTTCAGATGGACGACGGTGCTCTTGATCTGAGGAATCTGCATGCCTTCGCCCAAGTCGATCCAAACGATCTCGGTGTCATCTTCGGTATCGACGTTGATGCAGTAGTTATACGGCGACTCAACAAACGGGATGATGTCCATGTTGTCGTGGGTCACGCACTGGAAGGCATCGATGGTGCCTTGGCTCCAGTAGGTGGTTTCCGGCTGGCCATCCATACCCATAACGGTGAAGGTGCGGCGATAGATCCACTCGCTCCACTTGGTGGCGACATCGTATTCAATGATGTCGGCGGTGTCGAGCGGGAGCGCAGTCGTGCCAACGTTGCTGACGGTGCCCTTGATATGAAGGGTGCCCTGCGAGGAGAGGAAGGTGTAGATCAATCCATCGTTGGTGAGTTCGATGGCGACGGTGCCATAGTCAGGGGACGGCATGCCGAAGACGTTCGCGTCGGGGACAAGCATCTTCTGAACATTCTCGTGGAGACCTAGTTCATCGCTGAGGACGTATTTGCCCTCGACTTTGTCGAACATGACGGAGGAATACTTCCAGAAAGCTTCAAATTCGGTGCGGGTGCCACGGATTGCCATCGGAAGGCCTTTTTCCGCATAAACGGCAGCCGCTTGAGGATCGGCGGCGTAATCGGCGGTGTCTTCAAAAGGAACGAAGCCGTCTTCGGTGCGATACGCGCCATTGTCGGGATAGTTGAAGCCATCCTGATAGTCATAGAAATAACCGTCCGGAGTGACATAAGAGACGACTTTGTAGTCTTTTTCTTCGGGTTCTTCGCCATATTCTTCGGCGGATGGATCGCCATCATCATGGACTTCCAAGGTGACGGTGTAGTTGTAGTCGGCAAGCGCGGCGAACGCCTCATCGAGTTCTTCATAACCTTCGCCTTCGCGCGGAGCGACTTTCTCCGGGCAATCGATGATGGAGGACGCGGAAGTGAAGGTCCCGCTATAGACGCCGGTGACGGAACTCCATTCGGTTTCGGCGGAGAACTCAATCGAAAGGGTGGTCGGGGTTCCCGCGCCATCCATGCCGATCTTCAAGGAATCGATGCTGGTGAACTGGTAGTAATTCAAACCGCGGAGGATGTTCCAAAGATAAATGTCGTTGAATCCTTCGGCATCGACGAGAACGATGTCGCCATCCTCAATGCCAAAGAGCGACTCAGCGCGCAAGAACGGGTTGCCAAAGAGGCCATCGAACGGATAGTACATTATTCCGTCGGTGAGATAGTTGGCGACCAATTCGTTGGTGCGAGGATCCAAGCTGTACTGGCAGGCATAGCCGGTGTTCGGATCGAGGTCGATTCGGGCGCCGCTCCCATACTCCCATTCAGGGACGACTTCTTCAAAGAAGAAGTAATCGCCGCCGAAAACGGAGGCGACATAGAAGACCGGCCCTTCTTCAACATAAGGATCGACGCCTTCGCCCTGGTCATAGACGCTGGTTTCCTGATAGGTACCCATAAAGGCGACTTCGCCGCTGATTTCGCGGAAGGCCTGTTTGATTTTGGCGGCGTTGACCGAGCTGACGTCTGGTTCGCAGCCGCTTTCGCTGGTGGACGGCGGGAGGCTTTCACACGAACAAAGCGATCCGATGTCCGAGGGAGAGCATGCCGTGGCGAGCAGTCCAGCCGCTAACGCCAAAACAATGAATTTTTTCATGCTTTTCCTTTCTGCCCGCTCGGTGGCGGGCTTTTTTTCTACATATGCCAAAGTAGCACGCACAAGAAACATGTCAATCGTTATGTTGGAAAATGGACACTAATTACGGATTTTTGACTGGAATTTTCGGAAAATCGATAAGAAAAACCGCCTTTTTCCAAGGCGGTCATTCAGAGACGATTATTCTTTCGGGCTGGCGTATTTGCTCAATGCGTCGATGGCCGCGTTGGTTTCGGCCTCTTGCTTGCTGCGGCCCGCGCCGCGGCCGAGTTCCTGCCCATCGACATACACTCCGGCGTAGAAGATTTTGTCATTGGACGGCCCCTCTTCTTTGAGGATGCGGTATTCGAAGATCTCGCGTTCCGCTTGAAGGGCTTCTTGGAGGCGGGTCTTCGGATCGCTTTCGGGGGTGGCTTCTTTAACCATATCGGCAAAGAACTTTTGAAGCAGGCGGAAGGTGAAATCCAAGCCTTGATCCAGATAGATGGCCCCAATCAAAGATTCGAACACGTCTTCGGCGATTTTGCGGCGATTCTTATCGCCCCAAACAAAGCCTTTGCCCACCTTGACATAGGAAAGCAAGTTCAGACGGCTGGCGAAGGAAGCTTCACTGTAGCCTTTGGCAAACGAGGTGCGGATTTTGCTGAGCCCGCCCTGATTCATTTCCGGGTGGCTGCGGTAAGACAAATCGGCAAGAACCAAACCTAAAACGGAATCGCCGAGGAATTCCAACCGCTCATAGTCGTAATCCGGGGAATTCGGGTCGGCATGGACCGAGGGATGGGTGAACGCCATCTCATACAAAGTGCGGTCTTTCGGTTCGATGCCGAGCATTTCGAAGAGCTTATTCACCGGCGAAACCCTCCTTGATGGAATCGATGAGTTTGGCCTTGGCTAACTTGTAGGCGACATCGATGCCGTTATAGAAAGCGAACGCATCGCTGTTGCCATGGGCCTTGACGGTGACGGCATTGACGCCGATGAGCATCGCCCCGCCGACCTTCTTCGGATCCATCCGGGTCTTCATCTCTTTGAGTCCGCCTTTGGCGAATAAGTAACCGATCTTGGTGAAGATGTTCTTGGTGAAGCCTTTCTTTAACACTTTGCCGATGCCTTTCACCGCACCTTCGCTCGATTTGAGGAAGACGTTGCCGGTGAAACCATCGCTGACGAGGACGTCGGCTTCGCCGTAGAGGACGGCGTTGCCTTCGAGGTTGCCGATGAAGTTAATCTTCGGATCCTTGGACATGAGTTCGAACGCGGCTTTGCCTTCGGGGCTGCCTTTGCCTTCTTCGGAACCATTGGAGAGCAAAGCGACTTTCGGCGAATCGACGCCATTGACCGCCTTGTTATATAAGGAGCCCATGTAGGCGAATTGGGCGATCTCTTCCGGGGTGTTCTCATTGGACGCGCCGATATCGAGGACGGTGATGAATCCGCCATCGCTTAGACGCGGGAACTGGGTGACCAAAGCCGGGCGTTTGACGCCGGGGATCTTCTTGAGGATCAAGGTCGCGGCGCTTAAATAAGCGCCAGTCGATCCGCAGGATACCACCGCATCTGCCTCTTTCTCGATGACGGCGCGGATGGCTTTGACCATGGAACTATCTTTTTTGCGGAGCACTTCCATGACGCCGCTTTCCATCGCAATGACGTCGGTGCTGAAAATCTTCTCGCAAGAAAGGTCTTTGATTTCCTCTTCGTTGCCGACGGCGATGATTTCGACATCGTCGTGATCTTTGAGGAAATTGGTGACGGCTTCTTTTGTCGCGGCGGAGCCATTGTCCCCGCCCATCATGTCCACAATAATTCGAATCATAAGGATTACCTCGCCGTTAGTATAACGGCAATTGAGGGGAAACGCGAGAAGGGGCGTTTACCCGATTTTGATATCTTCCACTGCCTGGCGGCATTTCTCGTAGAAATCACGGAATTCTTCTTCCTTCTTATGCGCCAATAGATACGTGGCATCATCTCTGGCGCATTCGAAGATTTTGAAGTCATCGATGAGGTTAGCAAAGCTAAAGTCGGGAAGGCCGCTCTGCTTGGTGCCGGCGATTTCGCCCGGGCCGCGCATCTTAAGGTCGGCTTCGGCGATGGCAAAGCCATCATCGGTGTGGCAGAGCACTTCGAGCTTCTCATTCTCCTCCGCATCATCGCTGAGAAGGATGAAGTCCGCACGGGAGCCATCGCGGCCGATACGACCGCGGAGCTGATGCAAGGAACTCAGAGAGAAGAACGATGGGGAATAAACGATCATCAGGTTGGCTTCTTTGACGTCGATGCCGACTTCGATGAGGGAAGTGGCTACGAGGATCGGGCATAGTCCGCTGCGGAACGCGGCGTTGGCGACATCTTTGCTCTCTTGGTCCAACTGGCCATGAAGCATCGTCACCTGGCCGGGAAAGCGTTTCTGATACCAGGCATAAACTTTTTTGACCGAGGTGGTCGGATCTTCGGTTCCCTCGATTTGGGGGACCACCACATAGATGCGATGTTTCGATTCCAAAGAGGCGAAAATGTAGTCGCCGAACGATGGGTCTTTCGGGCTGATGATCTGGGTATGGACGTCACGTTTTCCAGAAGGGAATTCGTCCAAAGTCGATACATCCATATCCCCATAAACGGTTAACGCCAAGGTCCTCGGGATTGGGGTGGCGGACATCAAAAGGAGGTCGGCCCGCTCGCCTTTGCCGACGAGAAGCATCCTCTGGTTGACGCCGAATTTATGTTGTTCGTCGATGATTACTAAACCGAGAGAATTGTATTCGACGTGCTTCGAGAAAAGGGCGTGCGTACCGATGACCATATCCAGCGTTCCGTCCGCCAAATCGGCCAAAACATTGCGTTTTTCCACGTTATCCATCGTTCCGACAAGCAAACCGATATTTACGGGAATTTCCGCAAAAAGGGTCTTAAACGTCTGATAATGCTGTTTTGCAAGGGCATCCGTGGGGGCCATGAGGGCGCTCTGTTCGCCCCGGGTATGGCAAGCATAACAGAGCAAGGCGGCCACCAAGGTTTTGCCGCTTCCGACGTCGCCTTGAAGCAGGCGGTACATGAGGGCGGCGCTATCCATATCGGCCAAGCACTCTTGCAAGGCGGTCTTCTGGGCGCCGGTCAAGGAATAAGGCAAAGAGGCGATGAATCGATCGAGTTCCTCGCGGTTCACTTCTTTCCGATAACGATGGGAGATGACCCGGTTCTCTTCGCGGACGATTTGGGTCTTCAGGGAGAATTCCAAGGCCTCTTGGTATTTGAGGGCTCTTAACCCGCGATGGATGTCTTCATAGCTTTCAGGCTGATGGGCCATGCGCAGGGATTCATAAATCGAATCCAAACGATACTTCTTGCGGAAAGTAAGAGGAATCGGCTCTTCCATTTGGCCGCGCAAGGCGATCAAAGCCCGGTTCACCAAAGTGGTATAAACGTAATTGCTGACGCCTTCCGGCAACGAATAGATCGGTTTGAGGGCTTTGTCCCGCAGGACTTCGCCTTTGACCATATTGATGAGCTCCACCGCATGGCGGCGGGCATTGTATACCCCAATAACCGAATAGAGGTCATCCCCGTCTTTGAGAGTCTTCCCAAGATAGGGGCGGTTCCAGGCTTCGACGTTGAATAAATGGCCGGCCTTCGTCACGAAATAGAAGGAGGCTAGACTGCGATGGGCAAAGCGGGTCACTTTGACGTTGCCGCGGACCGTACCTAGCATGACGATACGCTCTCCATCTTGATAGATGGTTTTCGGTTCGGTATATAAATACGATTCGTAGCGGCGCGGCAGATGGAAAAGAACATCCTCGTTGGTGAGGATTCCCGCCAGAGCCAATTTGGCGTTCAAAGGTTTCGACTTCGATAGGGCCATGCGTCTATTTTAAATGAAGCCACTCCAAATAGGGAGTGAGGAACAAGAAAAGGCGCGTTTCCGCGCCTCATTCTTTTCTTATTCGATGCCGATCAAGAAACTGTAGACCGGCTGATCGCCCTTGCGGACATCGATGTCGATATCCGGGTAGCGTTCGGCGACTTTGGCCGCGATGACGTTGCCTTCTTCTTCGCCGACGTCTTCGCCATAGAAGACGGTGATCATCGAGGTTTCCTCATCGACGAGATTCTCGAGGACCAAACGGAGGGCTTCCTGCTTGTCGGGGACGCAGGCGACGATGTCGTGGCCGCCAGCCATCGCCATGTAGTGATCTTTGGTGATGTGGACGCCGTCGATATCGGTATCTTTGATGGCGAAGGTGACCGAGCCCGACTTCACCGCGCCGATGATGTCATTCATCATCTCGAAGTTATCTTCGGCGGACTGTTCGGGGCTGAATTGGGTCAAGGCAGCGATTCCTTGAGGAATCGTCTTCGTCGGGATGACGTAGACTTTGACGTTCTCGCCATCGGCGATTTCCGCCGCTTGGGCGGCCGTCATGATGATGTTCGAGTTATTCGGGAGGAGGTAGACGTTATGGGCGTGAACCTCATCGATCGCTTTGATGAAGTCTTCGGCGGAAGGATTCATCGTCTGACCGCCGGTGACGATATAAGTCGTGCCGAGCTCTTTGAAGATTTCGTTGAGCCCTTTGCCCGAACTGACAGCGACCACTGCGTGATCGACCCATTCTTTCTCTTTGGGTTTCTTGTTGCGGGCCAAATTCGATTCCATGTCGGTCGCGACGGCGCCATGGCTGATGTTGTCGTGCTCTTCGGACATGTTCTCGATGGTGATGGTGACGAACTCGCCATAGTTCTGGGCGTAGTTGAGCATCGCGCCGGGGGCGAGGGTGTGGACGTGGACTTTGACGATATCATCGTCATGGACCAAGACGACCGATTTGCCATGGGTGCTTAAGAAGGTTTCGAACTTCTTCTCGACGAAGGGGCGTTTGCCTTCTTCCGGGCTGCCCAAACGGAGAATGAACTGGGTGCAATAGCCATAGCCTTCTTCGTCTTCGGTGAGTTTGGCGCCGGCGTATTCCTTGCCGCTGCCAAGGAACGAAGAAACGGGGGTGTCTTTGACGGAGTCATTGATGTCGTTGCGCTCAACGAATTCGTCATGGGCGGCTTTGACCATGCCTTCGAAGATGACGCAGAGACCGGCACCGCCGCTGTCGACGACGCCGACTTCCTTAAGGATCGGAAGAAGTTCGGGGGTATGCTGCAACGAGGTTTTGCTCGCCTGGAACAGATAGTCGAGCGCATCCTCGATGGAAAGATCTTTCTTCTTGGCCAAATAGGCGGTAAGCGCGGCAGAGGCTTCGCGGATGACGGTGAGGATGGTGCCCTCCACCGGCACTTTGACGGCTTTATAAGCCACTTCGCGGCCCTTTTCCCAAGCGGCGGCAAAATCATGGACATCGATCTCTTCTTTGCCAAGGATGGCTTCAGAGAAGCCACGGAAGATCTGCGAGGTGATGACGCCGGAGTTCCCGCGAGCGCCCATGAGAAGACCCATCGAGAACGATTTGGAGATCTCGTAGATGTTCTCCTCGTTCTTGTTCTGAATCTGCTTCGAACCGCTGGTCATCGTCAGGTTCATGTTCATGCCGGTGTCGCCATCGGGGACGGGGAAAACGTTGAGCTGGTCAACTTCGGGATAGTGATTGTAAAGGTTGTTGGCGCCACTCAAGAATAATTTCTTGAGGTCCTGTCCGTTCATTGTCTTCATAGCGATTCGATGTCCTTGATGTCTTTGACGTAGACGTGCACTTTCGGGGTGGGGATCGAGAACGTCTTCGTCAAAACATAACGGACCTTGCGCTGGACTTCATTGGCGACCTCGGTGATCTTGACGCCATAGGCGACATAGACATAGATGCCAATCTCATACTGTTTGTGTTTGTTTTTCCAACAGTAAATCCCCTCGTCTTTCTCATCCCGGGAACGGGAGGAGTCATAACGAGGCGCGAGTCCGACGACGCCGTAGCATTCGGTGGCCGCTTTGCTGGCCACTGCGACGATCGCTTCGTTTGTTATGGAAATTGCGCCATAAGGCGTCGAATTCTCAATACCCATAGTTAACATGCGTGGCTTTAAGCCACCCCGATAATTATACATAGAAATCGGCTGGTTACAATTCGCAACATGCGCACGCACAAAGCGCGGATTTCGGTTATAATATGCCCATGCGTCATCTCATTCTCATGGGCGGGATCCCCGGAAGCGGCAAAAGCACTTATTCCGCCAAACTGATCGAAGGCAAAAAGAACGGCTTCATCTTAAACGCCGATGACGTCCGGAAAGAATTCACCGGATCGTACGCGATCATGACCGAGCCGACCTCTTTGGTGTGGGATGAGGTCATCCGCCGGGCTAATGAATACCTCGCCAAGCACGATGAATGCACCCTCATCATCGACAGCACTTTCCTCACCGACGAACGCAGAAAATATTATTTAGAACGTTTAGAAAACTACGATAAGTTAACTCACATTCTCATTAAATTCCATGACTACTCAATCTGCTACGAACGGAACAAACTCCGCGACCGCGAGAAATGGGTTCCGGAGCCCGTTATGGACGCAATGCTCGAATCTTATAAAGATCCATCGCCGGAAATCGCGAAGAGATTCGATGAGATTAAGGTTGTTTATAAGGACGAATAAGACAAAAAGAAAACCGCACCGAAAAAGGATCGATGCGGTTTTTTGTTTCGTCGAGTTATTTAATTACGAAAGGGCGACGAACATCATCCAAACGAAGAACGCGCCGAAGCCGACGCCGGCGCCAAGGCCGCCGAGAAGGAGGCTGATGCCACCGCGTTTTTCCGCTTTGAATTTGTAGCTGAAGATGATGGCGAGAACGCCAAGGATCATGCCAACGCCGCAGATGAACGCCGAGTAGACGCCAAGGGCGAAGCTGAGCACGGCGCCGAGGCCGCTGAAACAGATGGAGAGAATCGAGAGGATGAATGATGCTAGAAGCATGGTTTTTTACTCCTTTGTCGTACTGAACTTATGATAAAGGGTTTCTCGGAAACAATGCAAACAAAAAGCGCCCCTATCAACGAGGGACGCTTCCCGTTCCGAAATTAAGCTCTGATCATGTAGATGATCATGAGGATCAACTCGATGAAACCAACCGCGGCGCCAACGATACCGGTGACGAGGCCGGCGATGCCGATGCCACTATTCTTATATTTGGCGCCGAAGACGATGGCGATGACGCCCAAAACGAGGGCGATCGCGCCGAAGATGATGCCGAAGATGAACCAGCTGAGGATGGCGAAGACAGCGGATAAAACGCCGAGGATCAATGCAGCAAGTGCCATAGATAAAACTCCTTTAGATGCCTAAAAATTACCATAATGGCATTAGAATACCAACAAAAACCGATCGATTATACGCCGCCGATGATGAGGAGGGCGAGAATCGAGAGGAGGGCGGAGGCAGCTAAGCCCGCGCCGGCGATGCCGAAGCTAAAGCCGAGCAGACCTTTCTTTTCATTTCTCTTGCTGGCGCCGAGAACGAGGGCGACGATGCCGCAGGCAAGCGCGATCACAACCGGGACCAAGTCATAGAATTCGATGAGCCACATCCCAAAGCTGCTGAGGAAGCCGATCACCAAGGAAATGATGCCGAGGACAAATGAAGCAAGCATAAGAACAATCTCCTTTTCTTTTGTCATTTTAAGATAAAAAGGGTGCCTATAAAAGAAAAAAGCCCGGCAGCGCGCTATTCTCCCGGCCAAAGCCGATACCTTCGCCACTGCGGTGCTTAACTTCTGTGTTCGGGATGGGAACAGGTGTGACCACCGCGCCATCGCCACCAGACTTTTTTCTCTGTCTGTTCTTTAGAAACTGGATATAACTCGTACATATCTTTCCGAAATCTGAATCAACTTGCGTCTTAACTTACATTCTATAAGTATAGAAATTAGTGAAATTAAGCCCTCGGGCTATTAGTATCGGTCTCCTGAACAACTTCGCAATGCTTATATGCTTACAGATCCGACCTATCAACCCCCTCGCTTTGGGGGGCCCTTACTTCTTTCGAATGGGAAGTCTCATCTTAGGAACAGCTTCACGCTTAG
>Ga0310694_10005512_pt1 | contig 12103 bp, 9 predicted proteins | sample 174DNAGHGhighgp2_FD_203884 | JGI IMG/M metagenome (GOLD analysis project Ga0310694, IMG submission 203884) | Sheep rumen microbial communities from Palmerston North, Manawatu-Wanganui, New Zealand - 1742 DNA GHGhigh gp2 (v2) (version 2) | ecosystem: Host-associated > Mammals > Digestive system >...
TGCTCCAGTCCAGATGCGGAGTGACGGGGTTACCCTCCTTGTCCTCCTCAATCTTGAACTCCTCATTGCCACCGTAGGCAGGATCGGCAAGACGTTCGCGGATGATCGAGTCGCGCACCCAATAGACAAACTGCTTGTACTTGGAGTTGCTCACCTCCATCTCGTCCATCCAGAAGGCGTCAACCGAGATGCCATGGGCGGTGGAATCGATGCCCCACACCGAATCCCGCTCGTTGGGACCCTCGCGCATCGAGCCGACTTCCACGAGAACCATTCCAAAAGGCGTCGTCTCGTTAAAGACCGCAGCGCCGACGCCAGTGACTTCGCCGCCACTGGTGCCGCCCTTACGAATCGAGCCACATGACACGGTCGCCACAGCGACCAACAGTATCAAAAATAGTTTCTTCATATTCCTTACATTAAGCGTACGCTTTTTTGTTTGTTCTTGTTCTTTACTTTGTCCTCAAGCTTGACATTATAGGTGATAAACACCTCATGGCTGCCAAAGGTAGCCTTACTGATAGGCGACACCGGGTAATCGTAGGCATAGCCGATATAGGCATCCTTCAGATTCACACCGATAAAGGCCGTGACTGCGTCTTTATAACGGTAGCCGACGCCTATATTGAGCATTCGGTTGTAACGCACCATGGTGGCAACCTGAGCCGTCCATGCCTTCTGCGCCATGAGGAACATGCCAGAAGGTTGTATTTCAAATAACGTATTATTAATCGGAATATTGCCACCAGCCATAAAATTATAGCCACGGCTCACCTTAAACTCATAGAAGTCAATAGCCTCACGCGATGCCTTCAGGTTGATACTCGGATTTGTCAAGTGGGTCACCGAGAAGCCTGCCCAGTAGTGCGGATGAGAGATATAAATGCCCGCGTTGGCATCAAATGTCGTTCCCGACACGTCCTGCTTGGGAATGGCCTCATCGTTGCTCTGGTGGTAATCATCGCCCTCGGGCACGATCACCTCCTTGGCGCGGAATGTCTGCGAGAAAACACCGGGCTGGAAACCCACACTGATCACCAGGTTCTTTCCCAGTTTGCGCTTGTATGCAAGCTGGGCGCCAATGCGCGTGTTGGAGTACAGACCGATGCGTTCATACTCAGCCCTGACGCCTGCGCCCAAACGCTGTCCTAACAGCTTGTAAGGCATATCCACCGTGAGGTAGAAGTTCATGGGAGCATGCTTGAAGTCAACCCATTGCATGCGGCTGCCCAGGGTCATGTGGATAGCGCTCAACTCTCCTGCTGCGGCAGGATTGTAGTAACTCTTGCCTACCCAGAAGTGGGACAACGCTGCATCTGATTGCGCCATTACGCCAAATGCCACAACGGCACTCAGTGCCACTGCAGCAATCAGACGTTTTATGTCAGCTAACTTCACAGTCATTACCTTGTTGTCATTCAAAGAAGAACGTGACTATCACCATATTGCTCTTGACCTTGCTCACGCTCTGGGTGAAGCGCCTTACATCGGGATTGTCCTCCAGATCGGGACGGTTGCGGTCCAGCAGGTCCTTGAGTCCGAAACAGAACTTCACCTCGGGACAAAGCTTGAAGAAGGGCATGTAAAAGTCACAGCCCATGCCCACCGTGAGCATCACGTCGGCATTCTTGAGCTTTAACTGCTCGCTGCGGTCCTTGGCCAAGTCATGGGCATACATGACGCCTCCCGTGAAATAGGGGCGCATGTTGTGGTAGCGCTTGGCGCTCATCTTCAAGTCGATAGGCACTACAATATAGGTGGACTTGACATTCTGGCTCTGCTTGTAGTGTGCCTGCTCAAGCCACTGGGGATTGCCCCTGTGGTTGAGGTAGCGCACCATCTTGTTGCCAAAGTACAAGCCTGGCGACACACGCAGGTTGAAGTGCTCGGCGATGCGGTAATCGGCAAGCACGTTCACACTGAAGCCCGGAGAGTGAGCGGGTACATCGGCGTACCACTCCTCTCCGTCATCGGTGACAAAGCCGTTGTTGGTAATGGCGAGATTCTGGAAATTCATACCCACCGAGAAACCGAAATGGAACCTCTTGGTATCGGCATAGGGTCGGTTAAGAATCATGTCATTATCCTGGGCATGCACGCTCGCGCACCCCAGCACCAACAGCATTATCCATGCAATATGTCTCAGCTTAGTCAGGTCCATTTAACCATAATAACGCAGATTTTTACTCCTTATTGCTTAAAATGCAAAAAACTGTTTCCCGTGGGCGTGAGAAACAGTCCACATCAGGCTGTTTTTGATGCTGGAGCCCGATAAAAATCATCGCAGGTGTGAAAGATTCAGGACGTGGCAGTGTGTCATAATTGGCAATTGGTAGCAATCATCGCGCTTTGCGCGAGATTTAAAGAAATCGATGTTTAATTTTTTATAAATTTTTATTTAATTTCTCGGCCGCTAGGCCGATTAAAAACCAGCGTGTTAAATATGCGATATGCGTTTTAACAGGCGACCAACAGGACGGGTAAACAGGCGGTTGACAATCCAGGCAAGCAGGATGTCGATGGGAAGGATGAACCAGGGAATGAGCGCATAGGGACTGATGCTGAACAAATCGGTAGCCCCTGGACCGTCGAATGGAGACGGACGCCCGAAACCCAGATGGGCCAGAGCCGGAGCCACAAGATAGTTAAACACCAGGGCAGCTACTCCTTGAAGCATGAAAATCTCAAAACTGATATTTCCCAGCCACTGCAACGGACGAGAGGCCAATATCTTACCGATAAAGCCCTCACGGCGGTCATACAGGTAGCTGGCCAGAATCAGGAAGGCCACGGGCAGCCACCAGATCACGGCATCGCTCCACGGCAACAAGAAGGGATAAGACCGATAAGACATGACGACCAGCGAGAGCAAGGCCAAGGTGACCAGCTCGACATCGGTGCCGTTCTCGCTCTTGCCCAACACAGGCCAACGCTTGATAGCGTCCAGGGAACTGGCCAGCGTCATACCGATAATGAAGTCGATGAGACGCACCGGCGGGAAGACATACAGTGCGGTGCGGCTATAGTCATCATTACCGGTAACGGCAAGGATGATGATATCGATAAGAATCAGGACCGCCAGAATAACAAGTTTGGGGCGCGACGGCAACGTGTTATACCACCGTGCCAGCAACGGGAAGCACAGGTAGCAGAACAACAGCGTGCTCAAGAACCACGAGAACTTGTTGTAAGAGAAATAGATGGCATGGGTGAACGACCAGCTGTGCAGCAAGCCGATGTTGAGCGGCAGGGCCACAGGATCAATCACCAATGTGCCCACGATGGCCAGCGCCGCCATCCAGATGGCCAGTGTCAGCCAGTGCAGGGGGTACAGCTTGAGGGCATGGCTCCAGGCAAACCGGCGGTATCCCGCTCCGTCAAGTTGGGCAAAGGGATACTTCAGTGTGAGTAGGAAACCGCTTGCCATCAGGAAGAAGGACACTCCCGCCCAAGTCATCTCCTCAAATCCGGCAGCTCCCACATGAAAGAGCACAATCATCAGCGCAAACACGGCGCGCCATCCGTTAATTGTCTTTATCATAATCGGTTATATATTTGCAAATTTTCGTTTCACGAATCTGCCCAGCGGGCGTGTAAAACAACGGTTCACCACCCATGAGATCAACACCAGCAGCGGCAAGGCAAACCATGCCAACTTGTTATAGATGTCCCAGCCATAGTGACCGGCCAACGGTGCGATGTAAAAATTAAAGAGGTGAAAGGCCACAAACTGCAGCACAAACATCTCGAAGCTGATGCCCCCGAGCCACTGCAGCGGGCGCCACAACAACAGACGGCCCACAGCGCCCTCACGTCCTGCCAGCAGAGCCAAGGCGAGAAGTACGCCCCCTTGTGGCAACAGCCAGATGATGACATCCTCCCACGGCCTAATCCACGTGGTGGTGACGTTGACGGTGATGACCGCAGCAAGAAAGAGCAGGGCTGCCACCTCGATGAGCGTTGCACGACGCGCATCCACGCCCTGAAAGCGGTCTTTCAGGACGCAGTACAAGTGGAACAGCGTCAGCCCCACCGTGACGTCCAGCACATGGGACAACGGATTGACAAAAACCGCCTCACGCTGCGGGATGTTCAGCGGCCACAGGATCACCGCCAGCACCACCGCCAGCACCGTGGCCAACAGCGCCTTATAGCCTAAGTGCCAGCGACCTATCCAACGTTTCATAAAGGGATAGATGAAGTAGCAGAAGAGCAGTGCGCACATGTACCAAGCCACGGGATTCAGCCCGTAATGCACGTCATGAACCGGCGACCAGGAGTGCACCAGCAGCGCGCTCAACGCCGTGGCACTCCAGTTGATCGGCTTGACCGGAAACGCCATGGCAATGGCGATCAACATGGCCAGGCCCAGCCAGTGAAGGGGATAGAGCCGCAGTGCATGATCGCCGACAAAACGCACATACTCCTTGGCCTCCAGCCGCTCAAACGGATGACGCATCGCCAGCAGGAAAGTGCTGGAAATGAAAAAAAACGTCACACCCGATACCGCCACGTTGTAGCTCCACCCCACTCCACAATGGAAAAGAACTACCGCGACAGCCATGAGTCCGCGCCATGAGTTGATTGTACGTATCATTTCTACTGCGAAATTACAAACATTTGGGCAAAGAGCATCCAAAAAACCGATTTTTTAGCTGTTTTTGATTGCGCCTTCACCATTAAAACAAGTTTTATGATGCTCGGTTTGCAATTTTTTGTAATTTTGCGCCCGCATAAAAAATGACACAGACAGACAACAACAATAGGTCAACCAGCCGAAGTTCTAAATTCATCAAGGACATCGGCGTTTATGCTATTGGCAACATCGGGTCTAAAATCATCACGTTCCTGATGGTGCCGCTGTACACCTATTTTGTTCACGACACGTCCGACTTCGGCTACTATGACCTGTGTCTCACCGTGTGCATGCTGCTCATCCCCTTTGTCACCCTGCAGCTGCGTGACGGTTCTTTCAGATTCCTGCTCGACTGTGATGACGATACGCAGCGCAAACGCATTGTCACCTTCGTCTCCAGCACGTTGCTCACGACCATGTCGATAGCGATACTGGTGGCCATTGTCAGCTCGTTGTTCACCCCCGTCCAGCACATCGGCTATGTGGTGGGCCTGCTCATCGCCATGTCGCTGCAGGAGGTGTATTCCCAGGTCTTTCGCGGCTTAGGCAACAACCGGGCCTTTGTGGCGGTGGGCATGTTGGCGGCCTTTGGCATCGGCATTTTCAGCATCATATTTGTCGCCGCTCTGGGTTGGGGCATCAAGGGTATCTTCCTGGCCAACATCCTGGCGCGCATCCTGGCGCTGGTGATTGTCGAGGCCCGCGTGAGGCTCATTACCAGCAACACACGCTGGGGCATCAGTTTCGGTGAAGTGGGACACGACATTATCCGCTACACCTTGCCCCTGCTGCCGGGCTCGCTGTGCTGGTGGCTCACTGGCAGCAGCGACCGTCTGTTCATCACCCACTTTCTGGGTCTGGATATCAACGGTGTGTATGCCGTCGCCATCCGTTTCACGGGCATCATCAACACCCTGGGCATCATCTTCTACCAGGCATGGCAGGAGACAGCCATCCTGCAGTACAACAGCCCCGACCGCAACCGTTTCTTTTCCAAGACGTTCAACACCTATATTTTCCTGCTGGCCATCATCTTTGTGGGCTACGTGTTCATGCTCAAGGTCAACTACGGCTGGCTGGTCGCCGACGAGTACGCCGAGAGCCTGAATTACATCTTCCCGCTGGGACTGTCGGCATTGCTGTTCGCCATGGTGGCGTTCTTTGACATGGGCTACCAGTGCGCCAAGGACACCAAACGCACCCTGCCCGCAATCGTGCTTGCCGCCATTGTCAACGTCATTCTCAACTTCTCGCTTATCAAGCCATTGGGCATCTATGGCGTCATCACCACCCTGCTGGTGACCAATATGGTTCTTGTCGCCTATCGCTGGCACGACATGAAGCGATACTTCATCCTGAAATTTGACCGCCGTGCAATCATCCCCATCATCGTGGCTCTCGCGAGTGCAGCTCCCTTTTATTACAACCACAATACCCTGTTAGACATCGCCTTCATGCTGGTTGCCCTGGCCGTCATCATTTTCTCGTGCAGCAAGGAGATAAAGGATCTGTTGCTCTCAAAATTCACCAAATCACAAGACCTTATATAATAATTGACGGTTATTCTCGTTAATGGGAATAAAACAATATCTATTTTTCAACCGCTATGAAATCAAGATTACTCATCATGCTGATGGCAGCGGCAACGTTATTGTCGTGCACATCAACCAAGGACAATACACTGGCCTATTTCAGAGATCTGGCAACTGCACCTCCCGAGGGCAGCCTTCCCAATCCTCAAGGCAACTATCCCATCCGCATCCAGCCCGATGACGAATTGGTGATTTCCGTCACGTCTTCGGTCCCTCAGGCCACCGCAGCCTATAATATGCCCATGGACAATCCTGCCACCCGCAGCGCGTTGTTGGTGTCGAGTCAGCCTCGCACCCAGACTTACATTGTGGATGATAAAGGTTACATCATGATGCCTGTGCTTGGCCGCATTCAAGTGGGAGGAAAGACCATCTCCGAAATATCAGCCATGATCACCGATATGGTCGGCGAGAATGTCAAAGACCCCTTTGTGCGTGTTGATATCGTGAACTTTGGCATCGATGTGCTGGGCGAGGTCCACAATCCTCACCGCGTGGTGACCGGCCAGCAGTATTTCACTGTGCTTGATGCCATCGCTGCATGTGGCGACCTCACCGAGTTCGGTAAGCGCGACCGCGTTTATGTTATCCGCACCGAGGACGGCAAGCGCAACTATCACAGGCTCAACCTCAACAGCAGCGAGGTGTTCAACTCGCCCTACTTCTATCTGCGCCAGAACGACGTCGTCTATGTCGAGCCCAATGAAATCCGCATCGACAATTCCAAGTATAACCAGAACAATGCCTTCAAGCTATCAGTCATCTCAACGATTGTGAGCAGCGTCTCGGTTGTGGCTTCGCTTGTAATTGCATTAACCAGATAATCAACCCTTATGGCAGAAAATACTATCAATACCAACCATCAACAAGAGGAACAAGTCTTTGACTTCGGCGCATTCTTTGACAAATACAAGCGATACTGGTGGCTTTTCCTGCTGTCACTCATCGCCTGCCTGTGCCTGGCCTACTACTACATGAGGGTCACCAACCGCGTCTATGAAGTGAATGCGGTGGTCCTTGTCGCTCAAGAGGACAACAGCTCGAGTGCCGGTGCCAATCTGCTCAAGAGCATGAAACTCATGAACGGCGGCGGCAAGGTCGAGGATGAGATGATTGTCTTTTCCTCACAGGAACTGTGCACCGAGGTGGTGAAGCAGCTCAAACTCAACCGCAAATACACCGAAGACAAGGGCTTCTTCAAGCCTAAAAAAGATCATTACAACTCATCACCCATCGAGATCATCGCCCCAGAGGAGATGTTCGACACGCTGTCTAACATCAGTTTCAAGATTGATGTCAACAAGCAGGGGCTGGCCAACATCAAGGCCGAGAGCGGTGATGACAAGCTCGCTAACATCAAGGACTGCAAGCTTCCCGCTACCATCAAGACCTCTTATGGCACTTTCACCATCAAGACCACCGAGAAATACGACCCCAAGAAGCCGTGTCATATCATGGCTTCGCTCATCGGTTCACAATATATCGGTCAGGCCCTGAACAAGAAAATCAAGGTGAAACTCATCACCAAGAAGGCCAACGGTATCAACCTGAGCATCAACGAGAACGTCAAGAGCCGCGGTAAAGATATCCTGAACACCCTCATCAACCTGTACAACGAGCGTGGACAGGAAGAGAAGGACGAGCAGGCCATCAACACGGCCAAGTTCATCGATGAGCGACTGGCACTCATCTACAAGGGTTTGACCAGCAGCGAGGCCGATATCGAGTCCTTCAGGCGCCGCAACAACATGATCAACGTCGAGATGCAGATGAAGAACGTCATGGCTAAGCAGGAAGTGGCCGACAGGGCCATCGTCAGGCTGGAGACCAACAAGCAGCTGCTCGGCATGGTCAAGGATTTCGTCAGCAATCCCGCCAATAAGCACAGTTATATCCCATTTGATGTGGACTCGAGTGCAGCATCGGGCTCTATCAAGGCCTACAACAACCTGTTGGCCAAGCGTCAGGAATTGGAGCACTCGGCCAAGGGTGACAACCTCGCTCTCAAGCGCATCGATGAGCAGATCGAGAGTATGCACGGCAACATCCTGCAGGGCATCAACAGTTCGATCAAGGGAATAGACCTGCAACTCAGGAAAGCTCAGAGTCAGACCAACTCAACAAACAACGACATGGGCAAGGTGCCTGCGGTGGAACGTGAGGCTCAAGACCTCTACCGCCAGCAAGGCATCCAAAACTCATTGTACACTTTCCTGCTCCAGAAGCGTGAAGAGAATTCGCTCGTACTGGCTGCCACAACCCCCAAGGGCAAGATCGTGGACCATGCCTATGCCTCGATTTCACCGGTCAAGCCCGTGAAATTCAAGATTTATTTCATGGCTCTGCTGGCGGGACTGCTCTTGCCATTGGCACTGCTTTTCTGTAAACGCCTGTTCACCACCAAGTTCTCGTCACAGGAAGACCTCCAGAGCATCAGCAAGGCGCCCGTCATTGGCGAGATTTGCCACAACCGTCACCGCTCAGAACTGGTGGTCAAGGCCGGTAAGTCCTCGTCTATTGTCGAACTGTTCCGCTTGCTGCGCAACAATATCCAGTTCATGCTGCCCACTAACGATGACAAGGTAATGCTTGTCACCAGTTCAATATCTGGTGAGGGCAAATCGTTTGTCAGCGTCAACCTGGCTTCGTCATTCTCGCTGCTGGGCAAGAACGTGGTTCTTGTCGGCATGGACATCCGCAGTCCCAAGCTGGCACAGATGTTGAACATCAACGACGCTCCTGGTGTTACGGCCTTCCTGGCCAAGCAGAACGTCGAACTTGAAGACGTCATCCAGCATTGCCCCGAGGTAGAGAATCTCGACGTCATCGTCGGCGGCACCATTCCCCCCAACCCGTCGGAGCTGTTGCTCACCACCCGTGTCCAGAACCTCATCGACCAGCTCAAGGAGCGCTATGACTACGTCATCATCGACTCGGCACCCATTGCCATGGTCAGCGACACCTACTCACTGGCAAGATTTGCCAACGTGACCGTCTATGTCACACGCTCCAACTACACCAAACGCAGTCTGGTGCGCTACATGAACAACGCCCTCGCCCACCGTCAGCTCAATAACGTCGCCGTGGTGCTCAACGACACCAATCCCAAGATGTCGCAGGGATACGGCTACGGCTACGGTCAGGAAAAAGACTAACCGGGCAACGAAGGAATGCGTGTCACTAAGTCCATACTCATCGAACGCGCCCTCATCGGCGTGTTTTGGGTGCTGGGCACCATGGGCTTCATCTGCGATGAGCTCATCCCGGGGCTGGAGTCGCTGCGTTCCTATATCCTGCTGGCCTGTGATGCCATCATGGTGCTGCTGGGACTGATGTGCCTGAAACACAAGGCCGACTTCATTACCATCGGTATCCTGCTGCTCCTCACTCTAACAAGCAGCATCGTCCTCAACCGCCTGCCCATCTTCTTTTCGGCCAACGGCATGCGCGTCTTTATCGGCGCCATGTTCTGCTACCCGGTTTTCAGGTATTTCATGGATGATTCTCGACGGCACGACCACTTCGTCAAGACGCTGGACAAGCACCTGGAAGTATTCCTGTGGCTGCAGGTTTTCTGCATCGGATATCAGTTTGTCATCTATGGAGCCGATGACCACGGTGGTGGCTCGCTGGGCAACTGGTATTCGGGCATTATCTCGATGCTCATCTACCTCATTTCGTTCTACCTGATGAAGAAACGCATCAACCCGAAGCATTTCATGGCATCCATCATCAACAACTACAAGTATGTGCTGCTACTCCTACCCACCTTCTTTAACGAGACAAAAATCAGCTTCGTGCTGCTCGTGCTCTATTTCATCCTGCTGATGCCCATCGACAAGCGCCTATTTGTGCGCTCGCTCATCGTCATGCCGGTCATGTCTCTGCTGTTCCTGCTGGGCTACACGACCTATCAGTTGACCTACAAGGGGGATGTGAGCAATACGGCCGATGACCTGGACATCTTCAGTGAGGAGTATCTCATGGAATATGTCCTGAGTGATGTTGAGAATGCCGAAGAAAAAGTGGAATGGAGTTTGGAATACGATGACAAAAGTACTGCAGACATCGGGCGACTAACCAAGTTCCTGTTGTTACCCATGTTTGAAGAAGACAATCCTGGGCACATCATGCTTGGATTCGGTGTGGGACACTTCAAGGGCGGTACAAAGATGGATCACTCGGAGTTTTATGATCAATATGAATGGTACCTCATGGGCACGATTCCCTACCTCATACACATCTATTTGCAATTAGGTGTCGTTGGGGTATTGTGCTTCATCGCCTTCCTCGTCTCGTTGTTCTTGCGCCATTCCGACCTCTACCCTAGAAGGGACCTGAATATGCAGATTTTCCTGATCATTTTCATCGGCATCAACCTTTTCTACGCCGAATCGTTGCGCGACCTCTTCTTCTGTATAATTGTTTACGGCTTCGTTGCACTAGCATGGCTTCCCGATGATAAAGCATCTGGACAGCTAGCAATCACCGAGGCACAAGACCAACTCAGTTAGTCACTTGAACAGCTGCTTAATGCGCCGGTTATTGACCACACACCAGTGGCATAGTTTGGGATAATGCAACAGGCGCTGCAGGATGTCGTATCGGCGAGGGAGCTTGAAACGGTGGTCATGGATAGCCTGGCTGACCCAAGGCTTGCTCTTGTCTAACGGATAGACATAGAAGGCCAGACGGTCGAGTTTCATGCATAGCAATTCCTTCTGTAGCGATTCCAGTTTGCCCCGTCCTTGCAGGTTTTCCTCCACCAGCGTGAAGAACCGTTCCCAGTTGTCCAGGCTTGAAAGCCGATTGGTCGATGACAGGGACGTGGGGACATAGTTATACCTCGTGACGGGCTTGCGATAGAAGCCCACTAGGTGTACATGAGCGCTCAGGCAGATATACATGAGCACATCCTCATTGGGGAACAATTCTCCATGAGGGGGGAAAAAATCTTCACGCAATAATTCTCGACGGCACAGATATTCTCCCTGGGCACACATGCAACGTCGATCAAACAGGAAACTCAGGAACTCGTCACCCGTGAGCACGCCCTCCATGGGATGGAGAATCTCGAACTCAGCGTCACTTGTCACCTTAATCATTGACCCAAAGGCCAAATCAAGTCCATGTTCTGCACACTTGCCGTATAGGAAACCAATGGCATCGGGCATCAACTCGTCATCGGCATCAAGATATGCGATATATTCGCCAGTTGCACTGTTCAATGCCGTGCGGCGGGCCTCGGCGGGGCCTCGGTTCTCCTGATGGACAACCTTGATTCGGGAATCCCGTGCTGCCATCCCATCTGCGATGGTTGGTGTCTCGTCAGTTGAGCCGTCATCCACAATCACAACCTCAATGTCAGCATAAGATTGACCCAATGCACTAGCCACACTACGTTCCAGAAAGGGAGCAGCATTGTAGGCAGGAATCAATATGGAAACCAGCGACGACTTCATCTTCTTAATTTTCTTGCAAAGATAATGCAAGCCGACCGCATAGAAAAAGAAATCATTATTTTTTTCACCCAGCCACTGCACCCCCAGTCCAGTGCAACCCCTAGTCCACCGTATCGTCCTGTCCAGTGGACCGCGTTATTGAGTGTATCGTCCAGTCCAGTGGGCCGTGGCTTTGCCACGGTTAACCCTGCTTGTACAAAACTCTTGAGATTTTGCAATTTCAAGAATAAACATTACCTTTGTCCCGTAGTCCAACAGACAAAACTTGATATGACAATGAAACAGTTACACAAATACACTTGTTTAGTCATGCTCGCCTTGATGACGATGACTGTGGCTCATGCCAGGACTTATACCGTCAACGTTTCCGCTCCCCGAGGAGACTTGACACAGTACCTGCGCGATAAGTGCAA
>Ga0310694_10005513_pt1 | contig 12103 bp, 7 predicted proteins | sample 174DNAGHGhighgp2_FD_203884 | JGI IMG/M metagenome (GOLD analysis project Ga0310694, IMG submission 203884) | Sheep rumen microbial communities from Palmerston North, Manawatu-Wanganui, New Zealand - 1742 DNA GHGhigh gp2 (v2) (version 2) | ecosystem: Host-associated > Mammals > Digestive system >...
CTAAGAAACGCGGAAAGACTCTTGCGTATTTGTTGCAAAAGCTTTAAGAAATAGTCACAAGGCGGGGACTTAACGCACGCCGAAGTTTTTGCGCCTTTCGTCGTTGATGATACGACTGGCCTTACGTCCATCGAAACGAGTGGGAGCGATGATGAACTCAGGCACGTTGAAAGACAGGAAACGATCGCGATAGAAACGGCGCGGATTGCGTTGCGGCAGCATGAAAGCCTTGGTGACCACGCCACGGTCATCGACATGACAGAAATAGGGGCGCGTGAAGAGCCCATCATCGCGGCGAGAGCTGAGCACGAGCCAACGCGAGTTGGAGCTCCAATTGTGGAACGACTCTGTGTCGTCGGAGTTGGCCTCCGTCATGGTGTGGCTTTCTCCTGTAGCGAGGTCGAGCAGATAGAGGTCGGCTTCATGGTGCCAGATGCTGAACTGTCCATAGTCGGAGAGCGTGTAGCAAAGGAAACGTCCGTCGTAGGATGGCCGGGGGAAGGATATTGACTTTTGCTGGGAAGCGGCGTCGATGATAGTTCCTATATGGTCGCCGAAGGTTCCTGTGGCAGGGTCGAAATCGATGCGGCAGAGATTATAGCGGATGGAATCGAGCAGGATCGAAGATTGCTCAGATTGATTGGCCTCGGGGAGGGCGCGTGCGGCGCAGAAGTAGAGCGAACGACCGTCGGCAGAGAAAACGGGAAAGGTCTCGTAGACGGAGTCCTGCTTGACAAGGGGCGAGAGAATAAGTTCGTTCTTCTCGACGTCGTAGACCTGAATGTCGGAGGCTTCATCGAACACCTCAATGCGGTTGGGGTCGGCACTGTGGAAGAGCTGACGCGTGGTGTTGGTCGAATAGGCGATATAGCGGCCAGAGGGATGCCAGTAGGGATAGACGCAGAGCCCGAGGGTCTGATCGGTCTTGGTGTTATAAGCGATGAGAGGACTATCGTTGTGACGCAGCAAGGTGGCTCCATGCGGACCACGGATATGCAGGCTCATGTCAGCAGGGTTGCCGCGGTTGAAGCTGTGACAGTTGACGCAGCCCTCGAACTGGGTATTCTCAATCAACGCACGCTCATCGAACGATGAGAGGTCGCGCTCGTAGATACCCATCTTGCTCCACACCTCGTAGCCTGGCGCTATCAGACGGTAGCAGAGACCGTAGTCGATACTGTCAGGACTGACGTAGATGGAGAAAGGGCGATAGGTGTGCCAGCCGTCTTCATACTTGGCCGACACAGTGACGGTGAGCGAGTCTCCGACGTTCTGGGCAAGCAGCTGATGCCAGTCGTCAATATCGAAGTCTACCGACTCCTCGCCCTGACTATGCAGGCTGTGTCCGTGGCTGTCGGTCATAACGGCATCAACCAGCAAGGACTCCTCGTCGGCCATGCCGAAGTTGAGCGGGGCGATATTGACGGGTATGGTGACTCCGAGGTAGTCGGGGTATATCTGGGGCTGTGCGGTCTCCTGCTTCGCATCGCTGACGGTCTCGGTGCATCCCATCAGGCCCATTAGTCCTATTATAAGATAGAGAATCTTTTTCATTGCTTAGTGGACATGAATTGATTAAAGCGTTCACGGTCGCCCGTCAGCATATAGTAAGCCAAAAGGTATTGATAGGCCATGCGATTGTCTGGGTTGCAGGAATAGAGGTTTTCGAGCATCTCTGGCGTCACATGGTCGCTGAAGTAATTGTCGTCCTTATAGGCCCACTGGCGCAGACGGCCGTATTCCGGGTGACTGGCGATGGCCTTTTCATTTCCCAGCAGCGGGAGTGTCTCATTGGCCCAGTCACGATAGAAAAGGGTCTTCTGCAGGGCCATAAGGTATTTACGGGCCACTTCATACTGGCCATTGATGAGGTTGGTCTGTGCCAGTCGTTTGTAGCACCGGCCACTTTTCTGGAAGTCGAGGATGGCTTCCTGAGCCTCGAATACAGTGCGCTGGGCGACATTGATCATACCCAGCTGATAGAACGCCTCGGCGGTAGGCAAAGGACTGGTAGCATCTTCCTTCACATCAGGCAGAAGACCTTGGATGCCATTCTGGTTAAAGTCGAACAGACGGTCCATTAGCTTACCCTGCATCGCCAAGGCAAGATTCTGTACCGTCACGCCTATCTGGTTGTTAGGTTTCTCTAGACAGATAGTCTCAAAGATACGGTTCCATTGCTGATGACAGGCCATAAAATCGTACTTCATCACCTTTTCAGCCTTGAAATTGGCGTTCTTCCAGACAATGGCACCCATAACAACTGCCACCAGGAGGAACGTTAAGCCCTGCACCTTGAAACCTGAAACCTGAAACTTGAAACTTGAAACTTGAAACTTGAAGGAAAGGAACACAAGTGGGAGGATGACAGCAGACAGCCATGCAGCATAGAGCAGATATGGTATTACTGTCGGGTAGCGATGGTAATGACTACCTCCTAAGGCTATCCAATAGAGTACGGGAAAAGTGACAAGAATCAGAATACGACGCAACCAACCGCCAGGTGCCATCACATAGCCCCAAATAGCGAGAAGCGTGAGCAGGACTGCCCAGACACCACCTAACAGGGCATTCTCATCAAGCAGGAAGAGCCAGAGCAGAAACGAAGGGACAAAGGTAAGGCCGTAGGCCAATTGAGAATTGACAATTGAGAATTGACAATTGAGCAGGCGGAATATTAGAAGCTGAATCACAGAGAGCAGAAGTGCAATGATAAAAGCTCCTACCCAGGCAAATAGGAAGAACTGTGTGCAGAAACGTCCCAGCAGGTCGGCAACGCCCCCCGGCAGCTTAACAATCTCCCACACGCAAGTGCTGTCGAAGAGGAAAAGCTGGTACTGCTCCTGATAATGCAGATGGTGTGGATAGGCCAGTCCGAAAAAGAGGAGGACGGCCACGCCGAAAAGAAACGTATATAAAAGATGTAAATGCTTTATCTTCTCCACTTCTTAACTTCTCTAACTTCTTAACTTCTCTAATTCCCTACTTATCAAACACTTTACTGAACTCTTCGACACTGATCTTGACTGGTTCGACCATGAACTCAGGACGGTTATAACTCTTCAGAAGGAAGGTGTTGTATTCCGGATCTTGCTGTGGCATCAGAAAAGCCTTTTCCACCTTTCCATCATGGAAATAGGAGAAATAGACACGACAGTAGTTGCCATCCTCTCGACGACTGGCCACCATGATCCAATGTCCGTTGCTCGACCAGCTTGGATAGCTGTCCGGGCGGTCTTTGCTGTTCACATGAGTGAGGTCGATGTTCTGGGTCAGTGGAAGTTCCTGATCAAGAGGCATACAGACAATGTCGCCATCATTATGCCTGATATGGAAGCAACCGTACTGTCCTATGGCAAAGAGCAAATAGCGCCCATCGGGGCTGACGCGTGGCAAGGTCACACTCTTATCTTTCGATGCCGCATCATACACCAGTTCCTCCTCGCCAAAGCCATGCGTTGCCAGATTGAACGAACGCCGATAGAGGTTGTATTGCACTTTTGGATAAGTCGTTCTGATATCCTTGTCGCGCATCTCTTCAGGAAGCGGAACAGACTTACAATAATAAAGGTATTTGCCATCAGGCGACCAGGTGGGATAAACTTCCAAGAGCGTTGAATCATTGCTGACAACCTGCACCGAATCGGTCTCCACATCGTAGAGAATCAAGTCGCTGGCCTCATCGTAAACCTCGATTTTGTTGGGATTGAGCGTATGGAATCCCTGTCGAGTCCTGTTAGTGGAGAAGGCGACGAGCTTGGCAGTGGGATGCCATGACGGATAGACACCCGAGGAGATGGTATAGTCGCGCTTCATATTGACCCTCGAGACCTTACCATCGTTCACGATAACAGTACCGGAATTGGCGAGACGTACGTGAAAGAGCATATTGTCGGTCTTATAGTTCTGATAACTATGACAGTTGATGCACTGGCCAATTGTTCTGTCATTCATGGTAATCTCGTTGTTGAAAATCTGTGTCTCTTCAAACGAGGTGAGGTTGCGCTGGGCTATCTCCATAAAGGTCCATGCCACATAAGAGGGTTCAATAAGGCGATACGACACATATTCGTCGATGGGTTCCTTGGCAACACGTATTTCAAACGGGGTGAATGACAGCCACTCACCCGCTTTCTGCCCCCAGACCTCTACCTTGAGACTCTTACCCTTCGAAGCATTAAGCATCTCGTGCCACTCTGATTCGGGTATCTGCACCTTCACGCCATCACCGTAGGTCTGCTGCTGACCGTCTGGCGTGCTGATACGTGCCACACACGCTTCGTACTGGTCACCTGGGAGCATGAAATTGAGTGGCGCAATATTGTAAGGCACCGTGACATTGCAATAGTCGGGGAAAATAGCTGGCAGGTACTTGGCCTCTTTACTTGAAGAGGGCACATCGGGATGATTTACACACGATGACAAGAGCAACAGGGTTGCTGCCAGTAGTAGGGTATAAAAGTGGATATGTCTTTTCATATTATTCTTATGAATGTACTTCATGACCGATATTACCGCTTATAACAGGAACTTTTGTTCCAAAGATATTGTACCACCAATAGGTGTCTCCCCATTCCTTACGCATCTGCTCGCCTACATCCTTAAGAGTCGCACCGGGCTTCGCCAGTTTTTTCAGGGTATCCCAGAACTGGATGTAGCGGTCGTAAACGGTCTGACTGACTGGGAGCATGATGCGCTTCTTTTCAGGTGCCTTGTCCATAAACAAGATATACGCCTCCTGTGCGTGCAAGGGGAAATCCTCGTCCATGTGCGACTTCACAAAGTCGCGCAGCGATGCCCAGAAACGACGTGAGTCGCAGCGCAACATGGCATAGAACAACGCCTGCTCAGAAGCCACTTTGCTGACAGAATCGGACCAAAGGCTGATATAGTTGACAAGATAGCTGTCGCTTCTATCAACACCGGTTATCTCATCGGGATAGCATTTCTGCAGTTCCTTGATTTTTGCTGAGACTGGAGCCGGCTGCCATTTGTCGTAAAAAAGATGGTGATGCAACTGGGTCGTATAGCGTTCCACCAATTCCTTATCTCCACAAGCCAAAGCACAGCGGGCTAGCACTTTCAGATAGAAGGGCGAGAAGCCTGCCTGTATGGCATTTTCAAAATTCAGACGGATAGCTTCATTCATCACACCATAGTTGTAATAAACTAACGGAGATGCAATGTCCAGAAGGGAAACATGAAGCGTATCGGGGTTGTAGATGTCTGTGATACTGTTACCCAGTTTGAACGAGCGTTTGAACAAGCCGCCTTCATTCATCAGGGCAATATTCTTGAGAAAGACCATCGTAGTGGTAGGTTTCTGGTTCTCTTCTGACATTTTGAGAACCTCTTTCCAATTGTCGTCGGAAGCATAGCGCACCATGCGCATCTCGTCGATATAGTTCTGATTTTGGAACATGAGCGACGAAGTAAAGACGATGCCAGCAGCGGTACACAACACCGGAATCATGGGGATGGCTTTCCTGATAGAAGTGAAGCGAGAGATCAGGAACGCTGTCCCTGTGAGTCCAACAGAGACTGCACCCAGAGCCCAGAACGGGATGGAGAGGCGCTCGGTGCAGTCGCTTGGTGTTATAAAACGAGGGAAGCCAGCCAGTACGACATCATCGATCTTCAGATTCGAATAGAACTGATTATGCCAAATGCTGGCAGTAAAGACGAGCACGACAATGCCCAGAATCTCGCGCCAAGTAATTCTTTCGGCAACCAGCAGGCAGAGAACAAAAAGCAAGGCAAACCATCCCAGCACCGGATAGAGGCAAAAGCCCAGCAAATACCAGACAAAGTGCCATTTACGCGGGGTCTGGCGTGCTGTCCACAGCAACAGCAGCATGACGAGATAGCCTACCGACTGCGAGAACCAATAGCCTCTGATTATAGAGGTATAGACCCAATAGCCCAAATCTACAACCGAAGTGAGCAGACAGGCTACAGGCAGGAGCATCAGCGCAGAAGCACTGCCCTGCAGCCGGAATGCTTTTACACCTACAAAGAAGATGAGCAGCCAAATGACGGCCAAGGTCCCAGCACCTAAAGCCGGGTGATAGAAGAGTTGTGTGAGCCAAGCTCCCACATACTGCATCAAACCGAAGGGCTTCTGCATCAGCGTATGAAAGAACGGTGCTCCGAAAAGGAACTCGGAACGGTCATGTGCAGTATAAAATACCTCTTGGTTGATGTATAATATATATACGGCAAACGAAATGAAAGCTAATAGGCTTACATAGAAAAGAGCCCCCGTGAGTTTGCTTTTTGCTGTCATCTTTTTGTGTTAAAAGGCTGACTCAATTGAATTGAGTCAGCCTATGATTAATTATCTTGTGCTCTACTTCCATCATATAAATATAGTCATAAAGCACTTACGTCAAACACTAATCAGTTACAGGTCGGATGGAAATACCGAAACTGGAACTCAAGTTGTTGTAGATATCGAGAGAATTATACAGGCCATGCTGGAAAATCAACATGTTAGGCATGTTTTCAGCACCAGTAACTTCTCCCTTTGAGCCATTAACCTGCTCTGCCATTGATGGGAAGTGGTAAACACCGGTAATCTCGCCAGTAGCATAATAGCCAGCATTTCCATTACCATACCACTGATTTCCGTATCGATAACCTGCTGCCGGCAAGAAGATGCTATTTTTATTACCTTCGGCTTTGCTGGTTACCTTATATCCATTACCAGTAAATTCCCAATCGCAATAAACAAGCAACTCAACGAAATCTGCTGTGGAGGGCATTCTCCATTTGCCGCCCCAATTTGCAGTGGCGGGATCATGGTTTGCATCTGAAATAATGCTATAGGCAGGAACGAAGGTTAAGCTATTCCTCTTCTTCTCATCAAGCCTGTCTTTCGGAGCATTTCCAATATCACCACCAGTATAGTCTTTACGCATCACTTCACCAAACTTATCCTTTATCTCAGCAGAATTGTTTGCTAAAGCAGAGGCATAATACTTGGCTTCTGTAGAACCAATCTGGTCTATAACCAAAGTGGTCAGCAAGGCATCGTCAAACGTCTGGTAATAGTCCAAGGTATCCTGGAAAGTAGGATCCTTATCAAGTTTCATCACGTCTTTAAGTTTCGGCAATCTCTCAATGAGCTTAGAACCATCCCAGTCAAAGATGCACTCAAACTCATCATTGGTGAGTGATGCCTCAAGTAATCCTGTGTAAGACTGACTTACGAGATCATTAAACTTCGCCTGCACGAACGAGATAATGGCGTCCCTCTTCGGCGTTTCTCCAATACCCGATAAGTCTATAAGCTTAGGCTCAGAGAGATTGGAAATATTCGTCGTGTCGGGAATTTCACCAATACTCTCAGCTTCATTCTTATACATATCAAACAACTTAGATACTGATGTTGGTTCTGTTACATCTGTGTAGGATGTAAGATTGCTGGCCAAAACCTGGGTTCCGGTAACATCACCCCAAACGAAGAGAATACCATTGTCAGATTCAGAGGTAGCTCCAACATTCATATTAGCCCATTTGGTACCACTGGGGAGTCCCAAATCTACAGCCTGACCGGCAGTCTTGATACTACTGGTGTTTGCTGTATATTGGGTATCGCATGTAGTTTCGCTAATCTCCTCACTACAAGCCACAAACAGACTTGATGCAATAAGCGTGGGGATTACGAGCTTACTATAATTCATTAACTTTTTCATTATAACGGAAGTTTTAATATTATACATATAAGAACTTATTATTCCTCATAGTAAACGCTGTTGACAGTGGGATTTCCTGATTTAATAATAAACTGAAGGTCTCTTCCTTCACCACCCTTAGCGCACTCGTCGGCCATCTGTTGGGTAATTGGAATTTCATTGGCACCGTCATTAAGCACAATATTATCATAATAGGTGTTACTCCACCAACCATTATTGACTAACATCGAAGCACCATCAGCGTCTGATACATCAAGAATCAGAGTCTTAAGACCGAAGTAAATCTCATCAGCAATCGTTGGGAAATGTTGAGCTTCTGTAGAACTGAAACGCAAAGTTGCTCCAGTCCAGGCGCCTGGCTTGAATGATGGCTGCGGTTCTTCATCTTCAGCCCTATTAGGATCACCATAAATATAGTACTTCACAAGTGGGTTGGAGATCTTATCAAGTTTTACGGGGAATTCAGCAACGAGTTGTGTACCGTCATGACAAAGGCCAGTGAGCTTAACGACATAATCAGTGGTAATATAATCACCGTTCTCATTCCAATTGACCTTCATTTTCTTCGTTGCATAGTTTCCAATCAATTCCTTGCCGGCGAAATCCCACTTTGCATTGACAGGAGCAGAGGTCTGACAGGTAATAACATTGCCGAATTCTCCCTCTTTGCCAGAAGCCACCTTAGGACCATAACACTTATAAATGGCTTTGATGGCGATTGTGTTAGTTTCGGTGTTTTCGATGTGTTTTACAACGATTTTCGGCAGGATACCGTTAGTAACCTCAGCACCAAGTTCGTGTCTCAAGAATGATGACTTTTTCTGAATCTTCTCAAAGTTTTCACCAGAGAAAGATATTCTCCAACATGTGTCAGCAATGGTCTCTGCATCAAAATAAATTATGAGAGCCTCGCAGTCAGTAACGTCTATATTCTCCATCAAGGTAATGGGCGTTCCTTGGGTGGCCGTATAGCTTTTCTGCTCACCAATCTTGACTACCTTGTCAACAGTAACTGTGGACATCGCCTTAAGCTCGTCAACAGTGATGTGACCGCCATTGCTGTTATCCTCATGAACAGGATCACAAGCAGCGAAAGCACCTACTGCTGCAATTAGCAAAAATAATATCTTTTTCATTTTGAATCCATTTTAAATATTAGTAAAGAACTTTATATTGTGTGTCCGGATCAGCTAAATCCCATCCTGGATTCTGCTGCATCTTACCATTCATCAGAGTAATCTGAGCCTGAGGCTTAGGCAAGAAGCCATTAGTTGCTGCATAACGCTTAGCCCAAGAACAGGTCATATGAGCCATATTCATAGCATTCTTTTTGCCCTTAACGGTAATAGACTTACCACTTTGAGCCTGAAGAGCCTTGGCTGCGTATGAACCTTCGCCAGAATCCTTACCAGACCAGCGGCGCATATCGTTGAAACGCAGACCCTCCAATGCAAACTCCCAGCGACGCTCGTCCTGGACAGCCTTCAGAGAATATGCTGTCTGAGGCACACCAGCACGCTTCTGAACCTGGTTCATGTACTGTGCTTCACCCGTAAGTTCGGTCAGCATCAGCAGCACGTCAGCGTAACGCATCAGGTAATAATCCTCAAAGTGGTCACCCTGCTGCTTGTTGTCAAGCGAACTGGAGGAATAGCCCGGGCACTTGGACCACCATGAATCGTTGTCGGCAGCGCAAGCATCAAGGTTTACATCGGCGTACTTCTTGACAGCATAGCCAGACTCCTCACAGTCATCCTTCTCATAGGTATAAGAAGCGAGCTCATGGTCGAGGTCGATCAAGGTACCGAGTTTACGGATGTCCGTATAACCACCAGCAGTCTCAGCAGCTGTCCAGTCTTCCCAGAGATTGACGGAAGGAGTACCCTGACCCCAACCCTGGTTGAACGGATAGGTCTTGTCACGCTTACCATTATCATTGGAAGCACCATTACGAAGTCCCCAGAAGCAAGAGAGGTAGTTTGAATACATACGCGGGTTGTTATAGGTACCACTGATGGCCCACTTAGAGGCATTCATAAACTGGATCTGGAAAATTTCCTCAGTGTTACCATTACCCATACCAGGCTGGTCGAAACAATTCTTACGGTCCATGTCTGCGATGAACTCGTATGCATGGCCTTTACCATCATGTGCCTCATCCCAGAGAAGACTGTTAGAGTACTGCCAGAGTGAACGGAAGTCCTCGCAAAGTTTGTATCCACCATTGGAAACGATGTCCTTCAGACAAGTGATAACATCGGCCTTCGAAAGAGAACCACCGTTGCAACCCTCCTGTTCAACAAGAGTAATCGTTGCATCACCATTGGCAAGTTCACTAACTTTCTTATAGAAGCCAGCCCAGAACATCCATGCACGTGCAATGAACGCTTCGGCAGCGAACTTGTCTGCATGACCAGAGCCATTGGCTCTTTCTGCCTTCAAGAGATTCTTGGCAGAGACAAAGTCTGAAAGAATCTGGGGATAGATAGCCTCCTCAGCACTTACCTGCTGCTGCATCTCGTCAGTAATTGTAGTAGAGGTAATCAGAGGAACATCACCATACAACTGGGAAAGCCACATGTAATAAAGACCACGCATGAAGTAGCCCTCACCGAGCAGCTGATTGCGCTGAGCAGTATTGCCTGTCCAATCAACATTATCAATGGTCTCAATCTGGTTGTTAGCACGGGAAATACCACCATAGAGCAGGATGAAGTCCTGTTCATACTGATTAGCACTTGCAGTTGTAAAATGATGCAGTGACTTAGCTACATTATCCTGCAAACCGCCACTACCATAGCAGTCATCTGACATCAGTGACCACCAATAGAAAGGATTATTTAATATACCACTTTGATCTCCGCCACCTAACGTATTCATGATACTATAGGTAGCAGCATTCAATGCCTCAACATCTGCAGGTTTACCTGGGAATGTAGCCGCTGTCAACTCTGTCACACGCGGGTCAGTGTCCAGCATATCGTTACAAGAAGTAAACAAAACTGCTGACGAAACGGCTAATGCTGATAAAATATATTTCTTCATAACTTTTTGTCGAATTAGAATTTAATACTTGCACCAATCAAATATGTACGAGATGGCGGGTAAAGGCCAAGGTCAATACCAGAAGCCCATCCTTCGCCACCAGCAGTATTACCAATCTCAGGATCGAGACCGGAGTAACCGGTGAAGGTGTAGAGGTTCTGAGCCTGAACATAGAGACGGAGTTGCTGGAACGGACAAGACTTCCAGAGGTTCTTGAAGTCGTAACCGAGTGTGACGGTCTTGATCTTAAAGTAGTCGGCATCCTCCATATAACGGGTAGATACCCAGTTCACGTTCTCACTACCTGTACTTGTAATACGTGGCTGGCTGTTTGAAGAGCCTTCACCCACCCAACGATTCAGAATCGAGGTATCATAGTTCTGGTAGGGAGCGTCACTGAATGAACGATAAGAACGCATAATCTGCTGACCGAATGCACCGGCACCGCTTACAGCGAAGTCAAAGCCCTTATAACTCAGGCCAAGGTTGATACCCAGCATGACATCCGGGTTAGGATTACCAATCTCATGGCGGTCGCAAATATCATTACCGTCTGCGTCTTTACCTTCTGCAAACGTAATCTTGCCATCACCATTCCAGTCGTCCCAAATCATGTCACCAGGCTGTGCGTTGTCAAGAACGGCCTTACCTGCCTTACGTGCAGCATCAATCTGATCCTGATTCTGCCAGATGCCGCTGTATGACATACCATAGAAGTAACCGATGGGCTTGCCTTCCTCAGCACGGTAGATGTACTCCGTACCCTGTGAAAGGACGCCGCTGGGACCATTGATATAGTGGTTGTCGTTAGCAATACGGGTAACCTTGTTCTTGTTGGTTGCAAAGTTCACACCGACGTTGTAGCTCAGGTCCTTGCCAATCTTATCGTTCCAGGTGAGAGCGATTTCAATACCTGTATTCTGAACGTCACCACCATTGATGGCAGCAGGGTTGGTACCATAGACGGCGAGCAGGTTACCACCGATCAGCCAGTCCTTAGTAGTCTTCTTATACCAGTCAAACGTCAAACCTAAACGGCTGTTGAGGAAACGAGCATCGAAACCGAGGTCGAGCTGCTCAGAAGTTTCCCACGTAAGGTCGGGGTTAGGAACGATGTTTGCATACGCACCAGTCTTAGGAGTGCCGGCAACGGAAGTTTCCATGTCGGAAGCGAACTTGTAACCACTGTCAAAAGCCTCGCCTGACAAAGCGATTGTTGCCAGATACTGGTACTTGTTGATATCTTTGTTACCGTTCTGTCCCCAGCTTGCACGAATCTTCAAAAAGTCCATCCAGCTCTTGGTGCTCTCCATGAATTTCTCATTGCTGACAACCCAACCGGCAGATACAGAGGGGAAGAA
>Ga0310694_10005515_pt1 | contig 12099 bp, 10 predicted proteins | sample 174DNAGHGhighgp2_FD_203884 | JGI IMG/M metagenome (GOLD analysis project Ga0310694, IMG submission 203884) | Sheep rumen microbial communities from Palmerston North, Manawatu-Wanganui, New Zealand - 1742 DNA GHGhigh gp2 (v2) (version 2) | ecosystem: Host-associated > Mammals > Digestive system...
TGAGGTCCCGTTCCTTCTGCAGGGCGTGGATGGTTACATCTGCAGTGACTGTGCCACCCTTGCCGCAGATTATGTGAAGGAGATAGAGGGCTCAAGGGCGGGGAAGGCGGCATCGGCCTCTTTTGGCAAATGCCCCAAGCCCCAGGAGATCAAGGCTTATCTGGACCAGTACGTGATTGGCCAGGACCGCGCCAAGAAGGTGCTCTCCGTGGCGGTGTACAATCACTATAAGAGGGTTCAGCACAACCTCATCGACAAGCCTCAGGACGGCGTGGAGCTTGAAAAGAGCAACATCCTTCTGGTCGGCCCCACCGGCACCGGAAAAACCCTCCTTGCACGCACCATTGCCAAGATGCTGGACGTCCCGTTCACCATTGTTGACGCCACCGTGCTCACGGAGGCCGGCTACGTGGGAGAGGACGTTGAGAGCATCCTCACAAGGCTCCTCCAGGAGGCCGATTTCGATCTCCAGAAGGCAGAACGCGGCATTGTGTTCATAGATGAGATAGACAAGATTGCCCGTAAGAGCGACAACCCCTCCATCACCCGTGACGTCTCCGGAGAAGGCGTGCAGCAGGCAATGCTAAAGCTCCTTGAGGGAAGCATAGTGAACGTTCCCCCCAAGGGAGGCCGCAAGCACCCGGAACAGGAGTTTATCCACGTCAATACCCAGAACATCCTCTTCATCTGCGGAGGTGCCTTTGAAGGCATTGAGAGGCACATCGCCCAGAGGAAGAACACCCAGATCATAGGCTTTGGCGCAGAGGAAAAACAGCGCATAGCAAAGGATAACCTCCTGCAGTACGTAGATGCAATGGACCTCCGCGCTTACGGTCTCATTCCGGAAATTGTGGGCCGATTACCTCTGGTCACATACCTTGACCAGCTGGACAGGGATTCCCTGAAGCGCATCCTCACGGAGCCCAAGAACGCCTTGCTCCGGCAGTACGAGAAACTCTTCGAACTGGACGGCATGAAACTGGAAGTCGAGCCCGCCGTGCTGGACCTCATCGTAGATACGTCCATCAAGAACAAACTGGGAGCCCGCGGCCTCAGGAGTATCTGCGAGAAAGTGATGACCGACGCCATGTACGAGGCGCCGTCGTCCCGAAAAAAGACGTTCAGGCTTACAGTGGATTACGCCAAGACGAAACTGGCAAAATAATTTTTGGAGATTGCAAAATTATTACTACCTTTGCAATCCCATCTTTGAGGGCATAGCTCAGTTGGTTTAGAGCGCTTGCTTGACAGGCAAGAGGTCCGCAGTTCAAATCTGCGTGTCCTCACAAAAGGGGAAACAAACTAAATATCAATCAGTTAACCCCAAACATTGCACCGATTTCATCCGAAATTCGGTGCTTTTTTTGCGCCCCGAAAGCGGGTCACCTTCTAGATTTTTATATCCATTCCACGTCGGAAAGATTCAATTCGTTTCCGGGGAGGTTCCATCCGGGGGAGAAGACGAAGGTGTACCCCTTCAGCTCACGGGGAATCCTGTTGAGGAAAGCCAGGCGCGGCTCCCCGTAGTCTCCGCTGCTGCCGTACAGGGTCATGGTCTTCTTGCTGTCGTCCTTCAGGTACCAGCCGCCTCCGTGAACCTTGACATAGCCCTCCACAAGGTCCTTGTGCTGGGCGACCATCCCGTAAACGAAGGTGCCGACAAGGGGCGTCTTCGGGTCGGAAACCAGAATGAACTTCGGATGGGACATCGTCGGCCCTCAAAGACTTAAATCGTAGAGATTGAGTCCGGTCTCCGCATCTTGGAAGCGGCCGATGCGCCGGCCCGGGAACGCCTCTACATAGAGTTCGCAGGCCCCGTTGATGACGGCGCTGAGGAGATGCCCGCCGATGCAGCTGTAATCCCGGCGGCTGGCCGTAATGTGCAGATGCAGATAGGGTTTTCCGTCCTTTTCGGAGATGTTGCCCGTCAGGTTGGTGATTTCCATCTGCTCGGCGAACGTCTTGTCCACATACTTTTTGGTGCCCGGGTCCAGAAAACGGAAAGTGGCCGATGAAAGGGCGCCCAGCCCGGTCACTTGGCCGGCCAGGATGCCTTTTTCAGTACAGAATGCGTTTAGCGCCGAAGCAATCTCGGCATGGTTGTCGATGCTCAGGACAAAAGCATGGTCCTTGACTTCTTTGTATTGGTACATATTATTTCACGGGAATTGTTACGGCAGGCCAGCCGTAGTCCTTGTAAACTTTTACGGGGAGATTGTGCAGGGATACATAGGCGACAATGCCGCAGAGGATGATTCTGATTGTTTTCATATCGGATAAGGTTTCGTTCACTGTCGGTAAAGGACGGAGAACCCGTCGGCGAGTGCGTCTATAAGCGCCCTGCTGTCGTAGGCTTCCGCCGTGTTCTGCGCTGTAAGCAAGTCTCCCGCATGGCCGTGTATCCATACGCCGATGGCTGCGGCGTCCTCGGCCTTGTACCCTCTTGCCATGAGGCCGCCGATGAGGCCCGTGAGGACATCTCCGCTGCCGCCCTTGGCCATCCCGGGGTTTCCGGTGGTGTTCTGCAGGCAGGCGCCTTCGGGGCAGAAGACACGCGAATGATAGCCCTTCATCACGATATGGCAGCCGGTCTCGGCGCAAAGCTCCCAGGCCAGCACCTCCCGCTCCGTGTCGCTTTTTGCAGGAAGCAGCCTGCGGAGTTCGCCCTTGTGCGGCGTGAGGACGGAACCCGGCGGAACAATCTCATGCCAGTCCGGGATGACCGAGAGGATGTTGAGGGCGTCGGCATCGAGGACGGCGGGTATTTTCAGGCGGCAGGCCTCGGCCAGCAGGTCCATCAGGGCGTTCATCGTCCCCGGCGACCAGCCGAGTCCGGGCCCCACCGCGATGGCGTCGTAGCGTTCCAGCTTTTCCGGGACCACGCTGAAGTGATTCCCGGGGTCCTCCGAGAGCATGGCCGACGGATAATTGGCCGCCGCCGCAAAAAGGGTCCTCGGGGTGGAATGGAGCATCACGAGTCCGCATCCGGAGCGGAGGGCGGCGCCCGTTGCAAGCAGGGCCGCTCCGGGCATGGTCTCGCATCCGGCCACGATAAGGAGCCGGCCGTAGTCGTGCTTGTTCGAGTCGGCCTCCCTTTTCAGGAGACGGGGGCGAAGATATTCGGGCGTGAGCGCAATCATTTGTTTCGTAGTCGGGGTGTCTTACAGATTCCTTTCAAAGTAGTCCGTCACTTTGTCCATGAGGTGGATGCGGTTGCGGCCGAAGACATTGTGTTCCGCCGTGGGATAGGGGAAGTAATCCACCGGGATTTGAAGGTCGATGCACTGCTGGATGAAGCTCAGGCTGTGTTCCCACACCACGGTGTCGTCCACGGCTCCCTGGCAGATGAGGAGTTTTCCCTTGAGGTTCCGGGCCTTGCCCAGGAGCGAGGTCTGCTCGAAGCCTTCCGGATTGGTCTCGGGCGTATCCATGTAGCGTTCTCCGTACATGATTTCGTACCATCTCCAGTCAATCACGGGGCCGCCGGCCACGCCTGCCTTGAAGATGTCCGGGTAGGTGGTCATGAGGGAAATGGTCATGAATCCGCCGTAAGACCAGCCGTGTACGCCTATCCGGCCGCTGTCTATGTAGGGGAGGTCCATGAGGCGGCGGACGCCCGCCAGCTGGTCTTCCATCTCGGCCTGGCCGCACCTGCGGTTGATGGCCTTCTCGAAGGCGGCGCCGCGGTTGGATGTGCCGCGGTTGTCCTGAATATAGACAAAGTAGCCGCGCTGAGCCATGAGCATCTCCCACATCCGGATATTGCCCAGCCAGGAATCCTGTACCAGCTGGCTGTGGGGGCCGCCGTACACATAGAGGATGAGCGGGTATTGGCGTGACGGGTCGAAGTCCTTGGGGTAGATGAGCCGGTAGTAATTGTCATAACGGCCGTCGGCACTCCGGACGGTCCCCAGCTCTACTTGGCAGGATGCGTAGCCGTCCAGCGGGTCCGGTGTGCTATGCAGCAGCGTGGCGTGTTTGCCGTCGGTGCTGCGGAGCGCCACCTGCGTGGGCGTGCCCAGGTTGGACCAGCGGTCCACAAACCAGGTGCAGGTGCCGTTGAGGGACACCTGGTGCCAGCCCCGTCCGGAAGTGAGCTGGACCGGTTTACGGAAAGCGGCCTTTTTGACGGCGTTCCGACGGGGCAGCCGGAGTTCCATCCGGAACAGGTGGTTCTCCACGGGGGACTGCTCGGCCGAGGTATAATAGACATGCCGTCCGTCGTTGTCCAGGTATTCGAGGTCGGCCGACGCCGTGGGCAGCCGGCGGATGCTTCCAAGGGTGTCCACGAGGTAGAGGTTCCGGAAGCCGTCGCGGTTGTCGGTGCGGTAAATGAACACGTCGGTGCGGCCTTTTATAAAGCGGATGGGGTCCAGCGGCTCCACCCAGGCTTCGTTGTCCTCGGTCAGGAGCGTCCGCACGTAGGCGCCGCTCGCGGCCGCGTACTGGTTCAGGCGCATGTGGTGCTGGCTGCGGTCCAGGACCTGGGCATAGACGGACTTGCCGTCCGGGCTCCAGGCGAGGTTGGTGATATAACGCTCCTCCGTGAAGTCCGTCACATCCAGCCAGACGGTGGCGCCCGTTTCAAAGTGGTAAACGCCCACCTTCAGACGCTCCGAGTCCATGCCGTTCATGGGGTATTTGATGAGCCGCAGGCTGCCGGTGCGGGTGCCGATATCCAGCAGCGGAAAATCCGTCACGCGCGACTGGTCTTTGCAGTAGAAGGCCACGGACGTGCCGGAGGGAGACCACAGATAGCCTTTTGTGAAGCCGAATTCATTGCGCATCATGGTGCCGCCATAGACCGTATTGCGGTTGTCCGACAGGCCGATGGTGAGCACCTTCCCGTCCTTCAGGCCAATCAGGGACTCGCCGTCCAGGCGTACGCCATAACCGGCCGGGCCACGGTCCCAGGGGTCGCGTTCGTCGGGCGGAACAGGTTTGTACAGGGATGCTTTCCCGGCATCGTCCACCTGGTAATAGGGCGCCCGGGCGTAGCCTACACCCTGATAGATGGCCTCTTCCATGGTGAGGTCTTTGCCAGGGTGCGCCTCGCGCGTGTCCAGGACGGTGTGCTGTGCAAAAGCAAAGCTGCAGGCGAGGAGTGCGCTTGCAGCCAGTAATATTTTCTTCTCCATCTACCTAAAGAAAGAAAGGTTCGTGCTCGTTTGCGGGAAGATTGCTGCTGCTGGTGTCCAGTTCCACGCTGTCCACGATGGCGTTTTCATAGCCGCGCCAGGGGAGTGCGCCCTTGTATTCCTTGTAATGCACGGTGACACGGGCGCCGGTGAGCTGGATAAGCTGCTCGGCCACCTCCTTGTCCTGCACGGAGAATTTGAAATTCTTGGACTGAACGGTGCCCTGGCTGTTCTTGGTGCCGTAGCCGGTGAGAATCATCTCGCCTTCATAGGTCTTGAACACATAGCCGGTATAGGTGAGGGAATTCAGTTCTCCGGTCTTGGTGCCGTCGGAGAAGACCCACCAGAACTTGAAATACAGGAAGCCGGCAAGGGCCGCAAGGATGAGCAGTGTTCCAAGACATCCGATTACTTTTCCAGTTTTAGCCATTTCTTTGTTTTTTTGCAGTTACAAATATAAGGAAAATCCCGGAAATATTCGCTACCTTTGAAGGACACTAAAATAAGCGACATGACAGACCTTGCAATTATCGGCGGCGGTCCGGCCGGATACGTGGCGGCGGAAAAGGCCGCAAAGGGCGGTTTTTCCGTAGTTTTGTTCGAAGCGCGCGAACTGGGCGGCGTATGCCTGAACGAGGGCTGCATTCCCACCAAAACACTGCTGTACAGTGCCAAGATGCTGGATTATGCCCGTCATGGGGACAAGTACGGCGTGCTGGTGACAGATGCTTCCCTGGACCTTCCGGCCGTGATGAAGCGGAAGGAAAAGGTGGTAAAAAAACTGGTGGGCGGTATCCGGGTGCGGATGCGCGGCGCCGGGGTGGAAGTGGTGAAGGAACAGGCGCGCATCGAGGGTCCGGTGGACGGCGGCTTTGCCATCCGGGCCGGCGAAACGCGTTATGAAGCCGCCCGCGTGCTGCTGTGCACCGGGTCGGAAGCCGCCGTGCCGCCCATTCCCGGGCTGGCCGGGTCGGAGGCGGTGGTGACCAACCGGGAACTGCTCTCCCTGGAAACGCTTCCGAAGTCGCTGGTGGTCATCGGCGGCGGCGTGATCGGGATGGAGTTTGCCAGTTTCTTCAACTCCGCGGGCACGGAAGTGACCGTGGTGGAGATGCTGCCCAAAATCCTGGGGCCCATGGACCAGGAAATATCGGCCATGCTGCAGGCGCAGTACGCCAAGAAGGGCGTTCGCTTCCACCTGGGCTGCAAAGTGACGGCGGTGGAAGGAAATTCCGTGGTTTTCGAGACGCCGGAAGGGGAGACCTGCCGGGCCGAGGGCGATAAAATCCTCGTAAGCGTGGGCCGTCGTCCCCGCATCAAGGGAATCGGCCTTGAAAACCTGGGTGTGGAAGTGCAGCGCGGCGTTGTGGTAAACAGCCGGATGGAAACCAGCGTCCCGGGCATTTATGCCGCCGGCGACGTGACGGGCTTTTCCATGCTGGCGCATACGGCCTCTCGCGAGGCCGAGGTGGCCGTTTCCAATATGCTCGGCCAGCCCGAAGAGATGCGTTACGACGCCATACCGGGCATCGTCTATACCAATCCCGAGGTGGCGGGCGTGGGACTCACGGAGCAGGAGGCCGGCGAAGACGTGCGGGTCTTGAAGCTCCCCATGGCCTACTCCGGCCGGTTTGTGGCCGAGAATGAGCGTGGGGAAGGGCTTTGCAAAGTGCTGATAGGGGCCGGCGACCGTATCCTGGGCGTTCACATGCTGGGCAATCCCTGTTCGGAAATCATCCTGTCCGGGGCCATGGCCATTACCGGGAAACTAAGCGCCGGACAGTGGCTGGAGACGGTGTTCCCGCACCCGACGGTCAGTGAAATACTGAAAGAAGTGCTGCAGGCGTAAGGCCGTCAAAATAGTCCTCCACCGGTTTTTCCAGGATTGTTTCCACTTTCTTCCCGATGAGCCCGGCCGCCAGTTCGCCCGCCGGGCGGCTTCCTATGAAATCTCCGCTGAAAGCAAGCTCGGTGAATACGCCATGCTTGAGTTTGTAGTGCGCGGTGACGGTGCCGCAGGGGAATTTTTTGCAGGCGGCGAATTCCGTCTGGGGAGAGCGTCCGTAAATCCAGTCCCAGGTGCCGAATTTGTTTCGGGCCTGCTCCGTGATTCGGGCCCTCTGGCTGTCTGAAAGGCTTGTTTCGGCGTCGCCGTCGGCCAGCAGGTCATGGAGCGCCGCCCGGAATTCGGCCAGCGTCCCGAACTGCGGAAGGAGCGGACGGAGATTGGCGACGCGGCTGCGCACGGAGGCGATGCCGGCCGACGAAAGTTTGCTCCCCGGCACGGCCAGGGCGGCGGTAAGCGTCTCCAGGTCCACGTCCCACATGAGGGTGCCGTGAATCATCATGCGGTCTTTGCTGAGCCGCTTGGCCCAGCCGGAGCACTTGCGCCCGTTCACCATGATGTCGTTGCGGCCGGTCCTTTCTGCGGGGAGGCCCAGTTTCCGGAGGGCGTCGGCCATCAGGTCGTAATGGCGCTCCACTTCGCGTGCGGGGCCCGCAATGCTGTAGTTGAGGTTGCCCAGGTCGTGATACACGGCGCCGCCGCCCGTCACGCGCCGGGCCAGCCGGATTCCGTGCGCCTCCAGATAGGGGAGGTTGACCTCGGCATAGACGCTCTGGTTGAGTCCCACAATCACCGACGGCGCATTCTGCCACAGGCAGAACACGGTTTCACGGAGCCCTTCCAGCAGGAACTCGTCGTGGGCCATGTTCCAGTGGGGGTCGGTGGATGGGTTGAGGACGTATTGCATGGATTACCGGCAGGAAACCTCCAGGGCATCTTCAGTGGTGTAGTCGTGTGCTTCGTCGTAGATGGTGGCGGAGCCGTCCCGGCTGACTTTGAAGTTGACTGTTTCTCCGCGGCGGACGGTCACCTCAAGCGGCTTGCCATCCTTTGTGAAGGCTTCTTTCACCAGGAAGGTGACGCTGTCGCGGGCGACGGCCATGATGGCGAGCCCGGCGCCGTTCATGGGGAATCCGGCATCCTTGCTGACGGTGGCCGCTTCTTCGTAAAGCGCCATGCCTGTGTTTTTGACCGGGATGAGGAAGGTCCCCGTCCGGTTGTAGCCGAAGCCGCTGTGATGTTCCGTTACGAGGAGAAGCGGCAGCTCCTGTGAAGGGTCTGTCTCGATGGTCTCCGGCTGGATGCAGTCGGATTTCCAAATCCCCTTGAAACTGAGTCCGTCCTTGAAGGTGTACTTTCCGGGACCGTTGCGGAGGTCGTTGGAAATTTCGCCTTCAAAGCAGTCTCCGTTGGCATATAGCCACTGGCCTTTCCCCTCGGCGTGCCCTTCCAGGAACGCACCTGTGAAACGGTCTTTCCCGCCCGTGAAATCCCCGTCAAAGTGGTCGGCCACAATGGTGCCGGCGCCATGACGCCTGCCTTTCCGGAAGGTACCGGTATAGACTTCCGTGACCGTGCTCAGATGAAGGCCGACTTGGCCGCTCACTGCTTCGACACCCTGTCCGTGCTGCTTGTCATGGCGCCACTCGCCGTCGTAGTCGTAGCTGTGGGAAGCGGCGCCGCCTTTGGAGAATTGGTGGTAGTGTCCCTTGCCGCTGCGCTCGCCGTTTTTCCACTGGCCGTCATAACGGCCGTAGTACCCGTTGAGTTCGTAGTCCATGTGGCCGGTGCCGTGGGGCAGGCCGTCGGCGTTCACGTCCCCTTTGTAGCAGTTGCCGTTGTCGAAGCGGATTTCGGTCATGTTGCGGATACGTTCATCCTTGTGGAGCTTGAACAATTCCTCGGACCGTTTGTCCCCCTGTTTCATGCCGAGCTCCCAATACGCCAGGGCCTCGTTGACATCCGGCTCGCAGTCTTCGGTAAAGTCGCCGTTGTACACGAGTTCTCCCAAATAGGAGTAAGAGGCGATGTCGCCGTCGGCAATGGCCTCGGAGAAAGCCCAGCCTGCCATGATGTAATCATGATTCTGAAGCAGTTTCAGGCCTTCTTCCCTGCGTGCCAAGGGGGTCTTCGGGGATTCTTTTGTCATAAGTCAGTGCGATTTACGTGGCTAATATAGCAAAAAAAAGTGTTAACTTTGCAATCGCGATGGACAAGAGTAAAATCAAGGTATGCGTGGGCCTCTCCGGAGGCGTGGATTCCTCGGTGGCAGCGTATCTGCTCAAGCAGGAAGGCTACGATGTCTTTGCCATGTTCATGCAGAACTGGCACGACGCGGACCCCACGCTCCACGGAGACTGCGAATGGGAGGAAGACCGCTTCGTGGCGGAGCTTGTGGCCAGGAAAATCGGCATTCCATTCTATTTCGTGGACCTTTCCGCGCAGTACCGTCAGCGCGTGGTGGACTACATGTTCGACGAATACGCCAAGGGCCGCACGCCCAACCCCGACGTCCTTTGCAACCGCGAAATCAAGTTCGACGCATTCTGGGAAGTGGCCCGGAAATACGGGGCCGATTATGTCGCCACGGGGCATTATTGCCGGAAGGAGGAGATACCCGGTCAAGCCGGGTATGACGGGCCTTCTTTTCGTATCCTGGAGGGCGCCGACCCCAACAAGGACCAGACCTATTTCCTCTGCCAGCTCACCCAGGAGCAGCTTTCCAAGGCGCTGTTTCCCATCGGCCACCTGCTGAAGCCGGAAGTGCGGCGCATCGCCCGGGAGGCGGATTTGCCCTCGGCCGAAAAAAAAGACTCCCAGGGCATCTGTTTTGTGGGCAAGGTGGACCTGCCCACTTTCCTGAAGCAGAAACTGACGTCCGTGGAAGGCGATATCGTGGAAGTGTTCGACGCTTACTATGCGCAGGATGCGCTGTATCAATGGCAGCAGGAAACCCTTACAAGGCTCCTGAAGCCGGGTCGTACGCTTGAGCGCACCGTCCGGTATGCACCCGAAGAGAAGGTCCTCACTTCCGACGGCCAGCCGCTCGGCGAGAGCCCGTACGGGGAGATTGCGCTTTCGGACGGGGAACTCGACCGTCTGTCGGAACCGCTCACCTATGCGATTGATTTCCAGACCGAGACCTACCGAAGCGGCAAGAAGCGCGTCAAAAAGACCCGTTTCAAAGACAATCCGTTCGGCCGGATTGTGGGACGCCACGAGGGTGCGCAGTTCTATACCATCGGCCAGCGGAAAGGGCTGGGCGTAGGCGGACATGAGAACCCCGTTTTTGTGATTGCCACGGACACCGCCGCCAACCGCGTATATGTGGGGGAGGGCCATGACCACAAGGGACTCAGCCGGTTCTGCCTGAAAATCAATCCGGAAGAGATTCATTGGATTCGGACAGATTTGGCCATGCAGCCCGGGGAGACGCGTCGTTACCGCGTGCGCATCCGGTATCGCCAGCCGCTTCAGAGTGCGACGCTCATCATGCGCGGGAGCGGCCTCTACATCCTCTTCGACCACCCTCAGCGGGGGATTTCGCCCGGACAGTTCGCCGTGTGGTACGATGGCGTCGAGATGCTGGGCAGCGGCGTCATCTGATTGAGTTATGCCCAGTTATCTGCAAATAGAGAACATCTCCAAGAGTTACGGCCCCAAGGTCCTTTTCAAGGGTATCGACTTCAATATCAATGAGGGGGACAAAGTGGCGCTGATTGCCCCCAATGGAACGGGCAAGACCTCCCTGTTGAAAATCCTTGCCGGGAAAGATGCGTCCGACAGCGGCGGGAAGGTGCTGTTTCTGAAGGATATCCGCATCGCTTTCCTGGAGCAGGAGTATGCCTTCGACCCGGAGAAAACCGTCTTCGACCAGATTATGGGCGACTCGGCCGAGTGGACCGCCGATTTGGACGAAGACCATCTGTGGCAGTATGAACTCCGCGTGAACCGCCTGCTGGACCAGTTCGGACTCTCCGACGGGTCCAAGCGCATGAAAGAGCTCTCCGGCGGCGAAGTTAAACGGGTGGCGCTCACCCGCATGCTGGCCTCGGAGGCCGATTTCTACATCATGGACGAGCCCACCAACCACCTGGACATAGACGCCATCGAGTTTCTGGAGAGCCATCTCAAGCATGCCCGCTGTACGCTTTTCATGGTCACGCACGACCGTTATTTCTTGGACAGGGTGTGCAACACGGTAATGGAGCTGGACCGCGGCGGCATATACATCTACCGCGGGGACTATATGAATTTCCTGGAAAAGCGGCAGGAGCGGATAGACAATTACAATGCGGAGACCGAGAAGGTGCGCAATCTGTTCCGCCGCGAACTGGAGTGGATGCATGCCAGTCCCTGCGCCCGCACCGGAAAGGCCAAATATCGCAAGCAGGCTTTCTGGGACATCAAGGAACGGGCCGAGGATACCTATGTCACCCGCAAAGTGGACATGTCCGAGACGCAGGTCAAGGGCACTTACCTCGGCAACAAGGTCATCAACTGCCGTCATCTGAGCTTCTACTGGGACGGCAAATGCTACCTCAAAGACTTCACCTACAATTTCCAGCGGTACGAGCGCATCGGTATCGTAGGCCGCAACGCCGCGGGGAAAACCACTTTCCTGAATCTCGTCACCGGCGGCTGGACGCCCGAGCTCGGCGGACGGATGGAAGGTACGGTGGAACTGGGCGAATCCCTGCGGATTGGCTATTATCACCAGGCCGGCATGTCCTTCAAGCCGGGTCAGACGGTACTTGAAACCGTGAACGACACCCATCTCCTGGGCCGTTTTCTCTTCACCCATGACATGCTCAACACCCCGGTGGAACGGCTCTCCGGAGGAGAAAGAAGACGGCTGTACCTGCTTACCGTCCTCATGAAGGAACCCAATTTCCTCATCCTGGACGAGCCTACCAACGACCTCGACATCATGACGCTGGAGATTCTGGAGGAATGCCTGCAGGAATTCAAAGGCTCCCTCGTCATCGTCTCCCACGACCGTCATTTCCTGGACCGCCTGGTGGACCACCTCTTTGTGTTCTGCGGAGACGGCGTGGTGAAGGACTTCGTGGGCAACTACACGGAGTACCGTACGTTTATAAAGGACTACGAAGC
>Ga0310694_10005516_pt1 | contig 12098 bp, 13 predicted proteins | sample 174DNAGHGhighgp2_FD_203884 | JGI IMG/M metagenome (GOLD analysis project Ga0310694, IMG submission 203884) | Sheep rumen microbial communities from Palmerston North, Manawatu-Wanganui, New Zealand - 1742 DNA GHGhigh gp2 (v2) (version 2) | ecosystem: Host-associated > Mammals > Digestive system...
ACGCGAAGTGGGGAGAGAGGAAGGGCGCGAGGAAGGACGCGAGGAAGGGTTGCTGCAAGGAGAGGTCAACACTAAACGCCAGCTCGCCCTCAAGATGCTCGCCAAGGATTTCGCCCCAGACCTCGTGGCGGAAATCACCGGGTTGACAGAGGAGGAGGTCTGCGCTTTGGTTGCTCATACTGATTGACGGAAGCTTGACAATTCTGCCAGTGCGCACCCTGGCGAGTTCGGGATTCCGTTTTGCAACCCTGTCCTCACGAGCCACCGCCTGCTTCGTGTGTTATTGCTTTCGCTTGCGGCTCAAATCCGACCTTGACCGGCCAAACGGAAACTGGGACTCGCAAGAGCTCCATTTATCGTTCTTTCATCGCATCATCGACACTTCCGTCAGCCCGCCCTTGTTGCCGACCACGAACAGCGTCGGGGCGTTGCTGCCGTGTACGAAATTGTCGAGGTAGAGCGGCTCCCCGATGACGAAACAGGAACAGGAGAAGGAGTCGCCGGGTTTGAGCTTGGAGTTCTCGCTTTCCATCACCATGAAACTCCCTTCGCCGAGGTGACGAAGCAGCACGCGGCGGTCCGGCGACCATGTGATGCGCACGAGGCCTTCCTGCGGAATCTCGTCGGGATGCAGGGCGCGGCCAAGCACAAGATTCGAAGATTCGCCTGAGCGGTTGTGGTTGGTCAGGAAGTCCTCCCAGTCTCGGAAACCTACGCAACGGGCGAGAACGGATAGGGTGGAGTAGCGGGTGGTGTCGTAGCCCTCCACATAGCCCCAGATACGTTTGAGGGTGGTCACGCCGAGCGTCTCTTTGCAGCGTTCTTGGATTACGCCGGTTAGGAACTGGAAGTCGGCCGGGGTTTTCATCTTGCGCGACACGGATTCCTCTACCATTTCGCGAAGTTGCAGGATTTCGGTTTCGTTGGGCTTCATAAAGGAAATTTTAGACGCGCAAAATTATAAAATTCGGACAAAGGGTGGCGGTCCGAATTGGTCCCAATGCCGATTTACGATTTGCCGTAAACCGTAAACCGAAAATCGTAAATCGTTATAGCGGGTATTTTCGTCGCACGTTCTCTGCGAGGAACTGCGCTACCTGGTCGGTGGAGAGTCCCGACACGTTGAGGACCATATCGTAGTTGCGGGCGTCATAGCGGGAAGTTCCGGCGAAGGACTTTGTGTAGTTTTCACGAGCCTTGTCGGTGCGCTCCATGATTTCGCGGGCTTCCTCTTCGCTCACGCTCTGCTTTTTCATCAGCCGTTTCATGCGGTGTTCTGGGTTGGCGATGATGAGCAGGCGCATGGCGTTGGGGTTGTTCTTGAAGATGTGGAAGCCGGTGCGTCCCACGATGATGCAGGATTCTTGTTCAGCAAGGTCGCGGAGAATCTGTTCCTCTTCGGCGTAAAGTTGTTTCGAATCGACCTCGAAAGAGTCGTATGCGATGGCGGCGGTGGTGCCGAACTGCTTGTAGAATCGGCAGAAATCCGCCCACCATCCCGGTTTCGTCGCCTTGATTTTCTCGGCGTCTTCGTGGGTGAGATTGTACTTTTCGAGGATGGAGGCGAGAATCTCCTTGCCATAGACTTTCACACCGAGCAGTTCGCCCAGCTTGGTGGCGATCTCCTTGCCGCCGGAACCGCTCTCGCGGTTGATGGTGATGACGAATTTTTGGGGTTCCATATCGTTTGTTTTTTGCTTCGAAATTGAGACCGCAAAAGTACGATTTTTCGGTTTACGGTTTTCGATTTTCGATTTGCGGCTTACGACTTTTGGTTTACATTTTTTTCAAATCACTGTTTACCACTCACTGTTCACTAAAAAAAATACTACTTTTGCGCCCGAAAAAAACAAACGAAAATGTACAATCCTGATTTCATGAAAGAAGCCATCCGTTTGGCTAACGAGTGCTTTGAGACAGGTTCAGGCGGTCCGTTCGGGGCGGTGGTGGTGAAGGACGGCGAGATTGTGGGGCGCGGCCGCAATATGGTGACGGTACACAACGACCCCACGGCGCATGCGGAGGTGCAGGCCATCCGCGACGCATGCCGAAACCTCGGAACATTCCAGCTTACCGGTTGCGAGCTCTACGCCAGCAGCGAACCCTGTCCGATGTGCTTCGGGGCGATTTATTGGGCGCGTCCCGACCGTATCTACTATGGCGCTTCTTGCGAAGTTGCTGCTGACGCCGGCTTCGACGACACTTTTATCTATGAGGAGATTGGCAAGCCCCATGCGGAGTGCTCCATTCCCACCGAGCAGCACGACGCGGAACTCGCCGCCATGACGTTTAAACGATGGAAGGGGTTTGAGGGACGGGTCGAGTATTAGACGTAAGACGTGAGACGTAAGACGTAAGACGTGAGACGTGAGACGAGAGACGAGAGATGTGAAGTTTGGGATGAGGCCTTATTTGTTAAGCGTGGGGTGTTGATATTTATTTTATTAGAGGTGTGTGCATGATCCAAAAAATTTTATTTTTGCAGAAATAATTATTAACAAAATATTAAAACTTATGAAAACTTATTCCTTTGAAAATCTAGAAGTTTGGAAGAAATCCAGAGAACTTGTGTTCTATGTTTATCAGATCCAATCAGCATTTCCTCATTATGAAAAGTATGGTTTAGGGGACCAGCTGAGGCGAGCTGTAGTTTCTGTGTCGTCTAACATCGCAGAGGGCAATGCCAGATATTCAGCTAAAGAGCAGGTTCATTTTATAGAAATTGCCATTGGTTCTCTGATGGAAGTGTATTGTCAAATAGTTTTGGCATACGATTTGAAATATATTACAGAAGAACAACTGAATCAGTGCAATGAAAGAATAGAGACAGTTCTCAAACTCCTTAATGGATTGAGATATCAAAAATTCAAACTTATATCATCAAGTACCTCCAATAAAAGCTCGATGATACCCAAAACTCCCGTTTTCTCGTAACCCCCAACGTCATACGTCTCCCGTCATACGTCTTAATTCATTCATGTTAAATACAACCAAAATGGAAAAAATCGGCAAGCTATACCTTATCCCCACTCCCATCGCGGAGGGCGCGTTCGGGAACTTCTTCCCGATGGTGAACGCGGATATCATCAATGAAACGGACTACTACATCGTGGAAGCGGTGCGGACGGCGCGGCGTTTCCTGCGGTACGCTGGCATCAAGAAACCCATCGACGAGCTGACCTTTTTCGAATTAAACGAGCACACGCAGGGGGTGGAGATCAACGATTTCCTGCAACCTTGTTTGGAAGGCAAGAACGTGGCGGTGATGTCTGAAGCGGGTGTGCCGTGTGTGGCCGACCCGGGGCACAAGGCGGTGGAGAAGGCGCATCAGTTGGGAATTGAGGTGGTTCCGCTGATCGGGCCCAGTTCGCTGATCCTCGCGCTGATGGGCAGCGGCATGAACGGACAGAGTTTCGTGTTTCATGGATATCTGCCGTCGGAGCAGTATGACCGAGAGAAGCGGCTGAAGGAGCTTGAGGCGGTGGCGGTGAAAACGGGTCAGACGCAGATGTTCATCGAGACGCCCTATCGCAACAACCGGATGACGGCGTCGATCTGCCATGTTTTGCAACCGGCCACGCGGATATGCATCGCTGCGAACCTGACTGGCGAGAATGCGTTGTTGAAGACACAATCGGTGTCAAAATGGCGGAAATATTTTGAGAAGGAGGAGAACCAATTGGGGAAGGTTCCTTGTATTTATCTGATTAATAGGTAGATAAAAATTTTAAGAAAGAATAGCGGGAATAACAAAAAAAGTGTATTTTTGCACCGTCATTTTTGCAATGACAAGTTCATTGGATGGCGTAATGCCGAAGTGGTGGAATGGTAGACACGAGGGACTTAAAATCCCTTGCTTATTGCAAGCGTGTGGGTTCAAGTCCCACCTTCGGTACCGAATGCGGAAGTAGCTCAGTTGGTAGAGCACAACCTTGCCAAGGTTGGGGTCGCGAGTTCGAGTCTCGTTTTCCGCTCTCTGTAGGGACGCGATATTCGTGTCCCTGTGTGTTTTAAAAAGTCAGCAAACCACCAAATTCGATGCAGTGTGGTGAATTCGCAAAGCGTTTTATATAGAATGAGAGTTGTAACGTGTTGACAGATAGTGTGTTTGTGTTAATTGTGGGCATTATGACATAACAACCTTTTGCCTGCCAGAAATCCAAGGAATGCGTGCAAGAGTAGGAATAATTTGAACTGGTGTAAACATACGGAGGGTGATTGCATTGGGAGGGCTCTATTCGAGTCCAGCATCGTGGAAGCGGCTGTCAACCAGTATATAGTCACCAATTTTTACTCTAAGGCCGTAAATCACTAAAAGTTATAACGTAAAGATATAGGGTCAACAGGAAAACTTTTGTTAAGAAAAACTTTCTCGAATGATTTTTCTGATTATTTCGTATTTTTGCGCCTTTAAAAACGGAAAAATATGAAGACTCGCATCGCAATTATTGGTTACGGCAACATCGGAAAGGCCGTGGAACAGGCGGTGATGGCCGCGGAGGACATGCAACTGGTAGGCATTTACCATCATAACGACAATTTGGATTCTATAGACGCAGATGTGGCGGCTTTGTGTACGCCTACCCGCGAAGTGCCCGCCTTTGCGGAGAAACTGCTGCGCCGTGGCATCTGCACGGTCGATAGTTTCGATATCCACGGGCAGATTTACGACCTTCGCAAGCAGTTGACCCCGCTGGCTCAGGCAAACAAGGCGGTGAGTGTCATCGCCGCGGGTTGGGATCCCGGCTCCGACTCCATGGTCCGCGCCCTGCTCACAGCCATCGCACCCAAAGGCATCACCTACACCAACTTCGGTCCCGGCAGAAGCATGGGTCATACCGTGGCCGCCAAGGCCATCCCCGGCGTGAAGGACGCGCTCTCAATGACCATCCCGCTCGGCACGGGCATCCACCGCCGCATGGTCTATATCGAGTTAGAAGATGGCGCCGACTTCGCCACCGTGGAGAAACTGTTGCTCGCGGACGACTACTTCGCCCACGACGAGACCCATGTGATTCCTGTTCCCTCAGTCGATGCGCTGAATAACGTGGCCCACGGCGTGCATCTGGAGCGTTCCGGCGTGAGCGGTGACACCCACAACCAGCGGTTCGAGTTCAACATGACCATCAACAATCCGGCACTCACCGGTCAGGTGCTGGTGGCCGTCGCCCGCGCGGCTGTGCGTATGCGTGCTGAAAAACGTTTCGGTGCTTTCACGATGATTGAGATCCCGCCTATCTATATGCTTCCCGGCGAGGAGGAACAGCTGATCCGGACGCTGGTGTAGAGGGTTCGGATGAGCAAATGCCGTAGGGAATATGCTTGCATATTCATTTTGTGCAAAATCAGGATTGTCAACTAAATGGTATATATTAATGAAAATACGGGGGATTTAGATCTTGCTGCTGCTTTGGCAGAGGTCTCTCCGCAGCGGCGCGAGCAGGCGCTGAAGTTCCTGCATGAAAACGGAAGGCGTCTTTCCGTGGCCGTTTACCTTCTGTTGAAAAAAGGCCTCCAAGAAGAATACGGAATCACCGCTAATCCTGTTTTTGGCTATTCGGAAGAGGGGAAACCTTTCATCATAGACCATCCTGACATCCATTTCAGCTTCAGTCATTCCGGCGATGTGGCTTTATGCGCCATTAGCGGACAACCTGTCGGGGCGGATGTGGAAGTGCCCCGGAAAATCTCCCCTTCGCTGGTCAGTTACACGATGAATGACGATGAGCAGGCTCAAATCAACGCTTCCCCGGATCCGATGATGCAATTTCTCTTTTTCTGGACTCGCAAGGAGGCCCTCCTCAAACTCACCGGTGAGGGAATCCGCAATAACATGAAAGAAGTATTGGTCGCAATGGAAAAATACCATATTGACACAATTGTGACGGAAAATTACATTTATTCTGTTGCGAAATTCAAATAAAGGTGTGATTTTTCACACTCTATTCCGCCCTATTTGACAATTTTCCATTCGCCAGGCTGGAGTTCTCCCAAGCCGAGGTCGCCGATTTGGACGCGGATGAGCCGCAGCGTGGGGAAGCCGACGGCGGCGGTGATATGCCGCACTTGACGGTTCTTGCCCTCAGTGAGGGTGAGGCGGACCCAGCTGGTGGGGATGTTGGCGCGATAGCGAATGGGCGGCACGCGCTCCCAGAGGTTTTCCGGCGGCAGCGCCTTCTCGGCCTTGCAGGGACGGGTACGGTAACCCTTGATGACGACCCCTTTCCGCAGCTGTTGCAGGGCCTCGTCGGTGATTTCGCCATCCACTTGTGCGAGGTAGGTGCGCGGGTGGGCGTTCTTCGGGTCCAGCAACCGCTTCACCAGCCGTCCATCGTCGGTCAGCAGCAGGGCGCCCTCGCTGTCGTGGTCCAGCCGTCCGGCGGCATAGACGCCGGGCGGGAATCCGAACTCGTTGAGGGCGGGATGTCCCGCCTCGGGGGTGAACTGGCTCAGCACGCCGTAGGGTTTGTTGAACAGGATGACCATGATACCTTTCGTATTTGTTTTCCTCTTTGTACAATGGGCAAAAATACAAAAAATATGAGACTCCACGAATCTATGTTCATTTTATTGATATGAATTGCGCTAAACACACAAGCGTCTGCGGCAAAAAATAGATGCCTTTGTTATAATTATCTCCATTTTCTTTTTCAATATTAACGAATCCCTTGGCTGCAACGAGGAATAGATATTCGACTTCGCCGCCGAGTACCAGATGATTAAAAGCCACCGCGAAACTGTCCGACACATCGGATTCCACGGTTCAACGGTTGAAAAAGAAATTCTCATTGTAACATCGTAAGCTATTGTTATTTTTTGTATTATTGCCGACGGATTCAACCCTTAATGGTTGAACCATATTTTATTGAAATAACGAAGCGTTATGCTCGTCTTGCGAATGGAAATGTCGGAATCTTCCATTTGAATTGTAAAGCAAGCAGCGTAATGGTTTACGCTTATAGCATGGACTTTATGCTATCTCGTCTTTACAAGGTATTTCCGAAAAACTTCCATTCGATGATGTGGTGTGCAGTGCCACGCTTCTTTTGTATGTATAAGCTTTTGTGGTGCTGGGGAGCGGAAAAAGTTGCGCCCGACACGAATAAGGGATAGTTTGATGGGTTTAATTTATTGCTCAGAATGCGGAAAGCAGATTAGCGACAAAGCTAAAGTTTGTCCGAATTGCGGGGCTCCTAAGATTACTACAGGGATTTATTGTTCAGAATGTGGAGAGCAAATCAGCGAAAATGCGGTGACTTGCCCAAATTGTGGGGCTCCAAGACAATCCAGCTCATGGAGTTCACTTTTGCCTAGTGAAGAATCATCAATAAGAAAATCTTTAGTGTATGCTCTAGTCTGCATGTCTTTAATGTTGATTTTTGCATTTGCCCCTACATGGTTTGGATTGTTGGGACTTTATAGCGAGACAGACTATTCTTCAGACTTTTTATTACAACATTTGATGAAAGATCCCAACTATGTAAAAAAAGAGTTGATAAAAATGGCAATATGGGGATTTGCTTGGTGGGTTCTATTTGTTTATTTCATCATAAAGACGTATCTGAAAAGTAGTGTTTTCGACGTTCAAAAGCCTGTAAAATACAAAATAGGATTAGTTAGAAACATTGTTTTCATTGTAATAGGAATCATTGCAATCATCCATTTCGTCAAAGGGTTTATTGATGGGATAAAACAGTTACATGTATGGAACGAACTGATGGCGGATAATTTAGTCAAACTAATGTATGGTGTTGTCGAAGATGCCATCCCTTCAAAATATGTAAAAGCAAGTTTAGTTACACCAATTGTCAGTAATGTGCTAAATTCCTTGTTTTTTGGGCTTATTACTTTATTAGAAGTATTTGGGCTATCGCTTAATTATAAAGGCCTTCATGCTCCACAAGAAGTGGATAATTCTTCGGAAGCCTAATCTATGAAATGAAGAAAATAACAAATATTAACATATCCAAATAATAGTATGGCACTCATCACCTGTCCGAGCTGTGGACACCAAATTAGCGACAAAGCCCTTCGTTGCCCGAAATGTGGATGCACACCATCTGTTCGGGCAAACGAAGACAATACGGCTAACAAACCATCGGTTAACGACATTGCTGTTCAAAATCCATCCGTTCAAGCGGAGGGGACAAATAATCCGACAAGCAAGGGAATAGTAAGTCCTTCTCGGCCCAACGGAGAGAAATCAGCAAAATACGCGTCAACACAGGATTCCCACATTCAATTAAGACAAAAAGGAGACAGAATAAGCAAGAAAACAGCAGCTACATTAATCATAGTTGCTGCTGTTGTTGCTGTGTGTGCCGCTGGAGCAATTTATGGAATCCACCGCCATAATGTAAAGGTTCTAGCTGCGCAACAAGCCGAACTCCAACGGCAAATGGAAGAAGAGGAGCTGGCAAGACAAAAGGCCATAGAAGACTCCATTGCCAGAGTGTCTTTCCAAACCCCAGACCTGAAAATGGCAGGTGCTCATGGACCTGTAAAAAGAATTGTTTACAATTGTTACAATGACAATAATTACACGCAAATGAGCCGAGACCCTATTTTAGACATGGAAGATATTTTATTTGACGAAGGTGGATGTATAATTAAAATGAAACGTTTCGGCACGGAGTTTCCCAAAAGTAAAGCAATAATCAGAAGGAACTCTAATAAAATGATAACGGAATGGGGATTTTATGATTCTGAAGAAGAACTTGAGAACTATGGGATGATTGGCCAAAATTTTTCATATAATGTTGATGATTTTGTTTGCAAAATAGATGGACATGGCTGGGAAAATGGATGGACTACAATGGTGACTTGGGATGAAACAGGTAAATTGTCAAAAACCACCACACAATCTAGCGGTGAGGGTATGAGTGGAACAGTTGTTGTTACATATAGCTATCTTAAAGAGGATAAATATGGAAATTGGATAGAAGTGGAGGTTAATGAGGACCATGTCTTTTCAGACGACTATGATGGGACACCTTACGAAAAAGGAAAAACCAAGCGAACAATAACCCGAACTATTGAATACTATGAATAAACCTGATATGTTTCAAATTACAAACAAGTTTTTCTCGAGTGTATTTCAAAACGAAAGAGATAATATTGTGTAAACACATCCTTTTAAGTACCAGTCATCTGAATATAAACAACTGTTTAGATATCAATAAGATAAAGAAAAGTTCAAAATTTGTCATATATTAAAATCTCAAACAATGAAACGTTTTTTGTTTTTTATGTTTTTTTTAACCGCATTTTACTCAGGCGCTTTTTCCCAAAGTAAGAAAACACTTAACGCCGAACTAGACAGACTTAAATTGGACAGTACTAGAATGGCACACTCAATCCAACTTTTGCAAACAGAAATAAAATATCGTGAGAAAATTGTTGAAGATAAAGAGCAGATTATCGACAATATTAGATCAGAAATCTATAGTCTTAATGGTCAAGTAAATCAATTAAAAAAGGACAAAACAGATCTTCAGGCTTCTAATAGTAAATTGAAGAATCAATTGGATGACAAAAATGAACAGATTTCAAATTTGAAAGAAAACAACAATAACTTACAACATCAGATAGATTCTTTACGTAGTATTATTAACAACAGTGCAAATGTGACACAGGAACAGAATGATTACTACAATAACTCATTAATAGAAACTTCATCCGGTGTTTCTATTGATAAATATTCCTTCACCGACGAACAAGGAAACTCTTTCATATTGGTATTAAAAAATGACGAAACGGCCACAATCACTCGAAAGGGCGGTAAAACTCATTATGGAAGCTATTACATTTCTAACTTAATGGGAAGGGGCGCTCACATACGTTTTCCTGAAGAAGATTCACCCGATTTATACTTCAATGGAAAGAACAATAAGAACTTTTTAGGATTAAGTTTTTACCTCAAAAATGGCTATATTTATTTCAGTAGAGAAACCGTCGATGCAAATCATCCTACATTGAGGCTGAAAGCATCGATCATTCGTTAGTGTTTTACTGAATTTAAACATTAGGGTTTAATCCCTGCGCTGTCGCGGGCATCCTTGCAAGCAAAGGGCATTGCTGCGCAAGCCCGTTCTTTTTGTCTGGTTCGAAATACTTTTGGTGTAAACATTCCTCAATGCAAGAACATTATGGAGTTGCCCGAACAGGCCGTTGAAAAGGACTGTCAGTATATGTGCGATTCTATAATCTATAGGGAGTTTTTTTTCTTGTTTCGGTGCATTTTTTAGGGCGAAAAATGCATCACCAAATACTCTTCGTTCAACGAGCAAAGATACAAAAATATGGTTTCTCGGTAAAGAAGGTGTTTTGAAGACGTGGCTACCGCACCAAAATTTTACGTTGGTGGTTTCTGTGTGGCGGCTATGAAGGCTTCTGCGTCCTTGTAGATGTTCGTGACCATTCTGCTGTAGCGGATGTTCAAACATGTCTTCTCTCCTTGCATTTTTTTGTATAATATTGATTTGAAAAAAATAATCAAATTATTAACAATCAATGTTTTGAAGAGTGTTGTATTAATATTTTTATTGTATTTGGATCACTATTCATTTATGGTAAACAGCGTATAAAAAGTGAGATTTTCTTTTTCAACATTAACGAATCCATTGACTGCAACGAGGAATAGATATTCGACTTCGCCGTTGAGTACCAGATGATTAAAAGCCACCGCGAAACTGTCTGACACATCGGATTCCACGGTTCAACGGTTGAAAAAGGAATTCTCATTGTAACATCGTAAGCTATTGTTATTTTTTGTATTATTGCCGACGGATTCAACCCTTAATGGTTGAACCATATTTTATTGAAATAACGAAGCGTTATGCTCGTCTTGCGAATGGAAATGTCGGAAACTTCCATTTGAATTGTAAAGCAAGCAGCGTAATGGTTTACGCTTATAGCGTGGACTTTATGCTACCTCGTCTTTACAAGGTATTTCCGACAACCTCCATTCGATGATGTGGTGTGCAGTGCCACGCTTCTTTTGTGTGTATAAGCTCTTATGGTGCTGGGGAGCGGAAAAAGTTGTGCCCGACACGAATAGGGAAATTGAAAAATGAAAGAAACAATCATTACCGCAATGATTATCTTATCAATGCTATTATCATCTTTAGCGCAAACAAACAAATTAACTCATCCTTTTTCTGTGAGTCCTAGCCAAACAGTCTTATTTTCACCAGGCAATATCATCATGGACAAATCCACAGGTGAAATGTACTTTGCAAAGAATCAAGCTAGTCGCATAGGTAATGCTAATGTTAACACTCTTTATTCAAAATCAGGTCTAAATGATTTATTCAGAGGTGTTCCCCAAGAAGGGCACAAACAAGTATTTGCTCCATTAGGGATGGGATGGAGAGTTCTAAATGCAGAGGAATGGAATTATTTGTTAAACGAAAGAAATACTAAAAGTGGTGCCCGTTATGTTAAAGTTTATGTTTCCAATATTTTGGGGATGCTTATATTCCCAGATGATTTTGAATGTCCTAGCAATGTTAATTTCAATGTAGATAATATCAATACTGAATGTCCTGATGTGATTCAACGTTTAGGTTCAGAGTGGAATACTATTGAAAATTTAGGAGTGGTATTTCTTCCTGCAGCTGGCTGGATACAAATTGGCGATATGGGTGAAGGTGCTTATTTCCATAAGGGCAGAGATGAACATGAGTTTGGATATTATTGGATTAATGATGGTTACTTGTTTGAATTTTCAGCTTATGACCAAAGCGTTACTGGTCGAAGTTTGTCACGTCAATACTTGTTCTGTTATCGACTTGTTAAAAACCATAGTACGGATCCTCTATCGAAAAAATCTTCTGACTACCATTCTTGGGGAAAAGGTCTTTCGACAAATTTAAAGCCAGCTGAATTTTCCAATAACAAATTTGAAGGAACTTATGTGTTTTACATTGATGAGGATAAGATAAGTTTCATATTAGAGACAAATCGAAAATTAATAATTGCTGTTAATGGTGAAAGAAAAAATGCTGATGGAAAATGGAGTTCGATTCATGAGAATGGTTACAGAGTATATCTTCATAGTATTAATTGCATCTCGTTTTACGATGATAACAATGAGC
>Ga0310694_10005518_pt1 | contig 12097 bp, 9 predicted proteins | sample 174DNAGHGhighgp2_FD_203884 | JGI IMG/M metagenome (GOLD analysis project Ga0310694, IMG submission 203884) | Sheep rumen microbial communities from Palmerston North, Manawatu-Wanganui, New Zealand - 1742 DNA GHGhigh gp2 (v2) (version 2) | ecosystem: Host-associated > Mammals > Digestive system >...
TATCATAAACGACAAAGATTTTATCCAATCCGGTACTCTTCTCGGGTGTTACCTCGATAACAGGGTAAAGCCCCACCCCGATAAATGCCACCTGTCCTTCGACAGGCATCAGGTCTTCCTTAAGCAGCTCGAAATAGTGATACCAGTTCTCGTCCGCTTCGTAGGCATCGGCAGTCCCGCGTACCACATGAAGCGTGCGAGATGGATAGGCGCTAGAAGAATAATAGAAGGCATCATATCCAATCGACAGTCTTGATAAATCTAAGATATAACTATACACATCTGTCAAGCGGCTGCAATGCATGAACGCCGCTTCACCAATCGAGGTGACGGTGCTAGGAAGGGTCAGGTTCGTCACCCTACTGCAGTAAGCGAACGCCCTATCACCAATGGTAGACACTGAATTACCCATCGTCAGACTCATCATGTTCCAGCAGCTATAGAATGCACTATTGCCGATGGTGGTCACCGAATTGCCAATCGTCGCGCTCGTCAAATCCATGCATTGATAGAATGCACGATTGCCGATGGTTGTAACTGAGTTGGGGATAGTCACTCTCGTCAAGCCCGAACAGCCAATGAAGGCCCCATTGCCAATGGAAGTGACGGAATTGGGGATATCCACATAGTCCAAGCCAGTGATGAGTCCGAACGCATAATCGCCGATGGCAGTGATGGTGTTGGGAATGACCGTGTTCCGACAACCTGCTATCAAGGTATTACTTGCCGTTTCAATGATAGCATTACAGTTATCACGGGAATCATATGCAGTATTTCCGCTTGCTACAATGATACTCGTCAATCGGTAGCATTTCAGGAATGCCCCTATACCGATTGAAGTGACAGAATCAGGAATGGTCACGCTTGTGAGACCAGTGCAGTAGGAGAACGCCTCAACGCCCAGGGTTGTGACAGAATTGGGGATATTGATAGCCATCAAACTGGTGCAATCCCAGAATGCATATTTGCCGATGGTGGTAACTGAGCCGCCGATTGTCACGCTCGTGAGACCTATACAGGTAAAAAATGCACTGTCGCCGATGGCTGTGACTGTGTAAGTACTGTCGTTGTAGGTGACAGCGTCGGGAATGGTCACATCACCAGTGTAGCTGGCTGGAGATCTAGTGACTTCAACAGTGCCCTCGTCACCTAGATATTTATAATACATGCCGTCCACCTCGAAGTCGTAGGCAGCGGCAGTCGCCGGCACCAATAGCGCCAGCAGCAGGAGTGTAGATGTGATGAAGCTTTTCATGTCAATGTCTGATATTTGTGTTGTTAATATTCATGAGATTATTAAACAATGGGCCTTCTATATACTAACAGGCTCAGAAAGAGTGTGATTAAACAGGATAGATGTCATCTCATTATCCTACACTGCAAATTTATGCCCATAATCATTGTCCGACAAGTTTTTCTTCCACAAAAACGCCAATCATCTTGAAAAAACCGAAAAAGTGTAAAATATTTAGACAATAGGCGACGTTTACACGGCCGAAAAGGCCGTTATTCAATAAAATAGAAGAAATATAGTTCTAGCATTAGTGTACGACCGAATGTGATACAGTAAAAAAAATGACTGATGATGATAGTCTTCGTCTCAGTTCCGTTGCTTTTCCCCACCGACGTGTTCTGGGCACAGTCGAGCATCCCCAAAGCCTGGCTCGCTGTCATGTATTACGGGCTACCAGCCCGTAGCAGCTTATCATTCCTCACTTTTCCCATCAAACTATTTGCACATTTCAGCCAGTGGACAAACCCCTTTACGAGAGTTGATCGAAAAGACTGAATTCAATCATGTCAAGGAACGATTTGATCTCCTCATTCCGAGGCTTTTTGATTAAAATTCAACTCGTCCCGATTTTAACGGGAAGCTAATGTATTTGCTTTAGTGTATCAAAAAACTATAGAAATACAGTTGTTTTTAAAAAAAATGAAGTATATTTGCGAAATCATAATGATTCTTCTTGAATTTTACCCTGAAGCGCGTTACCCCATTGCAGGCTAACTTAGTCCTTGCGCTTCCATTTCCATTTAAAGGCCGATTGCCGAGGACTCATGAGGCACCATTAACATTATGAAGAATTTACTATTACTCAAAACGTTCGCCCTCGTGGCGTGTTTGTCAACGGCCTTGACCATCAGCGCCTATGACTTCTACAAAGATGGCATCTACTACAATAGAACAAGTAGTTCAACCGTTGAAGTTACAGGCGATTTTGAAGAAGATTCACCTTGTATTTCAATCGATGAAACTAATTACAGTGGAGAGGTAATCATTCCGCGTCAAGTCACATATAATGGGGTGACTTACACTGTTGAAGGTATTGGAGCCCATGCATTTAAGAATTCTGGCATTAGCAACCTTGTCATTCCCGCTACTGTGGGATATATTGGTTATCATGCCTTTGAGAGATGTGATTTCTCTTCAATTGAGTGCTATTCATCAGACCCGAATATTATAGATAGTTGGGGCTGGGGGGTAGATTATGGTGCAGGACATTCCGATTACTTGTATGTTTTGCCTACTGTTTTATCGGATTATCAAAATAGTTTTAGATGGCAGGGGTATTGCAGAAACATCTTGGCGTTGGATGTCGTTATGATCAATTCCACCAATTTTCCCGACGCGGTTTTCCGCAACTACCTCCTCTCGCTCTTTCCCGCTGGATACCTTACTAGTTATGACATCGCCAATTTGACGTCTCTAAACGTGGCTAACAAGGGCATCGCTAACTTGAAGGGAATTGAGTTCTTTTCCGAGTTGAAGGAACTGCGCTGCTGGAGCAACTCGTTTACCTCACTTGATCTGAACAGCAATACTGAGCTGACTTATTTGGACTGTGCCCCTAACTCAAACCTTACCTCACTGGACGTATGGGATTGCTCAAAATTGCAGACTCTGATATGCTATTCTACCAAGATAACCTCCCTATTAGCAGTCAATAAGCCATATTTGACTAAAATTAATTGCAGCAATTGCACCTCACTGAAAAGCCTATATTGCTATAATAACAATTTGACCACGCTCAATGTGTCGGGATGTACGGCGCTTGAGAATCTGCAGTGTTATTACAACGATAATTTGGCCGAGATTACTGGTCTGGGAGACTGCACCGCCATCACTTATCTGGACTGTGAGGACTGTGCCATCACTGATTTGAGTGCAGTGAATAATCTGAACAATCTCCAATCCCTATATTGCCGCGTCAATAAAATCACCTCGCTCACAGTTACCAATAAGAGCAATCTGACTTATGTGAGGGCCTCCGGTAATACGGCTTTGACCGATGTGAACATTACAGGCAACAGCAACTTGGCCACATTAAACATCAATAACTGTACTGCACTGAAAAACCTCTATAGCCATACCAACAACTTGACCACTTTAAACGTGGAAGGGAATAACAATATGATTTACATGTCTTGCAGAGATAACCCAGGCCTGACTGGCATTACTGGTCTGGCAACCTGCACGGCTCTGAAATCGTTTTATTGCTACTCGACCAGCATCAACGATCTGAGTGTTGTCAACAGTTTATCCGACCTCGAGATCTTGTCATGTTATAATACTAAGATCACCTCGCTCACGGTGACAAATAAGAGCCATCTGACGATGGTATCTTTCCGAGACTGTCCTGTTCTGACTAATGCAGTCATAGAATCCAACAGTGAACTCGCCACTCTATATTCCTATAATTGCCCAGTATTGATCTCACTCAGCTGCAAGAACAACAAGCTGACCTCGATCGATTTGAGCAATGACACTAAACTAGAAAAGCTGGATTGCAGTAACAATAACTTGAGTTCACTTAACGTGGCGGGCATGACTGCTTTGAATAAGTTAGATTGCCGCAACAACCAGTTGACCTCGCTATACGCGCAGGGCTGTTTGGGATTGACCTTCTTGAACTGCTTCGGCAATCAATTGACCTCACTTAGTCTTCAGAATTGTCCATCGTTGTACAGTGTCCAAATCAATGTAAACCGATTTACCGATTCTGGAATGACCACACTGATCAACTCTCTGCGCACATGTTCAAGCAGCTACCATGCCGACTTGTATGTAAGGTCCGAGAATTCTAGTGAAGAAAACGTTTTCACTAGAAATCATCTCATTGCTGCCAACAACAAGAATTGGGATGCCTGGCACTTTATCAATGGTAGTTGGGTAAAGTACACCGCATCTTTGCCTGGTGACGTGAACGGCGATGGTAATGTGACCATCAGCGATGTGACCAGCCTAATCGACATCATGCTGAGTAATGGCACGGCTCCAGCTCAAGCCGATGTGAATGGCGATGGCAATGTGACCATCAGCGACGTGACCAGTCTGATTGATTTGCTCCTCAGTGGTACTGCTAAAGGTTCCGTAATGTTGAGGACCGATGAAAGCGATGGAACCTTCGTAAATGCGCCAATCGAAAAATGATAGGGCTTACTTTAAAACATGGCTTGAATCCTTGTGCAGGCCTGTGAAGAAAAGGTGCCACTGAGAGAGTGGAATGGTATTGACATCATCCTCAACCTGAATTAACCATCCTGCCAATCATCAAGAATTCTCTTAAAAAATATCCCTCATGCCCAGCAAGTGAGCGTGAGGGATAGATTTTGGCTTTGTTAGAAAATTAATTAGGCCATTGCTTGGCCAGCAGGTAGTCAATCAGGGACGAAACGTCACCAATGGTAACAGCTTCGTCAAGGTTGCAATCGGCGTTGCCCATGTTGATACTGTTGGGATCCTTGGTCAGCAGGTAGTCGATCAGAGCCGAAACGTCACCGATGGTAACATCACCGCTATCATTCACGTCGCCACGCAGACCCTCGGGCTGAGGCTCAACATACGGCTCGGTTGAAAGAACATTGAGAACCAATGCACCGTTAACCTTGCAAATGATGCCATAGACATTGTGGTTGCCACTTGCGGGCCAGTTGATGCCACCCAAAACTTCGGTCCTACCAATGGTGGTGCCATCAGGCAGCGTGAATGAGCGGGGAGGCATTCCCGGGAATAAGCCACCACCTATTGACTGATTCTCAACGTAAACATAGGCATTGAGCATGCTCTCATTGACATCGGCAGCAGCAGTGAGTTTTTGGGCTGCAGCCAACTCGGTATTGGTCTCACCGCTGGCGCTGAGGCCTTCTGCATTGGTGAACCTTACCCAACCGTCGTTAACGCTGGTCTTGGTGGCATTCCATCCCTGGTTCAGTACCTGACCATTCTCGAAGGAGCCCTGGACACCGGCAATCATACCGTAGCCGCTCTCGTCGCGCAGGAACATGTAAGTACCGATAGTAGCGGTAACAACAGCGTCGCCGTCGAAGGTGAACTCAGCATCGTCCTCGAGTGCGTTAGCCTGTGACAAGAGTGTAATGCCTTCATCTTGGCTGCCACCGCCTTCATAGGTGAAAGTTGCCATGGGGAGGACTTGTTCTGCCTCATAGTAATATTCGGTACCCCAAGTATACTTGTATTGGGCGATACCAACGGCATAAGAGAATGATTGGCCAAAGAACTTAGTGGCCTTAAAAGAACCTACCTGAATGAGTTCGGTCTCAATCATGAGGTTGCCGCCATGATACTCAAAGGGGGTGTCAAAAACGATGACCCACTCGGCACTGCCTTGAACAGGATAACCATTGGCAACAACAGTGGCGTCGGTCACCAGCGTGGTGGAAGTGTAGCGATCCTGCTCAACCTCCTTGAGAGAAATCTGCAGGTTACCTGCACCCAGGGCTCCGAAGGCTTCGGTGGGATAGAACTTGAGCTCGGTGATGGTTCCACCATTCATGTCAGCGAGCATGTCGGCGGGATAGATCACCTGACTGATAGAGCCCAAGGCATCCATCTGAAAGCCATAAAACGGAGCGTACTGAGCCTCGCCTGTACCTTCGGCAACTGTCAAGATGTCGGCTTGAGCTGCGAAAGCCATAGCGGCCACAGCGATTAAAGTTAAAAATTTCTTCATAATTTTAAAAAGTTTAGTTAATGATAAAAACATATATTAATGAAACACTAATAATCTTCTTGCAACTATTTCAAGTGAACTTGATTATCAACGACAAAAGTAATCACAATTAATGAAATATGCAAGTATTATGAGATATAAGTCATTATTCTACAAAAACTATTGGGAAAAGCGCCAAAACGTATGAGTTTCTTGCAATACTTGACTCCCGCTATCCTCAAACATGTTTGCCATTGCACTCAATTAATCGCAGATTTCTCGACAAAAAGCACTATATTTGCACCTATTATGACAAGAGAAGAATTGATATTCGACTGCCGTTATTATAATGGCGAGGACGAAGTGCCAGACTCGCTACCAGAAGGAAAGGCCATCTTTTGGGACTATGAACGTGTGTGGACAGGATGGGTACTGGAAGGATGTGACAGGCTACAAATAAACATCAGTCATTATAGCAAAGTATATGACTTGCCGAATCTCCTTCCCGAAAGCGACGGAACACCATTAGGATTAAAAGCTTTGCTGTTCAACCGTTATGAGCATTGGAACTGTTTTATGGGCGGTTCGATAGAAAAATATGCCCAAAGATTCAAAGAATGGTATTTTGATCAATATGTCACGGGCACCAAAACCCATCGCCAACTGCTGGACCGGCAACAAGCAGACGACGCCCACACATGACCAGGGCAAGTCATTATCATTTTCCAAAAGAAAATTAGTTTTTTGAGAAAAATATCTAAATTTGCAACAACTATAATCTTGTTCATTATGAAGAAAGTATTGATGATTTTACTGATGGCATTGATGGTGAACCCCGTCACGATGGCTAACGACTTTAAAACATTTGAAAACGAGGTGTTTACAATCAGCTATCCTGCCGATTGGGAAGTGACTTATGAAAGCGATGATTGCATGAACGTGGCTACTGACGACGATGAAATCCGTTTCGATGTCACTTATAATGAGCGAGGCCCAATGAAAGATCAGCTGAAAATGGCCGCTGACAATTGGGAGTACATGAAAACCAGCAACGGCCACCAGGTGGACCAGAAACTGATAAAAGACGACTATGCGCTCGTGCGGTCGATAGAGACCGATGAAGACGACGGTACGCAAACCGTAGTCGTTTGGTTCGTGATGATCACGCAGGAGCCGCAAGGTTTCTCTGGATCAATCCAGAGCCCTATGAGTCGCGCCAACGAAGCTCTCGACATTCTGGTAGAAATGCTGGCGACCCTCTCCCAAAAATAACAAAAGGTTCAATTATATGATTCTCGCAGCAGACTGACCGACAGTCTGCTGCTTATTTCCCCTGTGGAGATTTGAAAAAGGGAATGACATGGAATAGCAGTTGATGCCGAAGGTTTTGACCGATAGGCCATCTTTTCAAGGCATTGGGCGATTGATCGTTCCATTCACTAAAAGACATCCATTTTTTAGGGAAAACCATAGTTCAACTGGATAAGGTTTAGATAACCTGCTCTCGTTCGGCAATATTCAAACAAGTTTGAAATTGCGCTTATTTAACCGCAGGTTTGGGAAAATAATGTTACTTTTGCGGCATCAAACTAAAATGACCTTAAATGATTAAATTCTGCGTGCGATTAGTGCAACGTTGGTTGCCGGAACCGTTTATATTTGCTATACTGCTCACCTTCGTGGCTGCGTTGGTGGCGATGCCATTGTGTCACCAGACCCCTCTCGAAGTGGTTGAACACTGGGGCGGCGGCGTATGGAATTTATTGGCATTTGCCATGCAGATGGCACTGGTTCTTGTCTGTGGTTCGACCTTGGCTGCAGCACCGATTGTCAAACGAGCCATCGACGCAATGGCCCGTGTGCCCAAGAGTGCCCCCGCTGCTATAGCCCTTGTGACAGCCGTGTCGGCTTTATCCTGCTGGCTCAACTGGGGCTTTGGCCTTATCGTGGGCGTCATTTTTGCTAAGGCAATAGCACGTCAGCGCTCCGATGTCGACTATAGGCTTCTCATCGCATCAGCCTACAGTGGCTTCGTCGTGTGGCATGCCGGCATTTCAGGCTCCATTCCACTCACAATGGCAACACCTGGCGAGGCGCTTTCAATGGCAACCAATGGCGCGTTGACCGATCCTGTGCCATTGGCACAAACCATCTTTGACTGGCACAATCTGGTGACTGTGCTGATTGTAATTATCGGCATCACCGTCGCCAACACCTTGATGCACCCCAAACAAGGCATTCTCACCATCGACCCCGCGCTCCTGAAGGACGATGAGCATGTCGCGAACGTTGTCTCCTCCCCGACCAAAACACCGGCACAGCGACTCGAACAAAGCAAATTACTCTCGTGGCTCGTGGCGCTAATGATTGTGGCCTACCTCGTGATCCATCTCGCCGTGCGCGGTGCCGGCTTGGACCTTGGCGGAGTCATCATGATATTCCTCGCCTTGGGACTCATGCTGCATTCCACGCCTGTCGACTACGTGCGCGCCTTCGGAAAAGCAACCACCGGTGCTGCCGGCATCATCTTGCAGTTTCCGTTCTATGCCGGCATCATGGGCATCATTACAGGCATCGGTGTCAGCGGCATCAGCCTTGGCGGTGTCATGGCCGATGCATGCATCCGAATCAGCAATCCCATCACCTATCCGTTACTTACCTTCCTTTGTGCCGCAGTGCTCAACATGTTTGTGCCAAGCGGCGGCGGCCATTGGGCTGTGCAAGCTCCGGTGATGTTCACCGCCGGCGCCAACCTCGGTGTGGATCCAGGCTTGACAGGTATGGCCATTTCATGGGGCGACGCTTGGACCAATCTCATACAACCATTCTGGGCCCTCCCGGCTCTCGCCATCGCTCGCCTTGACGCGAAGGATATCATGGGCTATTGCCTCATCGATCTTCTCGTCACCGGTGTCATCATCTGCGCCGGCCTCTTGATTTGGGCCATGTAGCGCAATTCGCCCGTCATGCGGGAGGGAGAATAAAACATACACCAACAATTGGGTGTGCCACTTCATTGTGACACACCCAATTGTTGGTAATGAATATGAGATTTCTGGATGTGGCTTACTTGAAAATCTTTTGGGCAAACATGGTCAAGTAGATGCGCCAATTGCGCCAGATGTGGCCGCCGTCGGTTTCCACATACTCATATTTGTAGCCCTTGGAATCCCAGTAGTTGCGCAGATCGACGGTACTCTGATACAGGAAGTCGGTTTTGCCCATGCCCATCCAGTAAAGTTTGGGCTTGCTGCCGAACAGCCGTGCCGATTGCTGTGCAAAGTCGGGATCGTTCTTGATCTGCTCGGCAAAGGGCTGGTTCCTGAAGCTATTGCCCAGGTGCAGACCGGCTGAGAACAGGCCATAGTAGTCAAACGTTGTCGGGTAGGCCAGACTGATGGCAAAAGTGTGCCCTCCGCCCATCGACAAGCCGCAGACAGCACGGCCATTGCGTTTCTTGATGGTGCGGTAATTGGCATCGACATAGTTCACAATATCCATGAAACTGGCAGGAATCGTAGCCACGGCAGGATCCTTGGGGCCTGTGCCGCTGTTCCCGAAGCCGGGGGTGTACATGCCCCACGACCATTCGCCAGGTGCGGCCTGGCAGTTGGGGTTGCCGTTGGGCATGACGACAATCATCGGTTTTGCCTTGCCCATGGCAATGAGGTTGTCAAGAATCTGTGCAGCGCGACCGAGTTCGCTCCAAGCATTCTCGTCACCGCCTGCTCCGTGCAAGAGATACAGCACGGGGTACTTGCCGCCCTTGTCATAACCTGGCGGGGTGTAGATGGTCATGCGCCGTTGCATCTTGAGCGTCGGGCTGTTGTACCACACCTTGGAAAGATTGCCGTGGGGCACCTCATTCACGCGGTATAGGTCACCCTTGTCACCCTTTTGTTCACTGACAATGAAAATGTTGGTAAACGATACAATATCTCGGTTCACATAGATGTTGGCCGGGTCTTTCACACCCGTCATGCCATCGATATTGAACGTGTAACTGTACAGCTCAGGGGCCAGCTTGTCGGTGGTGTAAGTCCATACGCCATCAGGCCCCTCGGTCAACGCAGCCACCCCGGGGGCATCAACCATGCCGCGACCAGGTATCTCGATGGTGCGCGTGGGCAAGAAGTCACCGGTCACCTCCACCTTGACGGCTTTGGGTGCAAAAAGATTGAAAGTCACTGTTCCGTCGGCGTTGACGACGGGAGACTGAACATTGGCACTATTAAAGAGTTTCTCCTGTGCCGTGGCGCTCATGCAGCACATGGCTGCTGCCAAAATGGAAATAAGGAAATACTTCATAATTGGTTATGTAAAAAAGTAGTGGGACCCGTTAGCGGGGTTAAAAAACAACTAAAGATGTGCAAAAGTTTCAAAAATCGCTAATTTTCAATAATTTACTTATTTAAAAAACATCAAATTCAAATCGCCCAATGCACAACGTTCACGCAAATTTCGCAAAAATCCCTCTAGCACGCAAGCATTATGACCAAGAATTTGTGAATGAAATGGGCAGCGTGACCAGATGTGGGTGGCGCCGATACCGCAATCAGCGACCGGCTTAACATCAGGCGGAACGTTTTTTCAATCACTTCAGCATCAATGTGTATATTAACGTGGATTGTGTACAGCCATGAACCTATCACTGCTTTTGGGACACTCGCACCGCACGGATGACGTGACCATAGTAGCGGCTGAAGTCTTCCGAGTCCCAATACTGCGAATCTAAATAGAGGCAGAAAGCACGGTCTGGGAGATATGAGTAAAGCGCGCGCGACCAATAGTTGCCGTAGGTACCCACGTACTCAAGTGAACTGCCGTCGCGGTATCCTGCAGCAGGCAAGAACATGGTGTTTCCGTTGGGCCCTGTAACCAAATGGCCATTCACCCCGTTTCTTCGGGTCCATTGCCAAGTACACGAATTGACGAGTTCGACGACCTGATCCAGCGACGGCATGCGCCACGATGTACCCCAATTCACGCAGGCAGCATCGTCCTCGGGTTCTAATTCCGTATTGTCATCAACAGGGCCAAAGTCGCTGCGTGTATTGTACTTTGAAATATACCGATACCCGTTTTCGTCAAAGTACCACCACTTGTAGTTCTCGTACGTATATTCATCCTTAGGAACCGTTTCACCCCAGGCGAAGTAGTCTCCATTCTCCTCTGGACAGCTTGCACCCACATTACACGTTGCCCACAGTGTGCCACTGGGCAAGCCCAAGTCAACCCACTCGTGATTGTCGGGAGGCGTCACAGGATCATCAGGCCAAGTACCTGTCAACAGATAATCGATAAGACAGGTAACATCTGATATGCTTACACTACCGTCCTGATTCACATCTCCTCGTTGATACTCCATGCCAGCAGTAAAGGAGGCCAACATCAACAATAATACAACTAATAATGAGCTAAACTTCTTCATATTGCATCTATATTAATTAGAATACTGACAACAAATTTAACTCAACTTTTGTGATTGATAGGTCCTTCGTGCCAACATTTCAACAAACTCCAAACTTTATCCTATAAACTCTGAGAATCAGAAGAAATAGCCGGAGACTTAGCGTCATCGGCTTTTTCCCCGTAGGGCTAAAGCCGATGACGCTACTTGACTCCAAAAATTACATCAAAAGAACCGTCCATATTTTGCTAATCGGTGGGTTATTTCATCTCGGCATCATACCAGCCCAGCGGCGAGGATATGATGGTGCCTGCAGGTCGGCCTGGCGAAGCTGCCGATGGATGAATCATGACCTGTGTGTCGGGATGTCCTAAGGGACGGGCATAAACACCGGCATATTTGCCGTCGATGGCAATGCCCGAGCGGTTGAGGTAGAAGGCCTTTAACGCAGCACGAGCTATGTTGTTCAATGCATGAGGTTGCACGTCAAAGCGGGTCTTTTGGCCATTGACGTTCAGCTCATAGGTGCCGGGGGCGGTAATACCCGTGATTTCGACGATGGTGCGTTTCTTGTTCGACCACGGCGAGGTGTTGGTCCTCAAGGCCTTAGCTTTGCCCACACGTTTGCCGTCGGCCGTGTTTTTGATGGTCATCTTTTTGGCTTTAGAGCCCTCGATGACTGCGATTTTGGACTGTTGCGGATAAAATGCAACTTGATTGATTCGGATGCTTTCGC